>Ga0080064_1003173_pt1 | contig 24950 bp, 18 predicted proteins | sample Subgrocontami54m_FD_69260 | JGI IMG/M metagenome (GOLD analysis project Ga0080064, IMG submission 69260) | Subsurface groundwater microbial communities from S. Glens Falls, New York, USA - GMW46 contaminated, 5.4 m (SPADES assembly) (version 2) ...
TTGGTAGACGTCCCTGCTCTCCTCGCGAGACATCGGTTCGAGTGCGAAGTCGTCGAGGATGAGCAGGTCGATCGTCGTGAGCGACACGATGAGTTGCTCGCGTGAGTTGTCCATTCGGCTCCCCGCCAATTCCGACATGTCCTATGCCCTCCAGCGCGCGATCAATGCTGCGTTCCATCATCGGTTCAAGCCGTCGTGGGACTCCGCCGAAGGCTGGCTCGGGATCCAGACCCTCTTGCCGGCGATTCCCGTGACCCTCCGAGGGACCTATGCGATCTCGCGCGAATTGAAAGTGACGGACCGTGTCACCGCCATCGTCGACGACCCCGGTGTCCACGGTCGCGCCGCACTCGGCGGTGCGTTCGTGCTCCGCGCAGACGCCGGTCCGCGGGACAGGCTGCAGCCCCCTGCCGATTATCAGCCGTTCGTGCCCCAGGTCGGAGACTCGAGCCCCACGATCCTCGGGCTGCCGTTGTGGGACGGCTCGCTCACCGACGGCGCGCCCGCGCTGTGGTCGTTCATCGGCAGTGCGTTGCTCGCGGTTAACGCGGTCGGGGGAGTCGACATCGACGGCGTCGCATTCGACGCGCGATTCTGCGCACCGAGTTGTCTCGCGCTCTACCCGCGCGGTCCTGAGGCGACTGGTTCCGACCACGCCGGGCCGCGCGTCGGCGCGATTCGCAATTGCTCCTTCACTCGCGCACGCGGAGCGCTTGTTCAGATCGGCAAGGCGACCGTAGAACTGGAGCCGACTCCAGTCGCGGGGCGCACGGCGGGTCCGGTCGTCTCGAGCGATGATCGACCGCTGCCGGCGGAAACGCTCGCGGGCTTGGCGCTGCCGTCCGATCTCGACACGTCGGCTCTCCGATTCGACAATTGCATCTTCCGGCCGGTGGAACCGGACCCGGACGCTGGAGAACGTGCGACGATCACTCAGGCGCTTCGCTTGGGCTTCGCTCCCGTTCCTGGCCGCACGCCCCCGGTCTCGCGCCCCGACCGCCGCGTTGCCATCGAACTCCGCGCCGGTGAGACAGCTCCTGTGTCCCTGGTGGACTGCCTGTTCGACGGCGATGCGGCCGCGATGATCCTGGCGTACTCTGGAACGTTCGCGCTCGAGGCGTGCCTCTTTCGCAACACGCGAGACCCCGGCACCATCCACAGCGTTCGACCGCTCGACAGTGAGCTCGTCCGCGCCCGTCGCGACAACCTTCCGCAAGGCGTGGATGTCTTCCTTGGAATGCCGCCGAGGGAGACCTCAACGACGGCCAGTGGCATGGTCGTGCAGGCGATCCACCGTCCCATGGCGTCGTTCACCGCGATCCACTGCGACTCGACGAGTTACCAGTTCCTGGCTACGTGCAAGGAACGCCAGCCGGGTCCGAGCAACGGGTCGGTGCCGCAGCGACCGTCGATCCTCATCGGCTTGCGCCACACGCCTCCGCAAGTCTCGCGAATCGCGGACCAGGAGTACTACCGAGCGCGGCGACCGCCCTCCATCGTGTGGGGAGCGAACGGCCGTCTCGTGCTCATCTCGTGCGTCATCGACCAGCTGGAGGCCTTCCGGTTCGCCGCCGTCGAGAACATCGGGAGCTTCATGGCGTCGCGGCGAATGCAGGTCGCCAACGACTACGTCGCCGCGCGGTTTAGGACGATACAACAGGAGGGCGAGGGCGTGACGACGACGGGAACGTCAGACCCGGTGCGCGAGGAACGAGTTGCGGTCTGGCGACGGTAGAACGCGCGCGATCGTTCGGCCGCGCTCTTTCGTGATCGCCCCCGACATCTCCTGTTGCACCCTGCACCCCATTGCGTCTACGACGCGCCCCACAAGGAGCGAGAACTCATGATCCGAATGGCGATGGTGCTCACCGTGCTCTCCGCGATGGCGATGGGTTGCAAGAACCAGAGCGAGCAGTTTTGTCGACAAGCCGTGCGAGAGAGCAACCAGATCGTCGCCGGGTTGCAGCAGCGCCTGGGCGGCGGCACGGGTGGCAACGTCATGCCCGAGGAGCCGTTCGTGTCGCGTTGTCGGCAGCTCGCTCCCGCGGTCGCTCACTGCGCGGTGCCGTCGTACGGAATGGCGCATCCCGCCGAGTGCGAAGCCCACCGCGCCGCCATCCGCGCACTGCGATAGTCCCGCGACGGGTACCGTCATCGCACGGCAGCGCGAAAGTCCTCGACGCTGAGCCCCGCGAGCCGGACGAGCTTGCGGAGGGTGCCCCGAGCCAATTCGTCGTGGTCGGGGATCGAGAGCGACACGATGCTCCCTGGCTTCGTGAGGATCATGTGGCTCGCCGTCTGCCGTTGGAAAATCCACCCGTGCTCCTCGAACGCGCGACGGGCCTGTCGGCCCGACACGACCGGCAGCTCAGGCAACGGCAACCTCGACATCGACGGTTCGCACCGTCAACGGCAAGCCCTGCGCCGAACGCACTTCGAGACAGCCGACGATGGCGTCGCGAATGTTCGCCAGCGCCTCCGGCTCCGTCCGTCCCTGACTCACGCATCCCGGAATGGACGGGCACTCCACGACCAACATGCCGTCTTCGTCCCGTTCGATGGTCACCAAAAGCTTCATAGGCGTCTCGGTCGTGAGCGTAGCACGCACCAGCCGCACCGGGTGTTCTGGCCGCCCGGCACGCGCCCCCGAACGGGCGGCCGCATTCGTTCCACCCCGCTCTTCTCTCACCCTCCCCCGATTGAGCGCCGCGACTTCAGCGCCCCGAGTCCCCGATGCGAAGGCACGCGTTCGGCCCGCCCGGCAGCGGAAAGACGAACGCGCTCGCGTCAACGACCGCTCTCCGTTCCCCTCCGAACCATTTCCATTCCCTTTCTCCGAACTCCCCGTCTCCCCGCCTCCCTGTTCATTCCTCTTCTTCTCCCCCCCGGACCGCCCTACGAGATCGTCCCCCACGCACTCGGGTTGTTCCGGAGATACAGGTGCGTCTTGACGTTGGCGAGCACGTACGCCGCGTGTTCGGCCCAGTTGCGTCGTGGCAATGGAAGCATTCGCCGCGCGATCGACTCGAGCGAGTAGAACGAACGATAGGTGTCGTCGAATCCCGCGCGCAACGTGTCGTCGCTCATTCCCGTCGGCGACAGGAGCAACGAGCCGTAGTCATAGTGCGCCCAGTCGTCGTCGCGGATGCGGCCCTGCGACCGCATCTCGTCGTAGAACACCGTGCCGGGATACGGCGCAGGCGTGAACAACTTCACGAGAGCGATCTTGTTGCGGGTGAGAAAGTCGAGCGTGTGCTGAAAGACGCTCGCGTCCTGTCCGTCCAAGCCCACCATCATCAGCGCGATCACGAGGATGCCCTTGTCGCGCAGCGCTTTCAGATCGTCGGCGTAGTGTTTCGGTAGGTTGAAGCCCTTGCGCACTTTCTTCAACACGCCCTGATCGATGCTCTCGAGCCCGATGGACAGGGCAACGCACCCCGATCGCGCGGCGAGGTCGAGCAATTCGGGATCGCGCGCGATGTCGATCGTGCACTGACTGGTCCAGATGATCTTCTCGGGGATCAGCCTTCGAAAGAGTTCCTTCGCCGCGTCGGGATCCGCGATCGGATTGTCGTCGAGGAACAGCAGCTTGTTGCCGCCCAGGGACTTGATGCGCCGCACGTCGTCGAGCACGGCATCGGGCGAGCGCGTGCGGTAGCTGCGTCGGTAGAATGTCTGCACGGCGCAGTACGAGCACGGCAGCGGACAGCCGCGCGAGAACACCACCGGCCAGTGGAAATACTGTCGGTACACGGGCGAGATGCGAAACCGATCGAACTGGATGAGCTGCAGGTCGCGGTAGTCCACCTGCGGAATCTCCGCGGGGTCGACCCACGCGTCGGCGCGGTAGATCGTTCGATTGCGACCCGCTGCGAGATCGGCGAGACACTCGGCCCACACGCGCTCCGCCTCGCCCACGACGATCGCGTCGGCGTGTTCGAGCGATCGTTCGTGCGGAGCGATGGACACCCACGTTCCGCCGAGGACGACTTTGCGCCCGCGCGCGCGAAACGCATCGGCGAGATCGTACGCGCGTGCGATCTGCGGCCCCATCGCACCGATCGCCACGACGTCGCACGGATGGTCCAGGTCCACTTCGCCGACCAACTCGTCGGTGATTCGCACCGACCAGTCCTTCGGCGTCAACGCTTTGAGCGTCGGCATCGTCAGTCCGCTGGTCCAGTACCGCGTGGTCTTCACGAGGCGGCCGTCGCGCTGATAGTGCGTGGGCGAGATGAGGTAGAGGCGCATGCGATCGACGGCGGCTGGGACCCAGATGATTCAACAGGGAGGCGGGGAGGGCGGGAGATTTTGGTTGTTCGGAGCGCAGCTACACTGGTTCGGAGCGCCGCTCGGCGGAAAGTTCACAGTTCGATCGAGCGACAGACCCTTCATCGCTCGCGACCCAAGAAATCCTCCCAAATCCCAGCCCCTCCCTGCACTCCCCATCTCCCTGTTGATCTTTCGCTGGATCCCACCGGCAACCGTTGCGTACGTCGGCGCACGCACGACGTCAACGGCGCGCGAAGAGGGCCCTGAACTTGCGTCATACGCCAGGGCGACGGTAGGTTCGTCGCGCGCATGCCACGAGTTCGTTGCGTCCCTGTCCTCGTCGCCGCGATGGTGTTGATGGGCCCGCTCGCGCTCCGCGCGCAGACGAGCCCGGCGACCGTCGGTGCTCCCGTGTCGCCCGGTGCCCGCACGTTCGGCGGCGTCAGTGAAGATCACATTCTCGAAGCGATTCGAACCGAACGGATCGTCGGCCGGCAGCAGGTCGGAAGCACGAGCGTGAACATTCACCTGCGACTGCATGGCGATGTCGACGCGGCATTCAAGCCCCGTGCGCAGGGACACTTCGAGGACTACCGCGCAGAAATCGCAGCGTTCCGCGTGAACCGACTGCTGGGCCTCCAACGCGTCCCTCCTGCGATCTCGCGCACGCTGACGCGGGCGCAACTGAATCTCTCGGCCACGACGCCGGTGCTTGCCGATCGCGATGGATCGATCCGCGGGGCCGCGATCTACTGGGTGCCCGTGCTTCGCGAGTCGATGATCGATCGCGAGCGCGACATCGCGCGATGGTCGTCCTGGCTGTCGCAGCGCGGCACGGTGCCCGCGGACCAGCTCGCGCGAGCCGAGGAGATTTCGTCGCTGCTGGTGTTCGATTACCTCATCGGCAACTGGGATCGTTGGAGCGGGCAGAACGTGCCGATGGATGCCGCCGGACACTTGATCTATCGGGACAACAACGGCGGGTTCGGCGAGCCGTGGGTCGACAGCTTGAATCAGCGCGTCCTGCGGTGGCTGCGGCGATCCCAGCGTTTCTCGCGAGGCGTCATCGATCGTGCGCGTGCGTGGACCGAGGCGTCCGTCCGCGCCGAGATGTCCCTCGATCCCGACACGGCGCACCCGCCCCTATCCAATGCGCAGATCGCGTCGTTGCTCCGGCGGCGCGACACGCTGATCGCGTACGTCGACGCGCTGGTTCACCAGCATGGCGCGGCGGCGGTCTTCCCGTGGCCGTAGCGACGATCGATCCGCGTCAGTCCGTCAGCAACGGCCCCATCAGCCACATGCCGCCCGCGACGAAGACGATGTCGAACGCGAGAAGCAACTTGACCCAATCGGTCAACTGCGAGAGCGGCACGCCGTGGAAGACTTCCCGCGTCGCGACGACGCCGCACAGGATCGCCGGCGACACCAGCGGGTAGAGCACCACCGCGACCATCAACTCGCGGGAACCTCCACGCGCGCCGAGTGCGCCAAAGAGCGTGCCCGCGGCGACGAACCCCACGGTGCCGAGCACGGCGAGCAGCGAGAACGGCGCGATGTATTGCAACACGGGGGCTTGCAGCAGCAACCCCACGAGCGGCGTGACGACCAGCTCGGTGATCAACACGAACACGGTCGCGCCGATCATTTTCCCGAGAAAGATCGCACCCGGCGGAACCCCCGTGAGCAGCAGGCTCTTGAGTGCGCCGCCCTCGCGCTCGCGCGTCCACGTTCGTGTGATGCCCAACGTTCCCGCGAACGCGATCGAGATCCAGAGCACGCCCGGGGCGACCATCCGTCCGGTACGCGGATCGACGTACACCGCAATCGACGAGAGCACGGCGATCAGCACGGCGAAGAGCGTCATGGTCGGCACGACGTCTCGCGCGCGCGCTTCGATGCGCACGTCCTTCGCAGCAATGAACCATGCGTCGCGGATCACGGCGCGCGACGTTCGCACGCACCCAACGGGTCCGCAACGTGCTCACCCCGCGTTGCCGAGCAGGCGCGCGAAGATCCACCGCTTCGCGATTTCGACGGTCCAAACGTACGCCGCCGTGATTCCCATCAGCACGGCCAGCGTCGCAGGCGGGATCGGGTGCAGACCGAAGAGCGCCCCGGGCGGCGTGTACGGCAACGCGATGGCGACGGCGGCGACGATGGCGGTCGAAACGGAGAGCCATCGGCCCGGTCGGCTCTTCCAGAACGAGCGACGCGTGCGGACCACGAGCGCGACGAGCAACTCGGTCATGAGCGACTCGACGAACCATCCGGTGCGGAATCCGGACGGCGACGCACGAAAAAGCACCGCGAGCGTCACGAACGTGATGGCGTCGAACAGCGAACTGATCGCGCCGAAGATCAGCATGAACCGGCGGATGAACGCGATGTCCCAGCGTCGCGGATTCGCAATGAGCTCCGGGTCGACGTTGTCGCGTGCGATGGTCATCGCGGGGATGTCCGACAGGAAGTTGTTCAGCAGCACCTGGGGCGCGAGCAGGGGCAGAAACGGCAGGAAGATCGACGCCGCCGCCATGCTCAGCATGTTTCCGAAGTTCGCGCTCTCCGTCGTCAGGATGTACTTGAGGGTGTTGGCAAACGTCGTGCGCCCCTCTTCGATGCCGGCACGCAGCGTTTCGAGGTCGTGCCGCAGCAAGACGAAGTCTGCCGCCTCGCGCGCAACGTCGACGGCCGTGTCCACCGAGATTCCCACGTCGGCCGCGTGCAGCGCGGGCGCGTCGTTGATCCCGTCGCCCATGTATCCGACGACGTGTCCGGTCGCTTGCAGCGCGCGGATGATTCGCTCTTTCTGGTTGGGGTCGACCTCGGCGAAAATGGTCGTGCGCTCGGCCTGGTGCCAGAGGGCTTCGTCGCGCAACGCGGACAACTCACGGCCGGTCATCAAGCCTCTCACTTCGAGGCCCACCGCGCCGGCGAGGTGTCGCGCGACGTCGCGGTGGTCGCCGGTGATCACTTTCAGCTCGACGCCGAGCGAGTGCAGGTCCCGAACGACTTTGTCCACGCCCGGCTTGGGGGGGTCGCTGAAGAGCAGAAACCCTTCGAAGATCATCTCGCGTTCGTCTTCGGCGTGCAGTTGCTGCTGCGCGGTCCCGGGCCGCGTGGCGACACCGATCGCTCGCAGGCCCTCGGCGCTCCATGCGTGAAACCGCGCGAGCAGCGCCGCACGTCGAGCCTCGTCGAGCGCCACGATCGCGCTCGACTCACGAACGCGTGTACACACGTCGACGAGCGGTTCGACCGCGCCTTTGGTCACGAGGAGGTACGGCTGATCGGCCCGCCGCACCGCAACGCTCAGGCGCTTGCGGTGAAAGTCGTACGGGACCTCGTCGAGTTTCTCCGGAAGCGCTGCGGTTGATTCCCCGGCAGCGGCGACGATCGCGTCGTCGAGTGGATTCGACAGACCGGTCTGGAGTTTCGCGTTCCACAGTGCGTACTCGAGCACCGTCGCGGACGGCGCGCCGAGGCAGTCGACGCCGCGCTCGAGACACATCACGCCCGCCGTGAGCGTTCCGGTCTTGTCGGTGCACAGTACGTCCATGCCGCCGAAGTTCTCGATGGCATTCAGATGCCTTACGACGACGCCGCGCTTGGCCATCGCGCGGGCGCCGTGCGCAAGAGTGATCGAGAGAATCGCGGGCAGCATCTCGGGCGCGAGACCCACCGCGAGCGCGATCGCGAACAACAGCGATTCGACCGCGGGCTTGTGGCGCAGGACGCTCGCCGCGAACACTACGAACACCAAGACCACCATCACGCGTGTGAGCAACATCCCGAAACGACGGATGCCGCGTTCGAAGTCGGTTTCAGGCGCACGAAGCTGCAGGCGTCCCGCGATTCGGCCGAACTCCGTCCGCGCCCCGGTCTGCACGACGACGGCGTGGCCCGTTCCGCTGCGCACCGACGTGCCCTGGAACACCATGTTGCGGCGCTCCGCCAGCGTCGCGTCGGCATTCGATACGCCCGGTGATTTCTCCACCGGGTACGTCTCGCCGGTGAGCACGGCTTCGTTGACGAACAGGTCCTTGCCACGGAGTACCACCGCGTCCGCCGGGATCAGCGTTCCCGCGGAGAGCGTGACCACGTCGCCGGGCACGATCTCGTCGACGGGAAGTGTCACTTCGCGCCCGTCGCGCAGAACGCTCGCGCGGTGCTCGATTCTCTCGCGCAACGCGCGAATCGCCTGGCCCGCGCGCCGTTCCTGCAGAAACCCCAGCAGCCCGCTCAGCACAAGGATCCCGATCACGACGCCGGCGTCCGTCCACTCGCCGGCAATGCCCGACACCGTCGCTGCGAACATCAAGAGCCACGCGAGCGGATTGCGAAGTTGCCTGAGCAATGCCTCGAGCGTTTCACTGCGTTCGTCGGCCTTCAGTCGATTCGCGCCGTACGTCTGCAGGTGCATCGCCGCTTCGGCGGTCGACAGTCCCGTCGTGCTCGACCCGAGGGACACGAGCACGTCAGCGGTAGCGAGTGCCCAGACAGACATGGAACTCGCCGCCTGCTGCGGCTCGCGCGCCGCCTGGATCACCCCGCGCCCATCACGCAATGCGGCGTCGGCGACGTCGAATGGCGAAGACCGACACGAGGACCGCGGCGATCGCGACCGCGCGCGTTCCGTATGCGGGCGCCATCGTGCGACAACCACATCCACCTTGCGGCCGCGGCATGCCACCGTCGCCGGTCCCGGCATCGGGGCCGCTGTCGCTCACGCCTGCGTCGGGTTGTGCGGGCAGTGGACACGAGATGGGATCGACGCCCGGGACCCTTCGCACACCACCGTAGTCCAGCGTGGTGCCGTAGTTGCCCGTGTTCTGGCTGTCGTGTCGAAACGTCGGCCATTGCACCGACGACGTGCGCTGATTGCCGCGCGTGTGCCAGGCGTACAGAAAGCCGGAGCGCGTTCCGGTCACGACTTCCATGTCGTCGGTGGCGTCGATGTTGCCCACCGCGGGCGACGGGATGATCCACTGTCCCGTGAAGTGCGGGAATCCGGGTGCCTCGCGACCGCACGCATCGAACGCGTGTAGGTAGTAACCCGCCGTGCCGATGATCACTTCGGCGTAGTTGTCACCCGACACATCCGCGATCGTCGGATTCATGAAGAACGTGTAGTCCTCCACGATGCGGGGAAAGCCCGGGAGCGTGCGACCGTTTCGACCGTCCCAAACGCCGACGAGGTGATCGAACGGAACGCGCGTCGCGCCACCGGCGAGATTGATCGCGACGTCGAGCGATGCGCCGGACTGAACGAAGTCCGGCACGCCGTCGCCGGTCAGATCGCCAAACGAGCCGAGCGAGAACGCCACGGCGTAGGCGAGGATGTTCGAGCGCCAGTTGCTCAGTTGCCCGCGTTGATCCGTGCGAACGATTCCGAGGTTCGCGAGCGTCGCGGGTTCCGGCGTCAATCCGTGCGGTCCTTGAACGCCACGCGCAAACACGATCGGCGACGGACCGTTGCCGGCGATCGCGACTTCGTCCCGACCGTCGCCGTCGAGATCCGCAATCGGTGGCGCGGTGCTCAGGCCTTCGCCCACCATCGGGAGCAGGTCGAACGTGTTGATTCCGATCGGCCAGTTGGGATGGAACGGCCCGCCAGCGTGGTTCGTCCCATCTCCGTGCACTGCGTAGATTGCGCCGGTGTTGTTGTTTCCGGGCAGGCGCTCGTTGGACACGACGACCAGATCCGGAATGTTGTCGCCGTTGAGGTTGCCGACACCGACCGGTCCGAACACGCGGTTGTATTCGACGTTGGGCAGCGGATAGTGAATTGCAACCGGGAAGCCGGGATACGCCCGCGTGGCGTCTGCCGCATCGAACACGTACAGGTTGCCGTCCATCGCCCCGATGATGATCTCGGGCCGCCGGTCGTTGTTCAGGTCGTACAAGACCGGGGATGCGAAGGCCCCACGCGCGATGTGCCGATTGGGCGCCGTGTCGGCCGAGCGCACGACGGGCAAGCGCACCGGGTATCCGTGCCCATACAGTGTGCCGTCGTGATTCCAAACGTAGATCGTTCCGGCAAACGTCGCGACGACGATCTCGACGGTGCCGTCACCATCGAGGTCGGCAATGCCCGGCGTCGCGAGCGCCGCCTCGCGCGCGATGTCCGGGTCGATCGCAGGCGTCGCGCCGCTGAACGCCGCGCTGCCTAGGTAGGTCGGGTCCCCGGTGTCGGGCACGACTCGCATGCCGCGAACGCGGTCCGTGCGCGTCGGGAATCCCGGTAGCTCCGTTCCATTCGCTCGATACGCGTGAACGTTTCCGTCGCTGGTCGTGATCACGACCTCGCGCTGCATGTCGCCATTGAGATCCACGAGGTGCGGCGAACTCTCGCCAGACGCACGCGTCTCGATCGGCCAGCCCGGCAGCAGGTCTGGATCGCGGGTGATGTACACGACGCGGCGCGCCTCGCCGGGAACGTCGCCGACCGGCATGTCGTAGTGGGCCGTCGCGCGAATGCGAACGGTGATCGTGAAACGGTTCTCGACCTCGCCCGGGTTGTCGATGGTCATCGTCGAGACGTCGAGGTCCGCGAGCATGTTGGTCACCGGCGCGGTGACGTTGCGCTCGGTGCGCAGCATCTGCCACGACGTGTCCGTCGGTTCGATCCCGCGCGCCCACTCGATGATGTAATCGAACGACCTCGCGCGTTGCGCAGCGATCCGTCCCTCGAGTCGCAAGCGGCGGCCGGAATCTCGATCGGTGAACAGCGTCGTGAACCAACGCGGCGACGTGATGTCGACTTCGGGCGGTACGCGACCATCGCGCAACGCCTCGAGCATGCGGCGCACGTTCTGACGCCCGTACCCGAATCGCTGGTCCCAGCCGGGAAGCGATGGATACAACGTGCGGTTGTACATCGGCGCGCCGGGAACGGACTCGGGAACGTTGATGTCGTCGGCGGTCGTGATGAAGAGCTGCCGTGCTTCCTCGGCATTGAGCGGCGGCGTGAGGTTTCTCTCGACCGCGGCGGAGTACAGCAGTCCGGCGTGTCCCGACGACTCACCCGTGGCCTGCGACGAACAGCCCGTGCCGGAGGTCGACAGTTGCAACTGGCCGCCGTAGTTCGTGCAGTTGTTGTACGCGAGGTACGTCGTCGAACTCTGCGGCGTTCGTCCATTGAACTGAACGGCGTGCACGTACATCGTGTGATTGGCCGTACCCGGCATGTTGTGATGCCGACTATTCTCGTCGGCGGCGCTCGCGACCACGAGCAATCCCTGGCTGAACGCGTAGTCGATCGCACGCAGCGAGAACTCGCTCTGGTTCAGCGTGCCGAGCGCTTCCTGAATCACCCGAACGCGGCTGGTGGGGCCGTAGCGAAGGTCGGTTGCGTACACGACGGCTTGCGCGAAGTCGTTGACGTCCGTAACGAACGAATCGCCGGCGCGCAACGGAACGAATTGGCAGCGCGGACATCCGCCGATCTCGCCGATCCCGTCGTTGCCCGCGGCGTTCGAGTCCCGCGCCTCGCCGGTGCCGTGCCCGTATCGCGTGTCGTCGTACGGGTCGTTGTCGTCCATGTGGAAGTCCCACCCGGAGATGTCGTCCGTATACCCGTTGCGGTCTTCGTCCATGCCGTTGGAGAACGTGCGAATCAGGTCCCCCGCGTCGAACACGCGATTGCGATTGGGATCGTTGGGCATTCCGTCGGCGCCGTTGCAGCTCATGCGATTGCGGGTCGCCGGGTCGAGGCCGCACGTCACCCGAGGGTCGTGGAGGTAATCGAGAATGTTCAGCACACCGTCGGCGTTGTTGTCGTAGGCGAGCGTGGCGCCCGTCGCATCCTGCGGCGCGGGCAGTTCATTGCGATTGATGGCGGCCTGCGTGAGCAGTTGCTCGTTCTCCCAGTTGATGCCGGAGTCGAGCACGGCGATCAACACGCGCGGATCGCCGATGGAGATGCTCCACGCGCCGTCGGTGTTGTTGCCCGCGCCGATGCGCACTTCGTCCATCCGGAACCCGGGCACGGCGAGGTTTTCCGCTGGGATCCAAGACCAGTGCTCCCACTGCCCGCCGGTCATCATCCCCGTGGTCGAATCTCGGCGCGGACCGTAGCCGGGATCGTTGGGCCAGAATGCCGGCGTCGCGAGCTGTTCGCGCGTGACGCCCGCAGGAGGCGGCCATGTCGCGCCGGCCGGCAACGACAGAGCAACGGGAAGCAGGACGACGACGGCGAGTGCGACGAAGCGGATGGATGTTGGCATCTCGGGTGCCCATGGTAGCCAGAACCCGTCCGGGAGTTAACTTGTTAACTTTTTAACTTTTGCAGCCCGATTCCATTGGCCTACTCGCGCCAGTGCGGCGGGTAGGTCGCTTCGTACCCCGGGAGCGCCTCGATCTTCGCGCACCATGCCGCGATCCGCGGGTACCGCGGTGCGAGCGGCAGCAGATCGAGCGCCAGCGGGGCTGCTTTCGGGCGCGAGGCGCCCCGATGGCGCGTCTGGATCGATGGGTAGTTCGCGACGTCCGCCGCGCTGATCGCGTCGCCGTAGAGCCATCCCGCCGGCCCGACCCGCTCGTTCCACAGAGCCAATTCCGTGTGCAGCGCCACGGCGGCCGCCCGCACCACATCTTCCTTCCCTTCGAGCGAACCAAAAAGAATCGGCCGGGTCACGTCGCGAACCGCCGCATCCAGGCGGTTTTCGCCTTCCAGAACGAGCCGCCAGGGAATTCGGGCGTTCGGTTCTCACGCTTCGAAAACGAGAGGAGCTTGCTCTCGAACGGCACGCCCTTCGCCGCAAGCGCGAGCAACACGCGCCACGAGGGACCACTGCCACTGCCCCAGTAGACTTCGAGTGCCATCGTCCGTGGCGAATAGGACGGCGGGACGTGAAGCGCAAGGCGCGGTCGGAGTTCGCGCGCCGGGCGGCGGGAGCGAAAGTTAACAAGTTAACAAGTTAACTCCCGGATGTCGTCGCGTTGTGTTCTCATCGTGGCATGGGCATGGCGGTCGGGCCGGGCACCTGGGTCGCGCTTCGATACAAGCTGTTCGACGGGCGCGGCAATCTGCTCGAGGCAACCGAGGAGCCCGTGGAGTTCGTCTTTGGGTTCGGCACCGTGGTCCCGGGCCTGGAGGCGGCACTCGAAGGCGCCGCCAACGGCGACAGTCTCAACGTCACGCTTGCGCCGGAAGACGCATACGGGACGCGCGACGAGACAAGCGTATTCGCGGTCGAGCGAAGTGAATTTCCCGCGGACGCCGGCATTGAGATCGGCACGGAATTCGTCGCCGAAGGCGAGGACGGCACGTCGATGTCGATGCGGGTTACCGAGGTGCACGACGAATTCGTCGTCGTCGACGGCAATCACCCGCTCGCAGGTGAGACGTTGAATTTCCAGGTGCTGGTCCTCGGCGTCCGCAAGGCGACGGACGACGAAGTGCTCGCCGCGCAGGCGGAGGAGAGCGGCGTCGAACCGCCGGCGGGAGAGCCGTCATGACGCATCGCGCCGATCCGCACGGCCGCGCCGTGTTGGCTTCCAATTCGCGTGCGTGCGCGGTACACCGCTCGCGACATTCGACGCACGCGCGGCGCCTACGGATCTCGCGCACGGATCGCGTCGATGGAGGTGCACGATGCCGGGCAGCGCGAGTCGGGGGATCGAGTTCGACGAACCGCTGATATTCGAGCGAGGCAGTCCCGGTCGATCGGGTGCGTCGCTGCCGCCGCTCGACGTGCCGGACGTCGATCCCGCGACGCACTTCGGCGCGCTCGCGCGAACGGTTGCCGCGGACCTGCCCGAAGTGAGTGAGCCCGAGGCGATTCGGCACTACACGCGACTGTCGCAAAAGAACTTCGGGATCGACACGGCGTTCTACCCACTCGGCTCGTGCACGATGAAGCACAACCCGCGCGTGAACGAATGGGCCGCGCGACTTCCGGGCTTTTCGCGAATTCATCCGTACGCGCCCGAGCGCATGGTGCAGGGTGCGCTCGAGGTGATGCATCGACTCGAGAAGATTCTCGCTGAGATCGTCGGGATGGACGGCGTTTCGCTTCAGCCCGCGGCCGGCGCCCAAGGCGAACTCACGGGTCTGATGATGATCCGCGCACACCACGCGGCGCACGGTCGCTCGCCGAAGCACGTGTTGATTCCGGACACCGCGCACGGGACCAATCCCGCGTCGTGCGCGCTCAACGGGCTGAAGGCGGTGCCGTTTCCGTCGGGGCCCAAGGGCGTGATCGATACCGAGACGGTCGCGAAGCTCTGCACGCAATACAAAGACGACGTCGCCGCGGTGATGGTCACGAACCCGAATACGCTGGGTCTGTTCGAGACAAACATCATGGAGATCGCGAAGGTGGTGCACGACGCCGGCGGGCTCGTGTACGGCGACGGCGCGAATCTCAATGCGCTCATGGGGCGAGTTCGTCCCGGCGATGTTGGGATCGACGTGATGCAGTTCAATCTGCACAAGACGTTCACGACACCACACGGCGGCGGTGGCCCCGGATGCGGACCCGTGGCGTTCAAGAAGGCGCTCGATCCGTTCCAGCCCGCGCCGGTGGTGGTTCGCAACGACGCCACCGGTGCGTACTTCGTCGATCGCGATCGGCCGAAAAGCGTGGGGCGGCTGCGGTCGTTCTACGGCAACTTCGGGATGATGGTTCGTGCGTATGCCTACATCCGCGAGATGGGACGCGAGGGGCTCCGCCAGGCCACGGACATGGCCGTGCTCAACGCGAACTACATCCGTGCGCGCATCGGCAGCACGGTCACCGTGGCCTATCCCGGAACGTGCATGCACGAAGTGGTGCTCACGGACAAAGACCTCGCGCGCGAGCTGAACGGTGGAAAGACGGTCACGCTCGACATCGCGAAGCGACTGATCGACTACGGGTTCCACCCGCCCACCGTGTACTTCCCGCTCGTCGTCGCGGGCGCCATGATGATCGAGCCGACGGAGACCGAAACGCGGCAGACACTCGACTGGTTCGTCGAGGGCCTGCAGTCGGTGGTTCGGGAATTGCGGGAAACTCCGGACGTCGTTCACGGCGCGCCGCACCAGACCCGGCTCCGCCGGCTCAACGAAGCGCAGGCGGCGCGCAAACCGGTGCTGCGCTGGCACCGTACCGCGTAGCGGCTGCGCCCTGAGCGATTCGCGGGGCGACCCGGCGTCACCCGCGCGTCGACCCGCATTCTGGCCGCGATCCACGCCCCATTTGCATCCCCGCGAAACCGCTGGTAGTTTCCCGGGCGTACCCCTTTCCGATTCCCCGCATGCAGCCCCCTGTTACGATTCAACCACCAGGGCGCCGGACGCCCCCCGAGCCTCGACGCATCAGCTATCCCATTCCCTCGGGACGCATCGACCCCGATGCCGCGAAGGTGGTCCGTCGTCTCGTTCGGCACGGCTACGCTGGCTACCTGGTGGGCGGTTGTGTGCGTGATCTACTGCTCGGGCGCACACCGAAGGACTTCGACATCGCGACGAGCGCGCGACCGCCGGAGGTTCGGACGCTCTTTCGCAACTGTCGCGTGATCGGCCGACGGTTCCGGCTCGCGCATGTTCTGTTCGGCGGTGGCAAGGTCATCGAGGTCGCCACGTTTCGACGCGATCCGTCCGCACTGGCGGATCCTGTCGACGACTGGGAAGCGAGCACCGGTGCGGAGGGCGAGTCGGCGGACGACACGGGACGGCTCAACGCACGCAAGCGCGAAGACGACGAAGACCTGCTCATTCGACACGACAATGTGTTCGGCGAACCGCACGAAGATGCGATGCGGCGTGACTTTACGATCAACGCGTTGTTCTACGACTTGGAGCGACAGGAGATCGTGGACTACGTCGGCGGCCTCGACGAGATCGAGCGCCGGCTGATCCGCACGATCGGCGAGCCGGATGTGCGCTTTCGTGAAGATCCCGTGCGGATCCTGCGGGCGATCAAGTTCGCGGCGCGACTGGACCTTGGCCTCGAGCCCGACGTCTACGACGCGATCGTGATCCATCGCGAAGAACTCCTGCGATCGGCGAGGCCGCGATTGCTCGAGGAGCTGCTGCGACTGCTGCGCGAAGGCGCCGCGCGGCGCGCGATGTGGCTCGCGTGGGAGACGGGCGTTCTCGCGGTGCTCTTGCCCGAGCTGTCGAGCTTCCTCGACGACGACGCGCACGGACGGTCGATGCTCTGGCGAAGGCTCGCCGCGATCGACGCGATGGTCGCGCGGCGTGAAGTGCCGAGTGACCCGGTGCTCCTCGCCGCGGCGCTGTTGGAGCCCGTCGAAGAGAGCATCGAGGGCGAACGAGACGCCTTGTCTGCCGTGTCGGACTATCTGTCCGAACTCATCGTGAGACTGGCGACGCCACGACGCATGATCGACCGGATGCGGCAGATCTTGTCCGTGCAGCGACGGCTGCGCACGGGGCGGCTGGGATCACTTCCGCGACGCGATTTTTACGCAGACGCGGCGAGTCTCTACGCGCTCGACGCGACCGCGCGCGGCACGGCGCAAGACACGATCGATGCCATCGTCGCAGGGCGTGAGCCGGGCGGACGCACGGGCCGCGAGCGCCCGTCGCGTCCCGAGGCGAGCGGGAACTCGCGCCAAGACCCCAAGCAATTGAGTCTGCCGCGTACGGGCGAACGGCGCTAGCTGGCGCTCGGTGCCGCCGGAGTGCGGCGCGTGCGGGTTTTCTTCTCGGCCTTGCCCGCAGTGGCGATGCGAGCCTTGCGTTCCTCGGCGCGACGCTTGATGCGTGCCTTCAGCTTCGCCTGGCTCTTCTTGTTCAGCATCTTCTGCGAACGACGACGATCGCCCTTGCCCATGGAGTTCCTGCCTTCGGAGCGTTGACACGCGTGCGTTTCTCGCACGGGGGAACGCGCGTACCATCGCGCGTCGCGCCATGTCAACCAACCGCCGTTCACCGTTCGCGTGTCTCGCAGCCGCGATGGCGTGCTTCGTCGCAGGTTCGCACGGTCGCGCGCAGACCCTCGACGGCGTCGAAGACGCATTGCGGATCGACCCGGACGGCCCGCTGCGCCACATGCTGCTGGACGAATCCACGGTGCGCATCGGCGCCGTTCGCGCGCGCACCGAGACCGGCGCGACGGGGCGCAGCGTCGTGATCGCGCTGATGGACACGGGAATCGATCTGCGACACGGAGACTTCCGCGAGACGGACGGGCGCACGCGTGTCGCGTGGATGTTGGATCTCACGCAGCCGGCGCGCGGCGCACACGTCGACTTGGAGTCACGATTCGGAATCGAACGCGACGGAGTGCAGTACGGGGCCGTCTACGCGGCAGCCGACGTCGATGCGCTCCTCACCAGCGAGACGACCACGGGCGTTCGGAATGCCAATCTGCCCGTCGATCCCGTCGGGCACGGAACGTACGTCGCGTCGATCGCTGCCGGCAACGGCCGGGCCTTCGCGGTCGATGGCCGATTTCCGTACACGGGCGTCGCACCCGAAGCCGCCCTCGTCGTCGTGCGTGCGTCCGTCCCCGGGACGACGATGTTCAGCGATGCAGCGATCGTCGCGGGCGTGGCGTTCGCGCTCGATCGCGCACGTGCGATGGGCATGCCCGTCGTCGTGAATGTCTCGGCGGGCAGTCACCATGGCGCACACGACGGGTCGTCGGCGTTGGAACTTGCGCTCGCGAGTCTCGTGCCCGGCGATCGCCCGGGGGAGGCGATCGTCGTCGCAGCCGGGAACGACGGATCAGTGCCCATCCACGCGCGAGCCACGAGCGACGGGAGCACGCCCGTGGAATTCCCAGTTGCGCTCGCCCCCGCGGTCGCCGAAGACCGCGTGACGATCAACATCGTGTACGGCGGCGTAGCCAGCGTGGCGGTACGGTTTCCGTCGGGAGTCGTGTCTCCGAGCGTACAGTGGCGCGAGCGACGCGGTTTTACATTCGACGACGCGACGGTGGGTATCGCCAATGCCGTGGGAACGAGCGACGCGGATCCGGCCGCGGGCGCGTCGGGCCAAACGCGGATCGCAGAAGTGGTCTTTGGTTCCAACGTGGGGACCGTGCGACCCGTCGGGACGTACACACTGCTGGTGCGCGCGCGCGGATCGATCGACGCGTACATTGCGGACAGTGGCCGGGCGACACCGCGCGCTCAGTTCACGGGTGACGGGGAGATCGGTAGCGCCGTGGTGGTGCCGGCAACGTCGTCGCACGTGATCGCCGTCGGAGCATCCGTGACACGACTGGACGGGCCGAGCGAATCCGGATCGCGCACACACTATCCCTCCGAGCTCCGGTGGGCCGACGAGTCGACCGATGTCGTCGCATGGTTTTCTTCGCCGGGGCCGGATCGACTCGGTCGCCCGCGGCCTGACTTCGTCGCGCCCGGCGCATTCGTCATCGCCGCGCTCAGTGCCGAGGCGCGTCCCGGCTCCGCCATGACGGTTTTCCCGCGGAGTCAGTTCGTCGCGCCGGGAGGCCGCCACGTTGCTTCGTCCGGTACGAGCGCCGCCGCGCCACACGTGACCGGTGCCATCGCTCTGTTGTTCGCACTCGACCCGTCGCTTACACAGAACACCGCCCGCGCTCTTCTCGCGAGCACGGCCCGGCCGGTCGGCAGATCGCGGGACCTGTGGTCTCAGCGCGCAGGGTACGGTGAGATCGCGATCGACGTCGCCGTCGCGGAACTGCGTCACGGTCCACGGGGCGTTGCGCTCGATCGTGTCGCGACGCAACTTGCGGCGACTGTGCCGTCGGCATTCGCGGATCAAGGGTTCACTGCACTGGTGCGCTTGCGCGACCTCCGCGGCGACCTCGACGATGCTCCCCACGACGTTCGCGTGTCGCTCGACGACGCGGAACCGGCGCGTGCCGCCGCGCTCGGCCACGGACTCTATCGTGCGGATCTGCGCACGGCCGCGATGCGGTCGAGTTCGGCGATCTGGCGCGTTCGCGCGAGGGTCGATGGCGAACCCACAGGGTCGCCACTCGAAATCCCGTGGCGTGGACGCAACGACGCGCGATTCGGCTCAGGCGGCTGCAGCGTCGCAACACGGCGCGACGCACCTTCGCGAGCGGCGTCGGGTGCCGTGGAACTGCTGCTCGCGTTTTGCCTTGCCGCATCGCGCCGAACACGACCCGCAAACCGGGTCGATGAATCGGCCATCGGGTAGCCGGGGGATCGCAGCATCGGGCCGATGAATCGGCCGTCGGTAGCCGGGGGATCGCGTCCCGGGCCGATGAATCGGCCGTCGGGTAGCCGGGGGATCGCGTCCCGGGCCGATGAATCGGCCGGCTGTCATTGACCGGGCCGCCTGCGCGGCCCTTCCCGGATACGCGGTGTTGGGCTCACTCACGCACCCACTGCGCGCACGGGAAGCCTCGCGACGGCGAGGCGGTCAATCGCAGCCCGCCGCTTTGAGCGGCCGGGCGCGTACGTGACGGGCCGCGCGTGTCGCCGCGCACTCGACGGCTTCACTCCACCGTGTCGACGTCCTCGGGTGTTCTCGCGCGGTACGTTCGACCTACGAAGTCATTGAGATCGAGAAAGTACGTCTCCATACGCGCGTTCCCAGGAATCGGCGAATCGACATAGAACGTCCCGCGCGTGCATCCGTCCCCGGGACGGCATCGGCCGTCCGGGAACACCATGATGAACTTCCCAGGACGCTGCCATTCGGCGACCTGACCCGAACTCATGTAGTTGCCGACGAGAATGCCAGACGCAATCAAGTCCTGGGGTTCCTGGCCATACCCGTGCAGGAAGTACACGACGGGATACCGGACCATCGCGTTCTCCACCCGGTGATATCCGGGCGGGAGGTAGATCGAGACTGGCCCGGTGCGATTCGCACGATCCGAACGGAAATCGAACGAGCAGAAGTAGCCGTTCGCGCAGCGCCCCGCGTTGTCCGGCATCGACGAGAACATCTGCGTATCGCGACTGAGTGTCGGCCAGTGGGATTGTGCGTACCAGAGTCCCGCGAACATTCGATTGGTAATCTGCGGCACGGTCCCGACGTGGCCACCGTCGCCGAGAATGTACTGGGCGTTGGTGATGTCCTCGTGCCCGTAGCGCAAGAGGTTGTGTCGCGGAAGATGCTCGTAGTCGACGTCCGTGAAGTTGAAACCCTCGTCGTCAGGACGGCACGTTCCGCGATCGCAAAACCATCCGACGCGGCTCTGACCGCCAGAATCGCGCGCGCACTCGGCGTCCTGCGTGCATGCTTGATTCGGCGCGAAGTGCCCGGCCATCGTTCCAGCGAACCCTCCGTAGATGTGAAGATCCCCGCCGCGCTGACTCACGGCGCCGGCCCACTGATGTGCTGATGTCCCGAAATTGTAGAAATCTCTGACGCCGCCGTCGATCCACATCTGTAGATTGTCCACGGCCTCCGGCGTCATCGCTGCGATGCGGTCGCGTCCGTTGAACTCGCGCATGCGCGCGTACCCCGGTGCCGTGTCGAACCGCCCGTTGCCTTCGCCCGTGTCGTACGGACACATCTCGCCGGCCGGACATCGCACGCCATCGAGGCCGAGGTCCTGGTACGGCTCGCCCTCGTCGCGAACGAAGTTCCCCTCGGTGCCGCCGGGATTGTACTGACGGTCGAAGTCGTCGCCGGCTGGATCGGGATTGTTCGCGGCGTCGTACCCGGCCTCGCGGGCGTTCGGCAATCCGTCCGCGCCCACGTCTTCGAACGGTTCGAAGAAGTTCCGAATCACGGGCTCTCCGCGATCGCGCAAGCCGTTGCGATTGCGGTCGACCGCAAGCAACGAGTCGAACGGGTCGCGACCCTGACCACCGGCCCACTCGCCCGCGTTCATCGTCGTACGGTTGCCGTCGCAGAACGTGATCACGGGATACGCGCCCGTCGGATTGTACTCGTCGTCGTAGTAGCGCGGCGAGCCCGGCACACCGCCGAGCACCACGGGAGCGGAACATCGCTGGTCGTTGGGCCGCATCGTCTCGGCAGCGGGAACGCCCATGGGCAATCGGCCGTTCGCGGGATCCGGAAACAAGAATGGATTGCCGAACATGCTCGAGAGATCAAACATGATCTGTCCGTACGAATGCCGGTCGACGACGCCTCCTTGCCCGTTGGTTCCCGTCGGGTAGTTGAAGAACTCGAAGTTCTGATCTGCCATGAACAGATCGTGCGGCACGGGCGACCGAACGTTGGTGGCCATGTCACACGCCGCGCCCATCGTTGCGCGGTCCGCTTCGGTGCAAAAACCGCCGAGCACCCAGCGTCGCATCATGTCGCTGAAGAAGTTCCAGTCCGTCGGCGCACCGAGAGGCAAGATGAAATCGAACATTTCGGGATGACGTGTCCCGATCATCGATGAACCGGCCGCACCCATCGAGACGCCGAGCAGCGCACGATACGTGTAGTGCCGGCGCACGCGCCGGGTGCCGATTCCGCGTCGGATCACGGCCTGGTAGGTGCCGAGCCGAAGGCCGCGGAACATCAGCGCACGGCCGTCGTGCGAAAATCGAGTGTCTGCGAGCGCGACGATGCGCGGCGTCGTCCAGCCGGGCGCCGTGTACGAAACTTCCGTGTGCAATTCGTAGAACGACGGCACGAGGGCCGCGTTGATCGGCAACGTCATCCCGAGTTCGCGCTCGAACCGCAGTCGCCCGGGCCCGATCGTGACGGCCGGTCCGATCGAGTCGTAGCCGGCGGGGACCTGGTCCGGCGCACAACGCAGCGTCACGTCCGTGGCCGGGATGTTCATCGCGAGTGGCGGGGCACTCACCGACGCGCGCTCGAGCGGCGAGCCCGCAGGGCCAGCGACTCGCATCCCGGGCGCGACGCGACCCATCACGACGGGCGTCGCCATAGCGCACGCCGGGACTGTGGGCGCCAAGACTTCGACGTCGACCGCAATCGTGACGTTCCTGCAGTTCGCTTGCGGCACCGGCTGAACCTGCGACACGCGAAGTGTCGCGTGCCCGGCGGCGACGCCGCTGATCGTGAACGTCGCAGTCGAACGTTGCCTGTCGATGTGTGCCATGACCGACGCGGCGGGAACCGCGAGCTGCGCAGGGTTGTCGCTGACCACCCGATAGTCCCCAGGCAACGACCTATCGCGGCCCAGGCGCAGCATGACCTGCGCCGTACCGCCGACGCGGACGTACACGGGAGTGGGGTTGAGCGAGTGAATCGGAGGCTCGCGGCACAAGCCACCGTCGACGACGGCGCCGTCCGGAGCCGCGTCCCCACCGTCGTTCGTGTTCACGGACGACGGACAACCGCTCAGCAGTCCAAGGCAGGCAAGAATCGTCGCGAAGTTCCGCACACTGCGTGTCATGGATTGTTGGGCCTTCCGTCGGCGGGCTCTACGCCCGCGCATCGCTACGTCCTCGAGTGTACGCGCGTCGGCGTCGGCCGGGAACGATCCGGCCGCCGATTGTTTCGCCACGGGGAAACTCGGCCGTGCGACGGAAATCAGCCTTCGGGTCGAGTCGCTCGCATCGGAACGAAGTACCGCGTGCGATTGATTTCGTTTTCGCCGACGTACACATCCGCATCGAACGTCTCACGAATGGTCCGATACGTCATGACGTCGTGCACGGGTCCTTGCGCAACGAGACGACCCTCGCGAAGGAACACGACTCGAGTGCAGAACTGGGCCGCGAGGTTCAAGTCATGCATCACGGCGACCGCGGTGTAGTTCTTCGCCGCGACACCGCGCGCGAGCAATTCGCACAGCGCCAGCTGATGCTGGATGTCGACGGAGGCAACCGGTTCGTCGAGCAGCAGGACCGGAGTCTGCTGGGCGAGCGCGCGCGCGACGAGAACCCGCTTCTGTTCTCCGCCCGACAGCTCGTCGAAAGGTCTCTCGGCGAACTGCATGCAGTCGCACGCGTCCATCGCCCGGGACACGGCGTTGGTGTCCGTTTCGCGCAGAACGCCGAACCACCCGGTGTGCGGGGCGCGGCCCATTGCAACGACGTCTCGCACGCGGAATCCGAACGCGAGTTCCTCTCGTTGCGGCACCCACGCAACGCGTCGAGCGATCTGATCGCGCGTGAGCGACGCGACGTCGCCGCCGAGGACACGCACGGATCCGCGACGCGGCGAGTGCAGACCGGCGATCAATCGCATCAACGTGCTCTTTCCCGCACCGTTGGGTCCGAGGATCCCGACGAAGTCCCCGCGGTGTACGTCGAGCGTGAGCTGCGAAATCGTCTCGGGCGCGCCCCGGTCATACGCGAACGTCACACCGGCGACCTCGATCACCGGTCCGGTAGAACGGACGTCGTCGCCGGCAGAACCTGTCACGGCGAAGCGCCGATCCGGGCCAGCCGTCCCGTCGCGCCCAGCAGCCGCACGTGCGACTGCCCCAGTCGCATGCGCGCTTGGATCACGGCGAGTCGTGCCGTGGTGTCTTGTGTTTGCGCGTCGAGCAGTTCGAGGAGTGGCGCCGCGCCGGCTTCGTACCGACCCTGGGCTTGCTCGAGATTCGCAGCGGCTCCGGCCGCGAGTCGCTCGGCACGCTGCACGGTGTCGCGCGCGGTACGCACGGCGATCGCGGCTTGCACGGCGTCGGTTCGCACGGCGAGCACTTGCTGATCGACGGATGCACGCGTCGCGGCGAGGTTCGCTTCGCTCACGCGAACGTTGGCTCCGAGGATCGGGTCGTAGATGGGAACACTGAACGTGATCCCGGCGGACAAATTCTCGGAGTGCAGCGACCGCGGAGTGAGGTTGTCGAAGCCCGCGCCGATGCCGGACTCCCGTAACTGGATGCTGGCACCGCCGGTCATCGACACCGAGGGAAGGTACCCCGCTCGGGAACCACGGAGTTGCGCTTCGGCCTGTGCCACCCGGGCACGTGCGGCGACGAGTTCGGGACGGGCGGCAACTGCGAGGTCCGCCGCGTGCGACGGGTCATCGTCGACCGTAACGTCCGCGACGGGTCGCGCCCGCAGCAGCAGCGCCGGATCCCACCCGAGCGCGCCAGCGAGTGCGGCCGCGTCGTTGCGCAGCGCGCCTTCGGCAAGGCCCAAATCCATGCGTGCCGCGTCGCGGGACACTTCGGCGCGGATTGCTTCGATCGGCGGACGGGCACCGGCCTCGACCAGGCCCCTTGCAACTTGAAGCTGCTGCTCGCGGCGCGCGAGGATGTCGAGCATCGACGAAACGGTTTGTTCGTCGGTGAGCAACACGAAGAACGCAGCGGCGGCACCGTTGACGGCCTGAGTGACGACGACCCGAGCGTCTTCGCTCACCGCGCGTACGCCGAGTTCTGCCGCACGAATGTTCGCCGCGTTCCGGCCGAAATCCCAGATCGTCCATCGCAAGCTCAGCGCCGCATCGATGGACGCAGAGAGCGAGGAACTCGGCAACACGGTCGTTGCGAAGGACGACATTCCGTTGCTCAGCCCCAGACTGCCCGTGCTGCTCGCCGTCAGCGTGGGCAAGAGGGACGCGCGTGCCAGGCCGATCTGTGACTCCGCCTGGCGGATTCTCAGTAGGGCAGCGAGGACCGTCGGCGGGTTGGTTCGCGCCGCTGCCGCGACGTCGTGCAGCGTGACCGATCGTGATGGGTTGCCCGTGAGCGACGACTCGGGAGGCGGTGGCGGAGGAGGCGGGGGGGGGGGCGGAACGGGGGGGGGGTTCGGGGCGACCGGCGGCGGCGTTGCCGATGAAGTCGCGGGGGGGCGCCGGGCGGGGGCGCGCGGGGCCCGGGGGGGAGACCCCCACGGGGGCGGGAGCCCGCGGGATCGTTGCG
>Ga0080064_1001319_pt2 | contig 24918 bp, 22 predicted proteins | sample Subgrocontami54m_FD_69260 | JGI IMG/M metagenome (GOLD analysis project Ga0080064, IMG submission 69260) | Subsurface groundwater microbial communities from S. Glens Falls, New York, USA - GMW46 contaminated, 5.4 m (SPADES assembly) (version 2) ...
TCCCGCTCCTCGGGCGCGTTGTCGATGGAATCGAACGAGCGGAACACGATCTTCGGGTTGTGCTTCTGCAAAACCTTGGTGATGGACGCCGTCAACGTCGTTTTCCCGTGATCGATGTGCCCGATCGTCCCTACGTTCACGTGCGGCTTCGTGCGATCGAATTTTACTTTCGCCATGTGCTCTGCTCCGTCTTTCGGGGGCTCAGGCCCCTCTTTCTAGAATCTCTTCCTGCTTACCGGCTCACCGCTTTCCCCTGCACCCGGGCGATGATCTCCTCCGCCACCGCGCGCGGGGCCTCTTCATAACGCTTGAAGTGCATGGAGAAGGTGGCGCGGCCCTGGGTGCGGGAGCGCATGTCGGTGGCGTAGCCGAACATCTCCGCCAGCGGCACATGCGACTTGATCACCTGCGACCCGGCGCGGTGTTCCATGCCCTCGATGCGCCCGCGGCGCGAGTTCAGGTCGCCGATGATGTCGCCCATGTACTCCTCGGGCACCACCACCTCGACCGACATCACCGGCTCCAGCAAGACCGGCGAAGCCCGGCGCGCGGCTTCCTTGAAGGCCATGGAGCCGGCGATTTTGAAGGCCATCTCGCTCGAATCCACGTCGTGATAGCTGCCGTCGTAGAGCACGGCTTTGATGTCCACCAACTCGTAGCCGGCCAGCACCCCGCCTTCCATGGCTTCGCGCATGCCCTGGTCCACCGGCTTGATGAATTCCTTGGGCACGCTGCCGCCCACGGTCTCGTTGACGAACTCGTAGCCCAGGCCCGGGTTGGGCTCCAGGCGGATCTTCACATGGCCGTACTGGCCGCGCCCGCCGGTCTGGCGGATGAACTTGCCCTCGGCCTGCGCCGCCTTGCGGATGGTCTCGCGGTAGGCCACCTGGGGCTTGCCCACGTTGGCCTCCACGCTGAACTCCCGCATCATGCGGTCGACGATGATCTCCAGATGCAATTCGCCCATGCCGCTGATGATGGTCTGTCCGCTGTCCACGTCGGTGTGGACCTTGAAGGTGGGGTCTTCCTGGGCCAGTTTGGCCAGGGCCACGCCCATCTTTTCCTGGTCGGTCTTGGTCTTGGGCTCCACCGCCACCGAGATCACCGGCGTGGGGAACACGATGGATTCGAGCACCACGGGATGCTTCTCTTCGCACAGCGTATCGCCGGTGGTCACGCCCTTCAGGCCGACGCAGGCGCAAATGTCGCCGGCGTAGATCTCCGAAATCTCTTCCCGCTTGTTGGCGTGCATCTGCAGCAGACGTCCGATGCGCTCGCGGCGCCGGCGTCCGGGGCTGTACACGTTGTCCCCGGTCTTCAGCTGCCCCGAGTACACGCGGATGAACGTCAGCTGCCCCACGAAGCTGTCGGTCATGATCTTGAAGGCCAGCGCCGAAAAGGGTTCGTTGTCATCGGCCTTGCGCGTGAGCTTCTCCTCGGGATTGTCCGGGTTCTCCCCCTCCATGGCAGGGATCTCCAGTGGCGAGGGCAGGAAGTCCACCACCGCGTCCAGCAGCGGCTGCACGCCCTTGTTCTTGAACGAACTCCCGCACAGCACCGGGAACACCTTGAGCGCGATGGTGCTCTTGCGCAGCGACTTCTTCAGTTCCTCGGGGCTGATGGTCTCGCCTTCCATGTACTTGTGCAGCAGCTCGTCGTCGTTCTCCACGATGGTCTCAACCATCTGGTTATGGAAGGCGTTGGCCTTCTTCATGAGCGCTTCCGGGATGTCCTCGACCACGTACTCCGCGCCCAGGGTCTCGTCGTTCCACAACACCGCCTTCATGGAGAACAGGTCCACCACGCCTTTGAATTTGTCTTCCTGGCCGATGGGCAACTGGATGGCAACGGGGCGGGCGTTCAGCCGCTTGCGGATGGTGTCGATGGCGTGCTCGAAATCGGCGCCCATCTTGTCCATCTTGTTGATGAAGCAGATGCGCGGCACGCCGTACTTATCGGCCTGGCGCCATACCGTCTCGGATTGCGGTTCCACGCCATGCACGGCGTCGAAGACGGCGCAGGCGCCGTCCAGCACGCGCAGCGAGCGCTCCACCTCGGCGGTGAAGTCCACGTGGCCGGGGGTATCAATGATGTTGATGCGGATGTCGCGCCAGTAGCAGGTGGTGGCGGCACTGGTGATGGTGATGCCGCGTTCCTGCTCCTGCTCCATCCAGTCCATGGTGGCCGTGCCTTCATGCACCTCTCCCAGACGGTGCGTGATCCCCGTGTAATAGAGGATTCGCTCCGTGGTGGTGGTCTTGCCGGCATCGATGTGCGCCATGATTCCGATGTTCCGGCAACGCGTCAATGGGACTTGTCTGGCCACTTGTCTTCCTTAAGCTCTTCCTACCACCGGTAATGCGCGAAGGCCTTGTTGGCCTCCGCCATGCGGTGGACGTCTTCTTTCTTCTTGATGGCGGCGCCCTTGTTGTTGGCCGCGTCCAGCAATTCGTTGGTCAGCTTGTCGATCATGCCCTTCTCAGCCCGGCCCCGGCTGTAGCTGAGCAGCCAGCGGATGGCCAACGACGTTCTCCGGTTGGCATGCACTTCCACCGGCACCTGGTAGTTGGCGCCGCCCACCCGCCGGGTCTTCACTTCCAGCATGGGCTTGGCGTTCTCCACCGCCTTGGTGAACAGCTTCAGCGCCCCTTCGCCGCCTCCCTTTTCCTCCAGCTTCTTCATGGCTTCGTAGAAGATGCCCTGGGCGGTCGAGCGCTTGCCGTCCCACATCATGGAGTTGATGAACTTGGTGACCAGCGTCGAGTCGTACAACGGGTCGGCCACCACTTCGATCTTCGGGACTGTTCCTTTTCTCGGCATGGTCGGTTCCTAGGTCTTGGGCCGTTTGGCGCCGTACTTCGAGCGCCCCTGTCTGCGGTCGTTGACGCCCACTGTATCCAGCGTGCCGCGCACCACGTGGTAGCGCACCCCCGGCAGGTCCTTCACCCGGCCCCCGCGGATGAGCACGATGGAGTGCTCCTGCAGGTTGTGGCCGACGCCCGGGATGTAGGTCGTCACCTCGATGCCGTTGGTCAGGCGCACGCGCGCTACCTTGCGCAGCGCCGAGTTCGGCTTTTTGGGCGTCTGGGTATAGACGCGGGTACACACTCCGCGCTTCTGCGGACACTCTTCCAGCGCCGGGCTGGCGGTCTTGTACGTCTCCCGCCGCCTTCCCATGCGCACGAGTTGGTTGAACGTAGGCACGCTTCCTGCTCTCCCGGCGCGCCGTGTGTCCCCCAAGGACAGACACCCGCGCCCGATTGTGTAAAACGCACGTTTCAGGCTGGCTTCGGCGCCAGGCCGAGCCATACTTCTCCGTCCGGTTGAGGGACGGGGAGATTTCTATTCTGTTTTGGTCTGGCTCGCGACGGTGGCACCAGTCCCGCTTCGCGGGAGTGCTCCGTTTCGTCCGCCACGGCCTGCATATCCTCCGACGGGTCGGAGGCAGCGCAGGCGCGTTTTTCAGCGAGGGCGCCCTGCTAACGGTCCCGATGCTCCGGGACCTCGGGCGGTACGGCTAAAGCACAGCCAACTGCAAAAGGCAGGCCTGACTCAACTCGCAGAACCTTATGAATATAACAGTATCTTCGAGAAGCCGTCAACGCAGGCAATCAAAATTCGTTCTTTTGGGGCGCCGAAGCGCCCTCCCGCGGCCGGGCAGGCACTTTCCGGGCTGCCAGCCCGGCTGGCGGCTTGCCGAAACCGGCGCGAACTTCTACACTTGCAGATTCCCTAAGGCAGTTCGCCCGGGAATGTTTTCTGCCTCCGCCGGATTCGCGGAAGGTAGGGAGGGTGCATGCGGCGGTTGGCTGGCGTCGGGTTGTTCCTGATCTTTCTGCTGAGCTTTGGGCTTTCCGGGTGCGGGGGCGGAGGGCGCGGCTCCAGCAGCGGCACGATCGCCATGGTGGCGACCGTGACGCTGGCGCCATCCTCTATCTCCCTTGAAACGGGAGCGATCGCCCAGGTCGCGGTCAGCATGAAGGACGCCGCCGGCAAGCCGATCTTTACCTCTACCCCGACCTTCAGTTCCAGCAACCCAGCCGTGGCCACGGTTTCCACCGGTGGACAGGTGTGCGCCGGTACCTGGGACTCCCTCACTACGCCCGTGGTCTGCACTCCAGCGGTGGCCGCCGGAACCAGCAACCTGACGGCCACCGCGGACGGCATCACCAGTAACGCCGTGGTGGTCTCCGTCCACTTGCACGTGGACAATATCACGCTCTCGCCGGCCTCCGTGGACTGCGAGTCCAAACCCGCCACCCAGATCTTCACCGCTACTGCCTTCAACAGCGGCGTGGACATCACCGCCACTGTCGGGACCTTCAGTTGGCTCTCCAGTGACAGCACAGTGGCGACCATCGACGTAGCCGGCCCCGCCACCACTCCGGTGCTCACCGCCAGCCAGGCTCAGATCAAGGCCGCCAACCCGGGGCTGACGAACATCTCCGCCTCCATCAGCGGGACCAACAGCGTGGCCGCGCCCTTCATCACCTGCTCGCCCGCCACCATCTCCATCCACACCACGGATACGGTGCCTGTCACTTCCTTCAGTATCGCCACCGGCGCCACCAAACAATTGGCGGCGGATGTGGTCGATGCGCTGGGCGTAACCATCACCGGGCTGACCCTGACCTGGAGCTCTTCGCAGCCGGCCATCGCCTCGGTCAGCACCGGGGGCTTGGTGACGAGCGTGGCCCCGGGAGTTTCGGTGATCACTGCTTCCTGCACGCCCTCAAGCTGCAACCCCAACCTCAGCACGGCGGTCTCCAGCAACCAGGTCTATAGCAACCCGGTCACCGCGACCATCACCGGCACCTCCACCACCACGACCGTGTACGCCACCACCACCACGTCTCCGGCCGCCGGCGGACACACCGACCTCATCCCCATCAGCACCAGCAGCAACACCGCGGGCACTGCCATCGCGCTGCCCGTGGATGCGGCCATCAACTCGCTGCTCATGAATCCTGCGGGCACGCGCGCCTTTCTGGGCAGCAGCAAGGGACTGGTGGTGGTGGATGTCACCGCCAACACCGTGCTGGCCACGGTCTCGAACGCACTGGGCAGGGCGCTGGCCGTCTCGCCCAGCGGCCAGTTCATCGTGAGTTCGGATATCGGCGCCGGCAAGGTGTACGTCTACGACTCGGTCAACAACCTGGTGACCACGCTGAACATCCCCGGCGCCACCCACGCCTCTTTCACTACCGACAGCTTCAAGGCCTATATCGTGGCGGGCAGCACGCTCTACCAGTACTCGCCCTCGCTCACCCTGCGCACCATCCCCATGAGCGCTGTGGCCAATGACGTAGCCGTGAACAGCACCGGACAGTTCGCCTACACCGCCGGCGGCGTAGCGTCTTCCGTTGCCGCGCGTTCCCCCTGCCGCAATGATTCCACCTGGGCGCCGGAGGCCGTGGTGGGCACGACTGCCACTCCCGACCTGATCGTCTCCGCTTCCACCGGTGACCTGCTGGCGGTGGAAGGCAGCACCTCGACCATGGACAAGGTCACTCCCACCATCACCGCTCCGGGCGCCGGTAGCTGTCCGCCGACCTTGAGCGATTCGCTGACCACCGCCGACTGGACCGGCTTTGGCATCGCCTCATTCGTGCCCCAGCAAATCATCGTGACCCCGGACGGCTCCAAGGCTTACGTCACCAGCGACCAGGCCAGCATCCTGCTGTTCGACGTTGCCGGCGCCACCACCGACGTCATCCCCCTGGCGGGCGGCGGCACGCAATCGTTCACCGGCGGCGTGACCCTCGACGGCGCGAATCTGTACGTGGGTGTGGGAGGCGTGAACGCCGTCCATCGCATCGATACCACCGTCGCGCCCGCCACCGCTGACGTGCAGCAAATCTCCGTCACCTTCGTGCCCGATTTGGTGGCGGTGCGCCCGCACTAGAGACTCGTGTAGAGACGTAGCTTGCTACGTCTCTGTGAATTCCCGCCATCTCAGGAGGAAAACGCGGCTTCGTAGTCTTCGGGATCGATTCCTTTGTAGTTGAGCGTGTGCTTCAGCCGCTCGCGCAAGTCGGCGGGGGTGGATTCGATGAAGGCCGCTACCGCAAGCTCCAGCGAGATCTCAGCCGCGGATTTCTTCTCCGCCAGCGCTTCTGCCCGCAGCTCCGCCGCCTGTTGCACTCCGTCGCGCACCGGGAGCGGCAGCTCCTGCAGGAGTTGTTCCACCATCTCCGCGGCTTCCGCGCTCCACCTCATGCTTTCTTCTTCCGTTTTCGGGCGGGCGCCGCGCCGCCACCGGGCTCCGCCAGCGCGTGCGCAATGCCGTCCAGCACCCCGTTGATGAAGTGCACGGACTCGGGCCCGGAAAACTTGCGGGCGACCTCCAGCGACTCGTTGATGATCACCGGCCGGGGCGTCTCGGGGAAGCCCAGGAACTCGGCCACGCCGGCCCGCAGCAGGTTGCGGTCCACCACCGCCATGCGCTCCATGCGCCAGTGCTCGGCATGCCGCTCGATGAGCGCGTCGATCTCCGCCGCGCGCTCGCGGGCGACCGAGAAGAGTTCGTCCGCGAAGCTGCGGGTCGCGGCTTCCACCGAAGCCCGCTCCGCCCAGAACGTCCGCTGGACCTCCTCCGCAGGCTGCCGGCCCAGGTCCGCCTGGAACAGCATCTGCAGCGCCAGCTCCCGCGATTTGCGACGCGTTCCCATGCGCTTCGCCGGCCTCTCAGGAGTGCTTCTTGTGATGCTTGTCGGCGACCTTGTGGGTCACTTGATGTTTTTCCGCGACCTTGTGGGTCACTCGCTCCAAGTCGCTCAGGCGGAGCTTGGCGCGGCGCTCGCGCGGCGACGGATCGCGGCGTTCGTGCCCGTGCGCGGAAGGCACATGCTGGATCGCTTTTTTCACATTCGCCATCTCCACCGCCGAGAGCGCGGCCTCCAGTCCCTTGTTGCCGCCCTTCAGCCCGGCGCGCTCGATGGCCTGCTCCAGCGTCTCGCAGGTGAGGACTCCGAAGGCGTGCGGCACGCCCGTCTCCTGCGCCGACTGCCCGATGCCGCGCGTGACCTCGGCGGCCAAATGCTCGTAGTGCGAGGTGTCGCCGCGCAGCAGGCAGCCCAGGCAGATGACGGCGTCGGGCTTGCGCTTCTCCGCGAAGGCGCGCGCCGCCGCCGGGATCTCGAAGGCCCCGGGCACGCGCACGATCTCGATGTCTTTCTCATGCGCGCCGGCCCGCCGCAGGCCGTCGTGCGCGCCCTCCAGCAGCCGCTCGGTGATGAACGAGTTGAAGCGGCTCACCACGATGCCGAAGCGCCGCCCCCGCGCCGACAGCTCCCCTTCCAGGGCGCGCTTCTTCTTCGCCGCGTGGCTGAATTCGAAGAAGGCGACGCGCACCTCCTCCGCCGGCTCGGCGATGAACAGCCGCGCCCCCCAGGGCGTCTCGCCGATCGGCTTGACGATCTTCCGCTCCTGCTTCTTCAGCAGCGCGAACAGGCCGTCCAGGTCGGTGACTTCGATGAGCACGTCCGCGTCCGCCGGCGCCTGTCCGGAGACGATCTCCAGGTTGCCGGCCGGCGCCAGGAACGACGCGCCGCGGCCGGTGTCCCGCTTCCAGCCCTGGCCGCGCTCGAAGCCCAGCGAGTCGAAGAACTCCACCAGACTGTCGAACTCGGCCGGGCGGCGCGTGCGGCGCACGATGGTGATGGCGCGGATCATTATTTCCCTTTGAAGCTCGCGGCGCGCTTTTCCAGGAACGCCGTGGTGCCTTCCTTCTTGTCTTCCGTCGCGCAGCACAGCCCGAAGAGCGTGGCTTCGAGATAGAGGCCCTCGGCTTGGCTCATCTCCATGCCGCGGTGCACCGCTTCCATGCAGTACTGCACCGCCAGCGGCGCGTTGGCGATAATCTTTTTGGCGACGGCCTCGGCGCGCGGGATTAGCTCCGCTTGCGGCACGACTTCGTTGACCAGGCCGATGCGGTGCGCCTCCTGCGCCGTGATGTGCTCGCCGCTCAGCAGCATCTGCATGGCCAGACCTTTGCCCACCAGCCGCGGCAACCGCTGCGAGCCGCCGTAGCCGGGAATGATGCCCAGCTTCACCTCCGGCTGGCCGATCTTGGCGTTGTCAGAAGCCAGACGAAACGTGCATGCCATGGACAGTTCGCATCCCCCGCCCAGCGCAAAGCCGTTGATGCAGCAGATGACCGGCTTGCCCAGGTTCTCGATCAGGTCGAGCACCGACTGGCCCTGGTGGGTGTACTCCTTGCCCTCGACCGCGTCGTGCTTGGCCAGCTCGTTGATGTCCGCCCCGGCGACGAACGATTTCTCCCCCGCCCCGGTCAGGATCACCACGCGCACGTCTTTATCGTCGCGCGCATCCGTGAAGGCCTGCCGCAGCTCTTCCATGGTCGCCATGTTGAGCGCGTTCAGGACTTTCGGGCGGTCAATGGTGATGGTGGCGATCTGGTCCTTCTTGTCGTACTTGATGTTCTCCATAGGTACCTGGCCTTTTCTTTTTACATCCCGAGCGAAGCGAGGGAGCCCTACCCTCTTAACTGCTCTCTGGGCGAAGGGACCTGCCGAATCCCGTACAGATCCACGCTCAGATCCTTCCACTCCGGATTTGATTTCGCAAACAGCGCAACTTTCTTAGCTCGGCTGTACTTCTTGATCTGCTTCTCTCGCGCCCTGGCCGCATGCGAGTCGCCGAAAGCTTCGTAATACATCAGGCGATAAATTCTGTACTTCTTCGTAAAGCCATCGAAGGCGCCGTTCCGGTGCTGTACCAGTCTAAGTGGCAGGTCGTCCGTCATCCCGACGTAGAGCGTGCCGCTCAGGCTCGCCAGAATGTACACGTAGAAGGCCGGCTTGCTCACGACGGCATCTTATCTGACTGTAGGGTTCCTTCATCTTGAAAACACCCCGAGTGCGGCGAGGGAGCCCTACCATTTCATCGGCATTTTCCCGGAGGTAGGGTTCCCTCCGGCTTCGCCGTCGAGATGTTCAAAAAGAAGCCGCCGGGTTCGCCGGGTCCTTCCAATCGTAAAACCCTTTCCCCGTCTTCTTCCCGTACCACCCGGCCATCACCAGCCGCTTCAACAGCGGCGGCGAGGCGAAGCGCGCCTCCTTGAACTCCTCGAACATCACGTGGGTGATGTAGTAGGTGGTGTCCAGGCCGACAAAGTCGAGCAGGGTGAACGGCCCCATGGGATATCCGCAGCCCAGCTTCATGGCCTGGTCAATGTCCGCGATGGAGCCCACGCCCTCTTCATAGGCGCGGATAGCGTCCAGCAGGTACGGCACCAGCAGCCGGTTGACGATGAATCCGGTCTTGTCGGACGTTCGCACCGGCACCTTCCCCAGCTTCCCGGCGAACTCGAAAACCGTCTCGAAAACCTCCGGGGCGGTGGCGATGGTGCGCACCACCTCCACCAGCTTCATCAGCGGCACGGGATTGAAGAAGTGCAGCCCCACGAAGCGCTCCGGGCGCTGGGTCGCGGTCATCAGCTCGGTGATGGAGATGGAGGAAGTGTTCGAGGCGAAGATGGCGTCTTTCTTGACGATGCCGTCGAGCGCCGCGTACATCTTCTTCTTGTCCTCGACGTTCTCGATGATGGCCTCGATGATGAGGTCGCAATCGGCCAGGTCTTCTTTCTTCAGCGTGCCCTTCAGCCGTCCGCGGATCTCCTTCGCCTTCTCCGGAGTGATGCCGCTCTTCTCCGGCTTCTCGGCAAACTTGGCCAGCGACTTGTCGATCCCGGCAAAGCCCTTGTCGAGAAACTTCTGCTCCGCTTCGAGCGCGGTGACGTCAAACCCGGCGGTCGCGCAAACCTGCGCGATGCCGGAACCCATAAGTCCACAACCCAGTACTCCAACCTTTTTAATGGTCATATGAATGCTCCTTAATGATGCCGGCTTGTTATCTACATCCCGAGGCCGCCCTGCGGCCGAGGGAGCCCTACCCTGAAGACTGACCACAAAGGACACGAAGTTTTCACAAAGGCCTTCGTGTGGCCTTTGTGTCCTTTGTGGTGCGCTCTTATCCCCGCTCGCTCTCCACAATCATTGCAATCCCCTGCCCGCCGCCGATGCACGCCGTTGCCAATCCGTACTTCTTCTTGCGCCGGCGCAGCTCGTAGAGCAGAGTCATCACCAGCCGCGCCCCGGTCGCGCCCAGCGGATGCCCCAGCGCGATGGCGCCGCCGTTGACGTTGACCTTGTCGCGGTCGAGGCCCAACTCCTTCTCCACCGCCAGATATTGTGCCGCGAAGGCTTCGTTGACCTCGATCAGGTCCATGTCTTCGAGTTTGAGCCCGGCCTTCTCGAGCGCCATGCGCGAGGCCGGAACGGGCCCGCGCCCCATCAGCTTGGGCTCGACCCCGGCGATGCCCCAGCTCACGATGCGTCCCAGCGGCTTCAAGCCGCGCTTTTGGACGTCGGCCAGCGACATCACCACCACCGCCGCGCCGCCATCTACGATGCCGCTGGCGTTGCCGGCGGTGACCGTCCCGGTCTTGCCGAAGGCGGGCTTCAGCTTGGCCAGGCCCTCCATGGTGGTCTGCGGACGGCGGTGGTCGTCCTCGGTGAACATCTCCCCGGTCGGCTCGCCCCGGTGATTCTTGAGCGGCACCGGCGCCAGCTCTTCTTTCATGCGGCAGGCCTTGTAAGCCTCGTCGGCCAGGTGCTGCGAGCGCAGCGCGAACTCGTCCTGCATCTGACGCGTGATGCCCTGCTGCTCGCCGTAAAGCTCGGCAGTATTGGCCATGTAGAGCCCGCAGTAGCTGTCGAGCAGGGCGACCATGAGCGAGTCTTCCAGCTTGCCTTCGCCCAGGCCCACGCCCCAGCGCATGCCGCGAATGACGTGCGGCGCCTGCGACATGGATTCCATTCCGCCGGCGAGCACCGTTTTCGCCTCGCCCAGTTGGATCATCTGCGCGGCATTGACGATGGCCTGCATCCCCGAGCCGCACAGACGGTTGACGGTGAGCGCCGGAGTCTCGATGGGCAGCCCGGCCTTGAGCGCCACGTGGCGCGCGCCGTAAAGCGCGTCGCCCGAGGTCTGCTGCGCGTTGCCGAAGACGGCGTGGTCGAACTCTTTGGGGTCGAGTCCGGAGCGTGCAATGGCCTCACGCGCCGCCACCGCGCCCAGCTCCTGCGCGGTAAAGTCGCGCAGCTTGCCGCAATAGCGCCCCATGGGCGTGCGCGCGCCGCTGACGATGGCGATATCTTCGGGATTGAGCATTTGGTCTTGTCCTTACATCCCGAGCGGAGCGAGGGAGCCCTACCTTCTCCTCGGTCTTGTTCTTGGGAGGCGAAACAATCCAGTTTAACAGCGGGCAAGAAGCAGCGGCAATACGCAGCGGGTTTCCCAAAAACATCCCGAGCGCGGCGAGGGGGCCCTACTCTACGTCAAGAGTCTCCCCCGGGTAGGGCTCCCTCCGGCTTCGCCGTCGGGATGTTCTTGAAAATCGCTACCACACGCGGCAGGCGTTCTCCCGCACCATGGCCTGGCCCTTCTTACAGGAGAAGGCCTGCTGGAACTCCGGCATGTTACTGACCACGTTGTTCACCCGGTACTTGTTCAGCGAGTGCGGGTTGGTGAGCACGATGACGCGCATGATCTCCGGGCGCAGGTTGCCGCACCAGGAGTTGGCGTAGCCCAGGAAGAACCGCTGGCGCGGGGTTAAGCCATCCGGGCCGGGCGCGTCCACGCTCTTGCCGTCCTCCTTCAGGGTGTTGGAGAGCGCCATGAAGGAGATGCGCAGGCCGCCGTTGTCGGCGGTGTCCTCGCCCTGGGTGAGCAGGCCGTTCTGCTTCACGTCCGGACCGGCCTCGGGGACCTCCTGGGTGTACTCGTCGGAGATGCACTTGCCGCGCTTCTCGTACTCGGCGCCGTCCTGCGCCGTCCACCAATCCTTCAGGTTGCCCTGGGCGTCGAACTTTCGCCCCTGGTCGTCGAAGCCGTGTGTGATCTCATGCCCGATGATCATCCCGATGGCGCCGTAGTTCACGCTCTCATCCTGCGCGGCGTCAAAAAACGGCGCTTGCAGGATGCCGGCGGGAAAGTTGATGGTGTTGAGCTGCGGGTTGTAGTAGGCGTTGATGGTGGGCGGCGTCATCAGCCACTCGCCGCGGTCCACCGGCTTGCCCACCTTGGCCAGCTGCCGTTGGAATTCGAACGACGTCGCCTGATGGACGTTCCCCAGGTAGCTGGCGGGCGAGATGCGGACGCGCGAGTAATCGCGGAACTCCTTGGGATACCCGATGTTCTCCTCGATGGCTTGCAGTTTGACGTGGGCCTGCTTCTTGGTCTCCGGCGTCATCCAGTCCAGGCCGTCGATGTCCTGCCCCAGCGCCTTCTCCACGGCGTGCACCAGCTTCACCATGCGCTGCTTGCTGGTGGCCGGGAAGGCGCGCTCCACGTAAGCCTGTCCCAGGGCCTCGCCCAGGTCGCGGTCGGCGGCGCGGACGCAGCGCCGCCAGCGCGGCAGCATCTCCTTGGTTCCTTGCAGCGTGCGGCCGTTGAAGTCAAAGTTCTCCTCCACGAACGCCTTGCTCAGATACGCCGCCGAGGCGCGCAGCAGATGCCACCGCAGGTAGGCCTTCCAGTGGTCGAGCGGATGCTCTTTCAGCGCCGTCTCCAGGCCCCGGAAATACTCCGGCGAGCTGACGATGTAGTGGTGCGTGGCCGGCGACTTCACCGCCGCCAGGTAGGCGGTCCATTCGAACGACGGGGTGAGCGCCTTCACCTGCGCCAGGTTCATCTTGTTGTTCAGGTTCTTGGGATCGCGGCGGCGGACGTTGTCCATCTGCCCCTGCGCCAATTGGGTCTCGACGGCCAGCACGGTGGCGGCGTCGGCCGCGGCTTGTGCGTCGCTCTCCCCTGCCAGCGCGAACATCTTGCGCACGTGCTCTTGATACTTGGCGCGGACCTGCTTGGAGCGGTCGTCGTCCTTCAGGTAGAAGTCGCGGCTGGGCAGGCCCAGTCCGGCCTGGTCGATCTGCACCACCACCATGGAGGCGTCGTCCAGATCCTGTCCCCCGCCAAAGCCGAGCAGCGGCGCGTTGGTCTGATTGTCGTCGCCCTGCCAGGCGCCGGGCACCGACTGGTGCAGGTGCGCCAACTCGCCGGCGATGGCTGACTTTGACTTGAGCGCGTTGATGCGCGCCAGCTCAGCCTGAAGGGCTTGGGCGCCGGTCTTCTCGATGCCCGCCTCATCCATGCAGGCGGCGTAGTAGTCGCCCACTTTCTGCTCCGCCGCGCTGCGCGTCGGGTTCGAGGGCGCGGCCTTCTCCAGGGTCTGGCGCAGCACCATCTCGTTCCACAGCCGCAGCGGGCTGGAGACGCTCCACGCCGCCTGGTCGGACGGGATGGGGTTGGCGGCCTGCCACTTGCCGCAGGCGAACTTGTAGAAATCTCCGCAGGGATCGACGGACTTATCCACCTGGCTGGAGTCGAAGCGGTTCAGCGTCGGCATCTGCGGGTCGTCGGCCGCCGACTGGGCGGCCAGTTGCAGCGCGAACGCCGCGCACAGCAGCAGCAGGAAGATCCGGGCAAAGCGCATGAGCAGGCTCCTTGTGAAGTTCGATTGCCGATCGGTCGTTCTAATCGCGGCGATCAAGCCGTGCGGTGATTCAGATACGTCCCGCGGGGAAGGATGGTTCCCTCGCCCCTTTTCCCACTACCCCACCGCCGCCACCTCCAGCACGGGAGCGAGTGACTGGGCTTTGTTGCCGCCCTCGGCGCGCGCCGCTTCCAGCGCGCTCTCCGCGCGGTTCATGACCTCGGTGACGATGTCCACCGGATCGAAGTCGGCCTTCATCACCGCCTCGGCGATGCCCACGGTGATGGGCACGGCGCGGTCGGTGCCGGGGAACTTGGTCCCGGCCAGCGCCTTGCGCATCTTGTCCACCACGAAGAACGCGTTCTTGTCGTTGGTGTCGGCCAGCACCAGGGCGATGGTGGTCAGCTGGTAGCGCACGGCAACGTCGTTCTGCCGGATGTTGGAGCACACCACCTGCCCGATCTGCTGCATCATGGATTCGATGGCCTGCTCCCCGATCTCCTTGACCGCCGCCGACGCCTTGCCGAAGTGCAGCAGCATCAGGGTGGAGGTGGAACTCTGCTGCTGGGCCCGGCGCACCTCCGAGAGCAGCACCTGCAAATACGAAGAGCGCTTCAGCAGCCCGGACTTCTCGTCGGTCACCGCCAGGGTCTTCATCAGGCTGCGCAGCTTGGCGTTGTTCACCGCCAGCACCATCTGGTCGGCGATGGTCTTAAGCACGAAGATGTCGTTCTGCCGCCACTCCCGCGGGGTGCCGCACTGCTCCAGGAACAGGATGCCAGCGTGCTCGTCGCCATCCACCAGCGGCACCGCAAGAATGGACTGGATGGCCAGCGCGTCCACGAACTGCTTCACCGGAGCCAGCTCGGGCGCCGCCTGCGCTTGCGGCAGGATGACCGGACCCTTGGCCACCGCCAGCGCCTGCAACGTCCCGATGAGCTTGACGATGGCCATCACGTCCGACTGTTTCACGCCCGGAGCGCAATACTCCAGCGCCGCCGAGGGCGGCTTGCCCGGCGAGCACAGCCCGGCCACGCAGCGGCTGGCGTTCCAGTGCCGGCCCACGTCGTTGACCGTGGCGAACAACACGCCCTTCACATTGGCCTGGCGATAGATGTTGCGCGTGATCTCCGTGACTTTGGCGATGTTGTCCACCGCGCTCTCATCCGCTGCCGCCGCCGCGGGCTGGTAGGCCGGCGTGCTCGGGCTCGACACCGGCGCCGGGGCCGCCGGCCCACCCGGCCCGGACGCCGCGGCCGGCGGCGCCGCCGGCGCTCCCTCGTACTTGGGCATGAATCCTGAATTGTTGTAGAGGTTCCGCAGTTTCTCGTTGCGGTCTTCCTCGTGGGGAAAAAGCTTGTTGGCGCGCTCCAGCCGCTCCACCGCCTTGGAGCGCATGCCGTACTGCAGGAAGATCTCCGCCTGCAGGATGAAGTCCTCGAGCACGGTAGGCTCGCCCGCATCCGCCGCGGGCGCGGCCTCGGCCTCGCCCTCCTTGCTCACCGAGGTGATGCGGTTGGCGATGACGCCGAAGCGGTTGGCATCCAGCTTGCCCCGCAGCATCTCCAGGCGCTTTTTGTGGCCTTCGCCATAGGGATCGACTTCCGCCGCGCCGTCCAGCGAATCCCCCGCCTTGATGAAGTTCCCCGCCGCGTAGTACAGCTCGAACAGCTTGATGAGCGTGACGCAGTAGTCCTGCTCCCGGTTGGTGGAGTTGAACAGCTCCACCATGTACTCCAGGAATTCCGTGCCCGGCGGATGCTTCTCCGAAATCTCCTTCATCTGGTTGATGTGCTCGCGGCGCTTCCCGGCGTTCTGCTGATGCTCCTCCAGCTTGCGCGCCGCCACCAGCGCCTTGTGGGACTGCTCGGCGTCGATCAGCGCGGTGATGAGGTTGGTCACCTCGTCCACCTGTTTGGGGTCCTTTTCAAAAAGCTCCCAGATGAAAGGCTCGGCCTCGAGCGTCCGTTTCGCTCCCAGCAACGCCCGGGCGTAGGCTTCGCGGAATTGCGGCTGGCTTTCGGCGAACGTTGCCAGCGGTTCCAGCACGGGGATGGCCGCTTCCGGCTTGCCCTGGGCGGTCAGCGCGCGGCCGTGGGCCAGCACCGCCTCCTGATTCGAGCCGTCGAGCGAATACGCGCGCTCGTACCAGGCGTCGCCCTTGTTGCCGGCCTTGGCTTCCAAGTCTCCCACCTGCAGGAAAGCCAACGCCGCCGCCTTGCTCTCTCCCAGCTCCGCCGCCAGCTCGCCTTCTTTCTTCAGGTGCTCAATCGAGGGATCGAGCCCGACCATGCGCTTGAGCACGGCCAGCGCCTCCTTCTTGTTTCCCGAAGACGTGAAGCCGCCGAGCGCCGTCTGGTAGGAGTCCAGCGCGTCCTTCTTATTGGACTTTTCGATGAACTGGGCGTAGCGGAAGGTCTGCTCCACGGTGGGCGTGCCCACTTTGAGCAGCTTCTTGTAGGTGATGTTGGCCTTGGCGCCGTCGCCGATCCCCGCCTGCCGGTCGAACAGCAGACCCAGCAGCTCCGCGGCGTCTTGGTTCCGGCCCAGCGAGGCGCACAACTCCGCCGCCGTCTGTCGCACGTTGTCGTTGTTGGGTTCTTCCTCCAGGATCGCCAGATACTCTTCCAGGGCAGACTCCGTCTTCCCCTTCTGCATGTACTTCTCGGCTTTTTCCAGGCGTTTGGCGACGTCGGACATGAAAGACAGCCCTCGCGGCGGGCGGCAAACCCGCAATTGTATGCGCTGGAAGCGGTTGCGGCAACGCTGCCCTCACTCTGTCATCCCGAGCGAGTGCAACCGCGCCCGGAGCGCAGCGATGGGCAAGGGAGCGCGAGTCGAGGGACCCCTACCTCGCCACGGACTGCGCGGCACCCTTAAGAATTGTCATCCCGAGCGAGCCCGAGTGCCTCGCCGCTTTGCGGCGGGGAAAACGAGGGCGAAGCGAGGGACCTGCTTTTCGCTTCCCTCACAAACTGCTCCGCCGACGACGCTCACTCTGCTAGTCTGCCCCGATGCCCGAACCGCCCCCGGCCGCCATCGCCCCATCCGACCCCGAAGCAGGACTCCACAAGCAGCTCAGCGCCGGCAAGATCGCCATGCTGGCGGTGGGCGGCTCCATCGGCACCGGGCTGCTGCTGGGCTCGGCGGAAGCCATCCACATCGCCGGCCCCGCCGTGGCCCTGAGCTTTCTCCTGGGCGGCGCCATCATGTGGACCGTAGCCATGGCCATGGGCGAGCTGGCCAGCGCCCATCCCGCCGCCGGCTCCTTCGGCGTCTATGCCGACCTCTACCTCAACCGCTGGGCGGGATTCGTCGCTCGCTACGGATACTGGTACGCCATGGTGGTCGCCATCGGCGCCGAGCTGCTGGCCTCCGCCACCTACATGCAACACTGGTTCCCCCGGGTCCCGGCGCTGGTCTGGATCGCCCTCTTCGGCGCCCTGCTGGTGGGCGTGAACCTGATGAACGTCGGCCGCTTCGGGACCTTCGAGTACTGGTTCGCCATGATGAAGGTGGCGGCCATCGCCGCTTTCATCCTCGCCGGCGCGGCCCTGATTTTTTTCGGACGCGCCGAATCCCAGCTCGCGCCCTCCGCCACCTTCGCTCCCAACGGCTGGACGGCCATCGTCATGGCCATGCCCATCGCCATCTTCACCTTCGGCGGCGTGGAGATGGTGGCCATCTCCTCCGGCGAAGCCCGCTCCGCCAAAGACGTCGCCCGCGCCACCCACCTCATGTTCGCCGTGCTGGCCTTCGTCTATATCGGCAGCATCCTGGTGCTGGCCGCGGGCGCCCCCTGGACGCTCTACAACGTCAAGAGCAGCCCGTTCGTGACCGCCGCGGACCGCATCGGACTCCCCGCCGCGGGCGCTGTCCTGAACCTGCTGGTGCTGGCGGCCGCGCTTTCCGGAGCCAACGCCAGCCTCTACGCCGCGGCGCGCATGCTCTTCTCCCTGGCCCGCGGCGGCTTCGCCCCCGCGGCCCTGGGACGCCTCACCGCCGCCGGCTCGCCTCGCCTGGCGCTTCTCTGCTCCAGCGGCGGCATCGTCGTCGCCATGGTCGCCAAGCGCCTTGCCCCTGAGTCGGCCTTCCTCTACGCCTTGGGCGCCGCGCTCTTCGGCGGCATGCTGGCCTGGTGGATCGCCCTCGCCGCCCACATCTCCTTCCGCCGCAAAGCTTCGAAAGAACTGCTGGCCTCGCTCCCCATGCGCGCCCCCGGCGGCGCCATCACTTCCGTCATTGGTTTTGCTGGGATGGCCGTGGCCTTCCTCGCCACCTGGCACACTTCGCTGCGCATCACCGTGGTCTACGCGCCCATCCTGCTGGCGGCGCTGACGGTCGCCTACTTCCTGGCGCCCAAGAAATCTGTGGGCGCCTAGCAGCTCCTTCCGCCTGGATTGTCATCCTGAGCCCCGCGCAGCGGGGCGAAGGACCTTGCGGTTGGTCTTGACTTTGATCTTGACTTTGATTTTGACTTTGATTTTTGACTTGTCATCCTGAGCGAGGCCGGAGCGCAAGCGACGGCCGAGTCGAAGGACCCCTACCTCGACCGCAGCGTAGAAGGGCGCCAAGGCGTTTTCCCCGAGCAACAGCCCCCTGTCATCCTGAGCCCCGCGCAGCGGGGCGAAGTTGAGCCGTCTTGTCGGCGTCTGAGCCGACAGGCGAAATCCTGAGCGAAGCGAAGGAGCTACGCGTTTGATTTTGACTTGTCATCCTGAGCCCCGCGCAGCGGGGCGAAGGACCTTGCGGTTGATCTTGACTTTGATTTTGACTTTGATTTTTGACTTGTCATCCTGAGCGAGGCCGGAGCGCAGACGACGGCCGAGTCGAAGGACCCCTACCTGCGTGGCGCGGCCGCCCTCGGCCGCGGCCTTTCGCCTTGTCATCCTGAAACCATTCCCTTTCGGCACCGCACTCACAGCACAGCTCAAACCACTCCGAAGCAGATCCGGGCTAATATGAAACCACCGCATCGGCCCGCCGTCCCGCCGGGGAGCGCAAGATGAAGCGAGAAAAGTTCGTCAAACTGGTGGAGGAGGCGCTGGACTCGCTGCCCGCGAGGTTCCGCAAGCGAATCCACAACCTCGCCGTCCTGGTCGAGGACCTGCCTCCCGGACAGCGGCCACGCCGAGGCTCGCGGAATGCAGCGACCGTAGATTCAGACGATGCTGACGATGCTGAAGACTTGGTGCTCGGTGTCTTCGAAGGTGTGCCCGCAACCGAGAAAAGCGTGTTTGACCTGCCTGCGGGTCCCGGCCGCATCGTGCTCTATCAGAAGAACCTCGAGGCCGTCTGCTCCAACCACGACGAAATCCGGAAGGAAGTCCGCCTGACGGTAATCCACGAATTGGGCCACTACTTCGGGATGACCGAAGCCCAATTGGAAGATGTTTGAAACCGAAGGCAGTTAGCCTCGCCCCGGACTGTGTGGCACAGAGCCTGCCCTGCATTTGCCGAGCGAAGCGAGCCCTGAGCGCAGTCGAAGGGGAAGTCGAAGGGCCCTCGGCTGTGTCGCAAGGGCTGCGTGGCGCGGCCGCCCCCGGCCGCGGCCTTTCGCCTTGTCATCCTGAGCCCCGCGCAGCGGGCGAAGTTGAGCCGTCTTGTCGGCGTCTGAGCCGACAGGCGAAATCCTGAGCGAAGCGAAGGAGCTACGCGTTTGGTTTTGATTTGTCATCCTGAGCCCCGCGCAGCGGAGCAAAGGACCTTGCGGTTGGTCTTGACTTTGAATTTTGACCTTGATTTTGACTTTGATTTTGACTTGTCATCCTGAGCGAGGCCGGAGCGCAGGCGACGGCCGAGTCGAAGGACCCCTACCTCGACCGCAGCGCAGAAGCGCACCAGGGCGTTCTCCCCGAGCAACGGCCCCCTGTCATCCTGAGCCGCGCAGCGGGCGAAGGACCTTGCGGTTGAAGGCTTCCTTCGGAGGGGGACGGCTTCAGCCGTGCCGCAACGGGGTCTCCCCCATGAATTGTCATCCCGACCGAGCCCGAAGGAGGTCGCCCTAGCGACCGGACTGAGGGCGAGCGGAGGGATCTGCTTGAGATCCCGGCTCTCGGAAGGGGCACGGCTTCAGCTTTTGAGCCTGCCCTGAGGTGGCAGCCGAAGGGACCACTACCTCGTCACCGACTGCGTGAGGGCGGGGCTCCCCGATTCAATTCCGCGGGTTCTTTTGAGCTTGCTTGGCCCTGATGGCTTTGGCGCGGGCCTCCATTTGCTCCGCCTCGCCCTCTCTGTTCGTTTTCCGCAGCAGCGCAGCCAAGTTCTCAAGGCTCGTAGCCACGCTGGTGTGATCTGCTCCCAGGGCCCTCTCCCAGATCGCCAGGGAGCGCCTGTAGAGCGGCTCCGCCTCAACGTACCTGCCCTGGTCGCTGTAGAGCCCCGCCAGGTTGTTGAGGCTCGTGGCCACATTGGGGTGATCCGGTCCCAGGGCCTTCTCCATAATCGCCAGAGAGCGCTTGTAGAGCGGCTCGGCCTCGGCGTACTTGCCCTGGTCGTCGTAAAGCGCCGCCAGGTTGTTGAGGCTCTGGGCCACGTCGGGGTGATCCGGTCCCAGGGCCTTCTCCATAATCGCCAGAGAGCGCTTGAAGGGCGGCTCGGCCTCGACGTATCTGCCCTGGGTCTTGTAGAGCTCCGCCAGGTTGTTGAGGCTCGTGGCCACGTCGGGGTGATCTGCTCCCAGGGCCTTCTCCAGGATCGCCAGAGAGCGCTTGAAGAGAGGCTCGGCCTCGGCGTATTTGCCCTGAGCACGGTAAAGCCCCGCCAGGTTGTTGAGGCTCCCGGCCACCTTGGGGTGGTCTGCTCCCAGGGCCTTCTCCCAGATTGCCAGGGAGCGCTTGAAGAGCGGCTCGGCCTCGGCGTACTTGCCCTGGGCGGTGTAGAGCGCCGCCAGGTTGTTGACGCTCGTGGCCACGTCGGAGTGGTCTGGCCCCAGGGCCTTCTCCATGATCGCCAGAGAGCGCTGGTAGAGCGGCTCGGCCTCAGCGTATTTGCCCTGGGCACGGTAAAGCTCCGCCAGGTTGTTGAGGCTCGCGGCCACGGCGGGGTGATATGGTCCTAGGGCTTTCTCCCAGATCGCCAAAGAGCGCCTGTAGAGCGGCTCCGCCTCAGCGTATTTGCCCTGGGCGTCGTAGAGCAGCGCCAGATTGTTGAGGCTCGTAGCTACATTGGGGTGATCACGGCCGAAACTTGCTTCCGCCACCCGTAAAGCTTCCTGAGCTGCCAAGAGGGCCTCGGCATATTTCCCCTGTTGGTAAAGGGACGTAACCTTGTCGTTGAGTTCTTCCCAACTCCGCTGCTGCGCCGCCAGGGGAACCACGAGTCCTGCAGCGAGGAGAAACACAGCTAAACCCGCGGTCAACTTTCGGCCGAAGGGCATGATGGTGCGCTCCTTAGAGTTAGCCTAACAAGAAATCACTGCACGCGGTCGATCTTGGCGATGTCCAAGACTGGTGGGCTGCCAGAGTGGTCGAAGGTCACATAGAACTGCTCGAAGAAACCGTCCCGTCCCAAAACCGCGCGAACCGACATCTTGGAAGAAAATCCGGCCATCACTTCGATTAGCCAGTTCCCCTCGATCTTCAACTTTACCCTGTGAAAGTAATACGTGTCGCCTTGTGCTTGGTTTATCCCGCCGATCTCGCTGGGCTTCCCAGTGGTCAAGTCGCCCATTCTTAGCGCCTCGGCGATGCTGGAATGAAAAAGGCAGTACGGAGAGCCAGAGTCCACAACCGCAAGGATCGGCGAGGGCAAAAACGAATGCCCGCGGCCGATCTGCACCGCGAGCATTGGAGTCCAAATCCTTTTTTCGTTTGTTACTACGTCTGGCTGTTCATACGGGATTGCGGTGTAATTCTTTCGCAAACGCAGCGTCCCAGGGTCAGTAGACCCGCGGTGTCCACTTCTCCGGAGCCCACAGAAGAACGGGGTCGCCCACGCCCTTTTGCTGTGCGGCCGCGGCTGCTTCCTCCATCGTGGCTCCGTGCGCCACAACGTTGGATTGGTCCGCGCTGAGCGCAAGCCAGCAATTGCGCGGGGCTGCTAGAAGTTGGCTGGAGATGTCAATGGTCGCAGGCATGACTTATCCTAACTGGGGCGGCTGCGCCATGAAAAGCCCAGCCGCCCAAGTGTCCCAAAGTTTACTAATAATCAGACGAATTTCAAGCGAGCTTGGTTCCGTCGCCGGCTCACAAGATTCCTCTTGACAAAATAAATGTCACCATGGTAAGTTGTAGAAGTACTTAGTTACACAAAGATAAATCATTGCTTTCCCTGATTTTGACCCGCAACTCCTTTGTATCGCCTGATCTGGAGGCCATTCCCGGCCTAACCCGCTGATTCCATTCACGGGGAGGGGGAGGGGGGTACATACCGATGTCAGACCGCAAGGCTCAGCCGCCGGCCCAGGGGGCCTCGGCTTCAATGATGGCCTGCGCCCACCGGGCGCCCCGCTGCTCGCACATCAAAGACGACGGCCGCCGCTGCCAGTCTCCTGCCCTCAAGGGCAAGCGCCTCTGCTATTTCCACGGACGCATCCACTACCCCCGGCCCCGCCGCACCGTGCTGCCGCCCCTCGAAGACGCCAACAGCGTCCAGGCCGTGTTGCTCTCCGTCCAGCGCGCCCTGCTCCAAGGCTCCGTGGACCACGCCACCGCCCGCCTCCTGCTCTACGCGCTCGACATCGCCTCCAACAACCTCAAGAACGTCACCTTCGACCCCCTCGCCCAGGACCCGCACCACCCCAGGGGCTAAATGCCAACTGCTAATTGCCAATTGCGATTCTTGCCTTCGTGCCCTTCGTGTCCTTCGTGGTTAAGAGACGCCCTTTCCCGGATACAATCTTTCCCATGCCCGCCGCTTCCATAAACGACGACCTCCTCCGCTACCGCTCCCAGTTCCCCATCCTGGAGAACACCACCTACCTCATCTCCAACTCCCTGGGAGCGATGCCGCGGGCGGTCGCCGACTCGCTCCAGGACTACGCCGACATCTGGGCCGCGCGCGGCGTCCGCGCCTGGGAGGACAAGTGGTGGATGCTGGCCGCCGAGGTCGGCGACCAGATCGGCGCGCTGATGAACGCGCCCGCGGGCTCGGTCAACATCCATCAGAACGTCACCGTGTGCCAGGCGGTGGCCGCCTCCTGCTTCGACTTCAGCGGCAAGCGCAACAAAGTCGTCTATGACGACCTGAACTTCCCCTCGGTGATGTACTTCTGGGAGGCGCAGCGCCGCCGCGGCGCGCGCGTCCACATGGTCGCGACAGACGACGGCGTGCATGTCCCCACCGAGCGCATGCTCGCCGCCATAGACGAAGAGACGCTGGTCGTGCCCATCTCGCACGTCATCTTCCGCAGCGCCTACATCCAGGACGCGAAAGCCATCATCGAGAAGGCGCACTCGGTGGGAGCGCTGGTGATCCTCGACACCTTCCAGTCGCTGGGCACGGTGCCCCTGGACGTCCAGGCGCTCAACCCCGACTTCGTCACCGGAGGCGTGCTCAAGTGGCTGTGCGGCGGCGCCGGCGTCGCCTATCTCTACGTGCGTCCGGACCTGGCGCGGAAGCTCCAGCCCACGCTCACCGGATGGTTTGCCCACCAGGACCCGTTCGCCTTCGAGACCGGGCCCATCCGCTATACCGGCGGCCCTTACCGCTTCTCCACCGGGACCTCGAACCTCCCCGCGCTCTACGCGGCGCAGCCCGGCCTGCGAATCATTCAGGAAGTCGGGATCGAGAACATCCGCCGCAAGTCCGAGCGGCAGACGGCGCGGCTGATCGAACTCGCCGACCGGCACGGCTGGCGCGTGAACACGCCGCGCGACCCGGCGCAGCGCGGCGGCACCGTCTCCATTGATATGCCCAACGCCAAGGAGGTCTGCGCCGAATTGCTCAAGCGCGACATCCTGGTGGACTACCGCCCCAAGGCCGGCGTGCGCATGTCCCCGCACTTCTATAACAAGGATGAGGAGCTCGACACCGCCATCGCGGCCGTCGAGGAGATCCTCAGCGCCATGAAGGTGGTGGCGCACTAGGGTGCCCCACGTTCGCGCCCCGGGTTGGGCGCTGACGTGGGTTGGCGAAGGTGAACGCCAGGCAATCGCGGATTCCTCCGCGGCTGATTTCCCTTGACTTCGCCTTTTGTTCGCTTCATACTTAAGCCATGGCGCTCACCAAGCGGCAACGGCAGCTTTACGAGTTCATCGGAAACTTTGTGCAGACGCACGGCTACTCTCCCTCCTTCGAGGAGATCCGCGAGGGGCTGGGGCTGAACTCCCTGGCCACGGTGCACAAGCACGTCACCAACCTGGAGAAGAAGGGACTGCTGCACCGCGACGCCAACCGCAGCCGCAGCATCGATCTGCTGGCGCCGCGCGGCAAGATGAAGCTGGCGATGGCGGCCGCGGCTTCGGCGGCCACCACCCTGCCCCTGGTGGGACGCATCGCCGCCGGGCGTCCGGTGGAGACCTTCGAGACTCCAGAGACCATCTCCTTTTCCGACTTCACCCGCTCCAAGGACGTCTTCGTGCTGCAAGTGGCGGGCGAATCCATGCAGGACGAGCACATCGTGGACGGCGACTACATCCTGGTGGAGCGCACCCAGGTGGCGCGCGACGGCGAGATCGTGGTGGCGCTGGTGGAAGGCGCCGAAACCACGCTCAAGCGCATCTATAAAGAGGGCGACCACGTGCGCCTGCAGCCCTCGAACGCCGCCATGGCGCCCATCGTGGTACCCGCCTCGGCGGTCGAGATCCAGGGACGGGTGATCGGAGTGCTGCGGAAGTACTAAAGCCAGGCCCGAGCCCCGAGTCGCGAGCAAAAGAAAAAGCCCGGCGGGAAGCCGGGCTTCATTGTTGAAGATTCGGTTGGGTTACGTGAGGTGCTTGTCCAGGGCCTTCGCGATGACATCGCGATCGGTATAGCCGACGATCTGCTCGCGCACCAGCCCGCCTTTGAAGATCAGGAGCGTGGGGATGCTGCGCACGTTGTAGCGCTGGGGCGTGGCCATGTTCCGGTCCACGTCCATCTTGGCGACCTTCACCCGGCCTTGGTAGGCGGTGGCCACTTCGTCCACCACCGGGGCCAGCGCCTTGCACGGACCGCACCACGCCGCCCAGAAGTCCACCATCACCGGCTGCTCCGATTTCAGGACGTCCTGGTCGAAGTTCGCGTCCGTTACTTCAAGGATCCCGCTTGCTGACATTGTTCCTCCGAACTATGAGTGCTGAGACTCGGCAGATATCCTACCACTACTGATTAGATGCTTCCGCTCTAGAAAGGTCGCAGCCGAACCTAGAACTGAAACTTCACGTGCGCCGAGAACACGCGCGGCGACGCGAACTGGATGGGCGTCTCCTCGCTCTCCTTGGCGATGCGGTAGCGGTCGTCGGTCAAGTTCACCAGGT
>Ga0080064_1003179_pt1 | contig 24910 bp, 32 predicted proteins | sample Subgrocontami54m_FD_69260 | JGI IMG/M metagenome (GOLD analysis project Ga0080064, IMG submission 69260) | Subsurface groundwater microbial communities from S. Glens Falls, New York, USA - GMW46 contaminated, 5.4 m (SPADES assembly) (version 2) ...
AGGTATTCGGCCCCCCCTGCGGTTTTGCCACACGTCATATCTGCGTCACTGACTGCGCCGCCCGTGAACGCAGCCGTCACGTCCGCGACGATGCCGACGAGGCGTTGTTTCGCCGCGAGGGTGTAGATCGTCTTGTCGGCGGTGGTCGCGGCGGCGGCCCATGCGGCGTAGGTGAGCGTGACTTTGTTGGTGACGCGGCGGTAATCGCCGGTCGCATTGACGGTCACGCCCGTGCCGGAGCCGACCGTGCCGATGGGGGCGGCGGCGTAGGTCGCCGAGCCCGTACCGATCGCCACCGCGGCGATGATGTTGCCGTCCGAGAACGTGTGGTTCCCGGTGCCGGAGATGTAGTTGACGCCCGCCACGCTCGCGCTGCCGAGGGTCACGACGTCGGTGGTGAGGTCGGCGCTCCAATATGTCACCGCGACGCTGTTTGCGTCGGTCATACGGCGCAGAGAACTCAAACCGGCACTGTTAACGAATTGGAGCCATCGGCGATCGGCCGCATTCCCGGTGTCGATAAGCTCGACCGTGGCGTCAGAACCGCTTGCGACAAAGCGCGAGACATCCGAGCTTGAAATCTGCAGCACCGATCCGGTTGCTGTTGTGCTGAGCCACGTCTTCGGCGTCGCCGTCCCGAGGCCGAGGCCGGTGGCGGTGGTGGAATACAGCAGCGTCCCGTCATCGACCCACACGCCCGTCACGAGCCGCGTGCCGTCGTACTTCGTGACGCCGTTCGACGTCGTGAAGCTCGAAGCGTTCGTGCCACCGTCGGCGATCGGGATCGGCACGGCCTGCGCGTCCACGTCGCTCCCGTTGCCCTTGAGGTAGCCGGTGAGGTCGGTCGCCGTCGACGTCGTGATATTGGTGGCCGAGCTTCGCCGGCCGCCGTACCCCTGCGCGAACGCAAGATCGGGCAGGAGCGCCAGCAGCGTGACCAGGACCGCGAGGGCGAGGTTAGACATTGCCCGGGCGCTCCTTTCGCTTCAGGCCGTAGTGCCGGATGCCAGCCGGCGAGTAGTAGCGCGGGCCGACGGTGCTGTCCTTGTCATCGGCCTGCAACAGCTGGATCGCGCCCCGCGCCCCGGCCGTCAGTTGCACGTAGCAGCCGCGCTGGAAGTGGAGCGGCCCCTCGATCGTCATGTGCACGGACTCTTTCAGCTCGGCGAGGAAGCCCTGCGCGTCGTTCGCGTTGCCGGTGTCCGTGTCGAAAATCGTCATCGTGTCGCCGCTGGTCGTCGTGAGCAGCGCCGCGAAGTCGAGCGTGCCCGGCCCGACGAACACGTGACCGCTCTGCGTCAGCGTCATCGCGCGCGGAAAGCGCTCGCGGTCGGGGTACACCCGGGCGTCGTCGAACTTGAACTGATCGAAGAGCAGCGTGCCCGTCGTCGTCGACAGCGTGTCTTGCGTACCGAGCACGCCCCGCCCGACCGCAGCGGCGTTCGTCAGCGTGGTGAGCGAGACGACCGACACACCGTCGATGAAGAGCTGCAACGTCCCGGCCCCGGCGGTCGAGACGAGCATCTCGACCTCGACGTGATACCAGCGGTTCTTCTGCAACGTCGCCGCGGCGTAGTCGGTCGTTGCCGTCCCGTCGCCGATCCCGATCTCGACCGCGTCGGTCGCCGCCGTGATCCGGAGCCCGACCGAGGCCTCGACCGTGCCGCCGGCCTGCTGAAACTCGAAGATGTTGAACACGTCATCGGCCGACGCCACGACGTCCGGAGCGAGATACAGATAGAACGAGGCGTACCGCGTGGCCGTATCGGCGATGTCGATGTCGCCCTCGACGAGCACGTGGTCGTTCGTATCGCCAATCTGGATGCGCAGGCAGTACGCCCCGCGGTACGGCGCACACTGCGACCACGGATAGCGCGCGAGCTCGCTGTAATGCGGCAGGTCGAGCTTCGACCCGGTGTCGCTCTCGCTGTCCCACCCGAACGGCGTCGCGAGCGTCGCGTCGCCAGACCACTCGAAGATCCATGGATGTGCCACGACCCAGCCTCCCTATGCGGGCAGCGGGCCCGCGCCCCGTGGTTTACGTCGTGGCCGTGATCAGGGTGCCACCCGTGCCGCCGGCGACGGTGGCGGTGTAGTTGTTCGCAAGGTCGACGTCGGCGCCCGCCCAGTCGTCGAAGAGCAGCGTGACGTTCACGCCCTTGTAGTTGCGCGCGCAGAGCAGCGCCGCGGCGAGCGTGTGCGTGACGCCGTTGAAGCCCTTCGTGATCGCGTCGCCGGCGGCGCCGCCGGCGGCCATCACGTCGTTGTCGCGCACGATGCCGGTGCAGTTGTCCTGGAACTGCACGGCGATCGCCCACGCCGCCGAGCTCGCCGCGTACTCCTTGAAGATCGTGCAGCGCTCCATCACGAGATTCGTCGCCGCCGCGAACTCGACAGCGACGCCCTGGCTCGTGCCGGCGTTGTCCTCGATGAAGGTGCAGTTCTGGATCTTCACGCTGTCCGGCGCCTGCGTCGCCCCGGTCGCCGCGATGCCGCGCGTGCTCGCGTGCCCCGCCGGCGTCTTCATGTCGACGACGCAGTCACGCACGAGCAGCCGGTCCGCGGCCGTCGTGAAGTCGATCGCCGTCGCCGCGGTGATCGGCCGAATCCGCAGGTTGATGAGCGCGATGTCGGCCGCGGTGATGTTCGCGATCTCGTCCGTCGCGCTCGTGGTCAGGATTACCTGAGGCACGGTCCCGGCGCCGCGATCGACGCGCGGGTCCGGGAAGTACGGCAGGCCCATGATCGTGAGCCCGGCCTTGCTGAGCGCGACCGACGCCGTGACAGTGTGCGTCCCGGGCAGCAGACCGATGACGTCGCCGACATTCGCCGTGGCGAGCGTGACCGCCTGGCTGAGTGTCAGCAGCGCCTTTTCCGGCCGGAGGCCGCTGTTCGCATCGCTGGCGGTGTACGTTCGGCCGTTGACGGTGTACGACGCCGACGGTGCGACGAAGAACAGGCGGCCGAGCGTGTGCGGCAGGTGACCAAAGATCGTGCCGTACTGGGTCAGGATCGCCATCTCGTCATCTCCCGGGCCTTCAGCCCTTGCAGCGTCGACATCGCCCGGCTTGTCGGCGACGTCGCGCGGTGTACGGCTACGCGGTCTGCGCGATGTCTCCCGGCGCCGGAGGCGCGGCACCCTGCTTCTTTGCGATGGCCGCGGCACGACCGCGGGCGAGCGCATCTTTCTGAGCCTGGCTGATCGCGCGCTTAGGCTTCCCGACCTTCGGCGGCTTCGGCGCTCGCGCGGTGGCCGGACGTCCGGCGTCACCCTCCGCGGCTTCGCGCCGGCGGACCTGCTCGAGCGACGTGTCCGCGGTCGGCTCGCCGAGCGGCCAGTTGCTTCGCGCCGCCGGCGTCATGCCGAACACGCCGCGAATCTGCGCGTCGGCCATGAAGGTCGACGTGCCGTCCGGATTGAGACCTTCCGGACGGAAGCGCTCCATGTTCGTGTAGTCCGGGTCGGCGTTGTCTGGATCGAGCGCGCGCATCGCACGCTTCGTCGTGAGCACCGCGTCCTTGAAGACCGGATGCATCTCGGTCCGGAGCAGATGGCCGACGGCGCCCGGCGGATTGCGCCGGAACGCCGAGCGCGGAAGCATCGCCGGCTTGATGACCGTGTCGATGATTTCCTTCACGCGCGCGTGCACGCGGCTCGCGCGCTCGCCGGTGATTTGCTTTGGCGCCTGCTCGGCGAGGATCTTCCGAACCTGGCCGGCGCGCCGGATGGCCGCGCCCTTCGCGGCCCCCATGAACGCTTGCGGCTGGCCGTCCATGTCGACGCCCTGCATCATCGGCTGCAGCTGCGCGAGCTCGTCCTGATAGCCCCGGATCTGCACCGGGCGCAGCGGATTCACGGGCTGGTCGTGCAGGTCTTGCTTGAGCTCCTCGACGAGCGTGATCATGCGATCCCCTTCTTCGCGGCCCGCGTCTTCACGACGGGCACCTTCGTCGCACGGTTGAAGGCGCTCGCCCCGGCCGGGCCCGCCGCCGGCCATGCGGCCGTCTTTTCGGTGAGCTTGCGATCGGCGCCCGTCTCGCCGGTGTAGCCGGGTGTCGGTGCCGGGCCGCTCGCCCCGGCTCGAAGCTGACGGAAGAACGAGAAGAACCGGGACATCAGCCGCGCCCCATCCGGCTCGCGCCTTCGCGTCGGGCGTGGTCCCTTGCTTTGGGCCAGCCCGTCTTCTTCGCCGCCGGCTTCTTTTTCACGACACCTGCGCCCACAGCAGCCATCGCCAGTCATCGTGACCAAAACCGTAGCGCTCGTAGAGGCGCCACTTGCCGATCAGATCGTCGAAGGACTCGACCATCGCGAACTCGGGCGAAAGCTCGTCGTACATGACGAGCGAGTCCTTCATCATGGTCTCGTCGGCGAGGCCCCAGTTGTTGACGTCGTTCAGGTAGAACCACTCCACCGCCTGGTAGGCGTTGTAGTGCACGTTGGCCGCGTTGTTCGCCGTCTCGGGATTGCCCTCGGACCTCACGACCTCGTGCACCTGGTCGTAGATGTCCGGCGGATGGATGATCAGGCTCGGGTTGATCGCGATGCGGTTGGCGCGGTCGTCCCGGAAATTGACCATCTGAATCCGCGCCGCGGCGAGCGCCGTCGCGGAGAACGCGGTCGTCACCAGGTTGTCGAAGCCCGTCGACGTCGACACGCCCGGCGCCGTGGTCGTGTGCGAGTTCGACGCGAGCGCGACGTTCTCGGTGTTGCTGAGCCACGTCGTGTCGACGCTCGTCGCGTTGTTGAAGACCTGCGCGCCGCGCTTCTGCCGCGAGCGCTGCGAGGCGGTCGCGAGCCCCTTCGGCTTCTTGTCGAGGATGCCGTACTCGTCGTGATCGAACGCGATGCGCTCGACCTGGAAGCCCGACGCATACTGCTTCGGCGTGACCGTGACGTCGTAGCCCTGATAGGCGTCGTCGTACGTCACCGTGCCGTTGAACTCGGGCACGTCGCCGAACTCACCGGCGGACGAGCTGCGCCACGTCGCGCGCTGCGGGCTGTCACCGGGACCGACGACACGGAAGAACCGCGCGAGCATGTCGGGCAGCTGCTTGTAGCGCTGGTTGTAGAGGCGAGCGAAGCGGATGTCGAGGAGATCCTGCCAGTTCTGCGTGACCGCGGTGCCCATGAGGACGCCATGCTCGGGCTCGGTGCCGAAGGCGACCATGAGCAGCGCGATGGCGGCGGTGCCGACCCACGCGCCGAGCATGCTGGGCGACGAGGCGCCGGTCTTCACGCCGAAGAGCGCGGCGACGCTCGCCGACTCCTTCACGCGCTGGAGCCACGGCGCCATCGCCTTCGAAGACACATCGACGATGCTGAGCAGAGCCGCCAGCACCACGAGCACCGTTGCCTGACTGCGCCCCGCGAATCGACTCACCATCGCCGCCGCCCTCCCAGTCGCGCGCCGCTCAGACGGTCGCGACGCCGAAGATGTGATCCTGCAGCACGAAGAGCACGTAGCTGTCCGTGCGCCCGTTGAGCTCGAGATCGACGACCGTGGCCACGCCGCCCGTGCCGGACGCGATCGAGGCGTCGGCCTGCGTGAAGAGCGTCGAAGTCTGGACGTTGCCGACTCCGTCGTCGCCCGCGCCGCCCGCGCCCTGCATGCCCCACGGGCAGAACAGGAACTCGTCACCGACGGCGATGTCGTTGAGGAACGCCACCGTCACGGCGAACGACGTCGAGCCGGTGTGCGTCGTGATCAGGCGCGACTGGCCGACGTTCGCGCCGCTGACGCACCAGACCGTGCCGGAATCCATGTCGTTTGACCCGACGTCCGCGTCGGTGATCGTCAGGCCGTCCGTCGAGGCCGACGTGTTCGAGAGCAGCGTGAGCACCGTGCCCTCGGTCGCGCCGCCGGACATCAGGGCCTTGATGATCAGGTCCGGACGGACGCTGACGCGAACGAGCCCTTCGGCGTGCGTGGCGCCCTGCGCCGTCGAGTACGTTGCGGTGTTCAGCGCGAGCCCGGGCGTGTCCGCGAAGTCGGTCGTGGTGCACGGGATGATGCCCGCCGTGCCGTTGATCGCGACGATCCCGGGGTCCGCGAACGTCGCGCCGATCTTGTAGTTCCGGATGACGCTGCCGCCGCCGCACAGGTGTCCCGCTTCGAGCATGATCAGGCCCCTTTCGCCATGGCTTCGCGGGCGCCGTGGCTCGCCCGTCGCGTGAACAGCGCGGTGATCCGACCCCAGGCCGTCTGCGCGCCCGCCGCCGCGCGAGCCTTGCGGCGCGCATCGAGCGGATCGAGGCAGAGGAGGTTGTAGTCGGCTTCGTGAACGAACAGCGTGCCGCCGCCGGGCAGCATCGCCGTGTCCTGCTTGCAGTGATCACACTTCCCGTTATGCGTATAGCCGTCCGTCTTGCCGACGAGATCCGGCGCGTAGAATTTCCGGTAGTGATGCCGGCGCGGGTTGAAGAGCGGCCGGTGATACGTGCAGAGCAGAACCGGCTTGCGCAGCTCGGTGAGCGCGCTGACCCAGTGCGCGGCCGACTGCGTGCCGTCGGTCCGGCGGCCGGGATGCTCGCTCGCCTGACTCTGCTCGCGGCGCGAGAAGCCCTCGCCGATCCGGTGGTACTTCGGGACTAAGACGATCGCGCTCATCAGGCGGTCCGCCGTCGCCCCGCGGCGCGGCGCTGAAGCACCAGTGGTGCCTCGGCCTTCATGTCGTCGGCCGAGTAGCCCATCCGGCGCCAATACGTCATCTGGTCCGGGTAGAGGCGCTCGACTTCCTTCACTGGGTCTTTGGTGCCCCCGCCGCCGCCGTCACCGCCCGCGCCGGCTCCAACCCCGCCCGTCGGCGTCCTCCGTCGCGCGATCTCGCGTCCGTTCATGCCGCCTCCGAGGTGGTGGCCGCCGACCACGCGCTCGACGGCGATGACTTGCGCGCGCGGGTCGCCGCGATCGAACCCGAACTCATCGGCCACGGTCGCGAGCTCGGCCATGACCTTGCCGTGCAGTTCGCTGCCGGCGCGCTTGAGCTCGGGGTACTTCTCGAGGTGCGCGGCGAGCTTCGTCTCCGCGTTGCGGATCGGCCGCGTCGCCGCGTCGCGCGCGTCGCGCTGGCGCGCGAATCGCACCGCTTCGAGTCGGCCGAGCAGGCGCGCGCCGTAGCCGGCCGCGATCTCGCTGTCGTCGATCTTCTTCGCGATCGAAGATGCCGCCGTGGCGAGCTCGTCTGCGGTGAGCGTGTCGGCGTTCTCGTCGACCTGCGCAAGCGTCATCGTCTCGACGCGACGCTGCGCCGGCTCGGCGTGGCGCGGCTGGGTCCGGAGACCGCTCAGCTCGCCCGCGAGCCGGGCGTTCTCTTCGCGGAGCCGGGCGTTCTCGGCTGCGGGATCGTCGTCGTCACCGGCCGCGCCACCGGCCGCCGTGTCGTCGCCGCCGGTGCCGGCCACGGTGTCGTCACCGCCGCCGCCCGACGTCGTGTCGTCGGGATCGTCGTCGCTGCCGCCGGCAATGGGGCGAAGGCCGAGACGTCGAACCTGGTCATCGAGCGGGTCGTCGAGGACATCGAACTCGCGTCGCATATAACGCGAGTAGGGCACAGGATTACAGAGGACGTGTAGCCTGTTCTTGCGGTCTAGAGTGCAACCAGCGGGCTTACGACGCGGGCCGGCGGGCGCGCCAGAGCGGCGAATTGTGACCGGGCAGGTACTTCCGCTCGCGTTTCCACTCGTCAAACTGCCGGAGCGATTCGCCGCAGCCGCACGCGCACTCGATCACGTCGCCCTGTCCGGCGGGCTCGGTCTTCGGAGTCTCGTCGATGGCCGGAGCCACCTACCGGCGCCGCCGCTTCTTCGGCGCCGGCTGCGGGCGCCGTGGCTCGGCCGGACGCGCCGGCGGCTCCTTGCCCGCCTGTTTCAGCACGGCGGCGGGGATGGCCAACGCGTCGCGGAACGCCTCCAGGCGCGAGCGGTAGCCGAACGCCTGATGCGAGGCGCGCGCGAGGTCGTCACCCACGAGCCGCCCGCCCTCGATCTGCTCGCGAATCGCGGTCAGCTGCGCCTCGTCGCGCTGGCGCAAGGTATCGACGTGCGCGACATACGTTTCCCACTCAGTTGCCTGCAAGAGCGTTTCGAGGCGCACGACGACGAGATCTTGAGCGGCCTGATGGCGCGCGAATTCCTCGGGCGAAGGTCCGCGGGCTGCGGCCTGGCGCGCGTGGAGATCGCGCACGTCCGTGTAATCGGGCACCCGCTACGCCCCCATCGTCTCCGCCATCACGTCGTTCGCGCCCGGTGCCGTGATGCCGCGACCGCCATCCGGCTCGGCCACGGTGGTCGGCACGCCGCCGGTGGTGCCGCCGGCGAGCGCCTGCTGGAATTGCGCCGCGGCCGCGGCCATGCGCTCCTGCTGGGCGCGTCGCGCGACCTGGCCGACCCAGTCCCGGAACAGGCCAACACGATCCGGCGGCAGCGCCGCGAACGCATCCGACGCAGCGAATTCCTGGAGCTTGGCCAGGTGGAGCTCGGCGCGCTCGAGCGGCATCGCGCGCCCCTCCTGCCCGCGGGTCAGCGCCTCGATCGCCTGCTCGGCGACGACGCGCGGCAGCACGTCGGGCGGCGGCTCGGAAAGGTACCGGTTCGGGTCCAGGCGCTGCGCGCGCACGAGGTCGCGCATCAGGCGGCCCAGTTTCTCGGCGTCCGTCACACCGAGCTCGAAGGTAAGCGGCTGGATCACCATCGCCATGACGCGCTCGAGCGCCGTGCGCAGCACTTCGGGATTCGAGTTCAGGAACTCCGGCTTGAAGTCGAACGTCACGTCCGCGTCGATCTCCTCGGCCGACCGGATCGTGTGATAGCCGAGCTGGGCGGCGCCGTCCCAGCCGACGAGGCGGATCTCCTTGTCGGGCGGCAGCAGGTAGCGGTTCATGCGGTGGAAGTTGAGCGCGACCTGCGCAAGGCCCTGGAAGAGGCGGATGAGCAGCTGATCGGCGCGGACGTCACCCTGCTGGAGCAGCGCCATCGTGGTGCCCATCGTGCGGAGCGCGGACGCCTTGCCCGTCGGCACCTGGCCGGACTGGAGCTGTCCTTGCGCCATCTGCGACTCGTAGAACCGCATCGCGAGGCCGATGATGCCGAGCGCGCCGGATTGATCGCGCTGCGGGAGATTCGGGAACAGGATCGTCTCGCGCGGATTGCCGGGCACCGGCGTACCCTGCCCCGGCGCGATCGACAGCACGTCGGTGTTCAGCTTCGACCCGGCGCCGTAGAAGAAGAACGGCAGGTTGCCGATCGTCCACGCGTCGTACGCCTGGTCAAACGTGCCCTTGACCAGGTCGTAGAGCGCCTCACCGAGCTCGAAGAGGGAGATCCCGTACCAGCGATCTTTCACCGGAATCGGGCACCACTCGGCGATCGGGCGATAGGGCTTCAGCGCCGGCCAGCGCTCCGTCAGGCGCCGGGCCTCGCACAGCACCTCGCCGTCCTCGGCGATCGCCCAGAACACGTCCTCGGCGAACGCCTCGCCGTCGAGCACCCACCGATCGAAGCACAGCAGCATCGACACGGACAGGTGCCCGAGCGTCGATCGCTCGTCGTCGTCGCTCTCGCGATGCTCGCGCCCCTCGATCGTGTCCTTCTGCTCCTGCAGCTGGTCGCGCGGCGTGTCCGTCGGTGCCGGCGCGAGGCCGGACTTCGCGCGGGCGGCCGTCTCGATCGTCGCGAGGCCCTCGTCGTCGAGCCAGTTGAACGTGCCGCTCGCCTGCAGGCGACGGACGTCGTCGAGGCGATACGTCATCCGGAGGACGACCCGCGGCGCGCCCGTCGGGTTCGCTTCCGACGGCGGCTGCAGGTTCGTGCACCGCGTCGGCACGAGCACGCTGTCGATCGGCAACGGCAGCAGCACCGGGCCGTCGTAGATCGTCGTCTCGCGCGTGATCACGAATTCGAGCGCGCCGTCCTCGTCCTCGAACACCTCGCACGTCGCCTCGCGGTCCTCGTCGCGCTCCCGGTACGTGAGGTAGAACACGTGATCGAGTTTTTCGTCCATTTCGACGTCGGTGTAGCCCGAGAAGAGCTTTCGCCACTCCCGTTCGAGCCAGTCGCTCGGCGCGACGTCGGCCGGGATCGCGGGCGCGAAGTGCGTCGAGACGATCCGGCGCTCGTCGCGCACCCACGGCGTGTACGCCACGCCGTTGCCGTCCTGCGTGCCACCCTGGATGAAGTCCGTCAGGCGGCGCTCGGCGATCTCCGGGCCCGGCTCGAGGAAGAGCTGATGATCGATGACCTGCGTGATCTTTTCCTCGCGCTCGACGCCGGCGCGGCTCGCGGCCTTCGCGCCGAGCAGCGGCCGAAGCGTCATCACGACGTTGTGCAGGCCCGCCGTCGCGCGCAGCTCGGACGTCTGCAGCAGCGGGATGTGCACGTTCGACGCGCCCGGCCACGGCCACGATTTCTCCGGGAGCCAGCCACGGAACTTCGCGTACCGCTGCAGGCGCTTGTCGAGCCACTGACCGCGGTTCGCGTCGCTCTCGAGATCGCGGACGTACGCGAGAACACTCTTAACGACGCGCTCCGGATCGAGCGTGAAGCGCTTCTTCGGGCGGCGAGGGAAACGCCGCGCGCGCGGCGGCTCGTCGCCGCGGGCCGTCTCCACTGCGGGCGCGGGGCCACCGTTCGGCGCAATGGGCAGCTGGATCGCGTCGGCCATCTACCCCCTCCGGTCCACTACAAGCATTCCCTCTGCCTCGCGCCGCTTCCGCAGCAGCCCGATCGGCCACACCGCCTCAAGCCGCGCCAGCGCGACCGCGATCTCATTCGGCGACTTCCCCGCGAGCTCCATCGCGATCCGCTGCCGATCGATGCACGCGCGCCAGAGGCGTTGATACATCGCAGGCCGGAGGCTCGTCGCGCAGTCGAAACACATCGCGACGTCGATCTCGGAACCGTCGGAAAGCAGGAACTCGACTTGCGTGCCATGATCGAGCATCGGCCCGACACGCACGGGGTGCCCGTCAAGCGGGTGCCCGGAGTCGGCGCGGAACGCCTTGATCTCGTATACCGGCTCACCACAGCACGTGCAGCAGCCCGCGCGTTTCGTCTGATCGAACCCGCCGCAGACGTGGTTGTTCACGCGGCGACTCGCACGAGGTCGCGACTGCACTTCGGGCACACGATCTTGTCCGCGCGCTCCGGCGGCGCGACGTCCGGCGTCGCGGGCCAGAGCTGGTGCTCGAACGTCTCCAGCGGTTGGCCGTTCGGCTGACGGTTGCGGCGCCGGTAGAGCAGATACGGCGTCGCGTTGCACGTGCGACAGGTGAGGCGCGCTTCGAGCTCGAGGTCAGACACGCGAGGACTCCTCGTCGAGATAGCGATACCAAATCGTGTCGCCCTCGAGACCCTCACCGAGCGGCGTGTCGAAGACGCGGCCGCCGGGCTCGATGTGCTGCACGACGGCCCGGCGGCCGTTGATCTCCACGATGTCGCCGACTCGCGGGCTACTCATCCGGCAGCCGCTTCAGCTTCTTCCGCGCGCGCTTGAGCTGCTCGTCACGGAACTGCTCGAACGCGGTCACGAGGCGCACGCGCTCGGCCTCGAGCGCGGTCTCGAGGGTGTCGACTTCCGTCGCGCACGGCGCGCACAGGAAGACCCTCGCGAGGCGGCCGCGCTCCTTCGCCGCGTCCTTATCGAGGCGCGCCGAGCAGCCATCGCACTCGAGAACGAGCGGCATCAGAACCGCTCGCCGTACACGCCGACGTCACAGCGGCATTCGAGCCGCGATGGGAGCGGCCCATCAACCGGAACGCGCACCTCCGAGGCACAGCGCGCACAGCGACAAGCGACGCCGACGCTGAGGGCGTCGAGCCTATAGCTCCACTGGCCCCGAGACGAAACGGCCGCGCAACGCAAGGGCGGCTTGAAGAGCTCGAGCATGTCCATGACGAGCGGCATCAGGTGACCACCGAGCGTCGCACCGGAGCCCCGCGCATCGCGCGCTCCAGCGCCGCGTCCCGCTCACGCTGCTCTTCGTCGAGCTTCCGTCGTTCGAGGCGTTCGAGCGAGCGCGCCACGAGGGCGTCGAGCTCGGCCGCGTCGGGCATCAGCCCCGCCCGCCGAAGCGCGGCAGCATCCCGCGCACGCCTTCGATGCGCGGTCGCGCGGCCCCGACCTGCGCCGCGAGGAGCTGCCGCTCGACATGCCTGAGCGCGCCGTAGAGCGTGCGCTCGACGACGTCCGTCGTGAGCCCGGGCGTGATCCCGATGCGCAGACCACCGTTCGCGAGGAGCGTGACGATGACCTGGCCGATCGGCGGCGCCTCGCCCTGCGAGTCGCTGTTGTTGTTGTGGCTGATCGTCGGGATGTCGTCGGGCATGAGACGGCCTTTCTACCAGCCCGTCACGCTGCGGCCGGCCGGTGAGCGGCTGACGAGCGAGACCGCGCGCTGGTGCTGATGCATCTCGAGGGCGCGATACTCCGGGTCGTCGATCGCGAGATACCGCGTTACCGCGACGAAGTCGCTCCAGCGCCGGCCGGGCTGCTCTTTCGTGTCCTGGTTCTCGGCGCGGCGGCTGGTCGCCCACACGTTATGCGTCAGGTGATAAATCGTGCGCGTGCACGAGCGGTGCACACGCAGTCGCGGCGCCTTCGTGTATGGATCGGGACGCAGCGCGCGCTCGATGCGCTCGATCGCGACGGTGAAGTTCGTGTTCGCGTTCTCGAAGTCGAAGCCGACCTCCTCGAACGCGCGGCGGATCGTGAACTGCTCGCCGTCGACCTCGCGCGCGAACTGGTTGCCCTGCGCGGTGATCTTCGGATCGGCCTTGCGCCACGCGACGCGGATCGCGTGCTCGCGCTCGAACGTCTCGACCGTGCGCTTGACAGCCGCCGCGTCGCCGGCGATCTCGGCCTCGTGGATCTGCCACCAGCCATCGCGCGGGTCGATCTTGTACCAGGCGCACGCCGTCGGTCGCGCCTGGTGGGGGTCCATGTAGAACACGACCGGCCAGTCGACGGGCCCGGGCCACGCGAGATCCTCGTCGTCCCAGACGTGGCAGTAGCGCACGAGCTGACGGCTGCCGCAGAGATCGCAGGCGCCGTCGACGTTGATCCGCGGCGCCTCGCAGCCGAAGCACCAGGTGCGCGGGGCGGCGGCGAAGCCCTTGATGATCAGGCCGGCGAGATGGATCGGCTCGCCGTGCAGCCGCGCGCGGCGCTCCTCCTCGGTGAGCCCGGCCGAGACCGCGGCGACGTCGGCCGCCGCGAGCGTACGGTTGTCCTCCGTCCAGAGCTGAATCGCCTCCACGGCGGCGGGGTCCGTGCGCTCGAGACCGGGCGCCACGATCTGGTCGAAGAACCACGCGGCCGTAACGGCGCTCGAGCGATCGTCCGGCGGGGTGCCGCCGACGTAGATCTGGCCGCCGAGCTCCATCGCGCGGATGCGGTTGGCGCGGTGGATCTCTTCCGGCGGCAATTCGTCCTCGAGGATCAGGTGAAACGCGCCCTGGTTGAAGTCCTTGATCGACTGGTCGTGCGACATGATCTGCAGCGTCGACCACGGCATGTGGCGCGTCGGATGCCAGAGCGTGAGCGTGCGGTGCTTCTCCGACCACGCGTCGTCCCAGTTGCCGTTGATCAGCCACTCCGGCGGAATCCAGCCCCAATGGCCGAGCGCCGGGTCGCCAGGTAAGCCATCCGCGTTCAGCTTGCCGTTCCAGTGAAACCACTGGAGCTTTTTCTTGAGGTTCGTGTCCCACGCGGACACGAGCGAGGTGACGACCAGCCGCGCGGCGATCGGGTGATCCCGCCCGCGAAGCTTCGCCGGCGGGTACTCGCCGCGCAGCGCGTCCGGCACGATCCCCGTGGCCTGGATCGCGAACTCGGCGAGCATCGTCCCCGTCTTGCCGCCCTTGTTGCCGCCCTGAATCCCGACCTCGCGCGCCGTCGCGAGGTGCACCCGGCGCGCGTTCACGCTCACCGGCCGGTAGTACTCGAGCTGGTGCCGCTTGACGTCTTCGGCGACCCACGCCGCCGCCTCGGCCTCGAGCCCGGCGCGCGCTTCCTGCGTGAGGCGATCGAGGGCCGCATCGGGCACCCGGCCGTGCTCACGGATCAGCACGCGCGCGTCGTCGAGGGTGAAGCGGGTCATCGGCTGAACAGGCTCGCGACGGCGAAGATCGTCGCGGCGATGACGGCCGAGCGCGCGAGGGCGATGCCGAACACCAGCAGCCACGACCGGCCGACATCGCGGCGGCGTTGAGCGGCCTCAGCCGCCCGATACTCGGCGATCGTTCGCGGCGCGGGCCGTGTCACGCGCCCTGCCCGCCCTGCAACAGCCGCAGCGCCAGGTCCTTCAGCCCTGCGCGCTCCTCGCGCACCTCGTGAATCTGCGTCGGCCGCCCCGCGAGCATCTGCAGCTTGTCGACGGCGATGCCGAACGACGCCGTCGCGTTCTTGCGATCGAACTCCTTCACGCCCGACTTCACGCGCGTCTTCGTGCCGGCGGCATCGACACGCACCACCTCGTCCGGCGTCATCGCGACCCGGTACGCGCGCTGCGCCAGCCGCTCGGCCATCGCCTTCAGCTCCTCGACCTTCAGCGTCGGCTTCAGCCGCCGGCGGCGCTTGGACGGCTCCTTCGGCGTGCCGGTTGCGGGATCGCTGCTGCGCAGCGTCGCGGGAGCGGGCGGCGAGGAGTGGTCGGCGTGCGCACGGACGTGCTGTTCGCGAGGGGACAGCCGCAGCGACGCCGGCCGGCGGTCCTGGCCGATCGGCGTCACGGAATCGAACGGGTCGGCCACACCCGACCGGATAGCACGGGTACAGGGGTCGTGTAAAGCTTTACCTGCCCCGGTGGCAGAAGTTTCACGCGCAGCCGCAACCCGTGGTATTCCCCCCCCGAAAGTCCTCGCTCCGTGGCGATGCGGCGCGTACACGACACGTGTGCCGGCGGTTCGACCGCGATTTTGGGGGCTGGGGTGAGGACTGGGGCCCGGCCGCGATCGCATGCCCCCGGCGGGGCGTGCCGACGTACCCCCGGCCCCAGCTCGGCCCCGGCCGCCAGGTCCACCGGCCGCCTGGGCGCCGGCCGCGACCGTGCAAGGAACACCGATTCCCTTCATTCGTCGCATTAATGCGGAGTTACGCCGCACCCGGACCCTGCGAGAGCGCCCGAACACTACCCGTGGGGGGGTCGGTGCCAGCCCTAGCTCGGCGACCAGCTCAAGCGTGAAGGCCACCGGGGGGGGCGACGCGTGAGCGCCACGCGGCCGAGGTGCCGAGGCCGGGTTTTGCCGGAGAGCACACGGCTTCTTCGGCCGGCTCGGGCTCACTGCAGACGTCTCCAGTGACTGAGCTTTCGAATCCCCGAACGTGCATCGTGCACCTTTCCCCCTGGTAATAGGGAAAGGTGAAAGGTGCACTGACGACATGCACGATCGCTACGCTTTCGGGTGCGCGCAGGTGCTTCGTCACCATGCGGTGCACGATCTTCTGTCTGATCTGTCAACGCTTTACGCAGCCTCAGGAGTGATCGTGCACCGACCGTGCACCACGCAGGTGCACGATCCGAAAAACCGTGCACCGGGCTCGTTTTTCCCGAAAGGGCAGGTGCACGATTTTGTAAGTACAAAGTGGACAGTCGCTGACCATCAGAACGGCGCATCGTTCGCTCCTGGCTCGGCGACCTCGTCGACGTCGTCCGACACGAAATGGAAGAAGGTGTCGCGCCCGAGCTTGTCCTTCTTGAGCGGGTAGTCGTCGGTCGAGAGCTTCTTCAGTACAGGGTCGAACACCTTCTTCGAGTACGTCGGCTGGCCCGCTTTCTTGAGCGCCGCGAAGTGTTGGACGAGCTCCTCGCGCCGGAACGAGTTGCGCTCGGCGGCGAACTGCAGCACGGCCAGGCGGCAGGCCTCGCTCTTGTCGAGCACGGCCTCGGGCTTCCCCTCGTACACGAACTCCGCGCGCCCTTCCTTGCTGCTGCCGGCGAGGCGGAACACGAACGCCGGCTGTGCGTCGAAGCCGCGCGTCTTGTCGTGCGCGAGGACGACTTTCTTCTCCTCCTTCGGGCCGACTCGGCGCAGCACGACGACGGCCGACGTCATGGCGCGGATGTCGCCCGAGCCGCGGATCTCGTCGCCGCCACCCGCGGCGGCCGCTTGGCCCTGGGCGCCGGCGGGCAGCTTCCGCTTGTGGTGGAGTGCGACGAGGGCCACACCGTCGCGCAGCATGGGTTTCATCCGGTCCTGGTAGAGCGCGCTCATCTCGCCGGCGTCCTGCTCCTTCCGTCGGTGGACGCGCACGAAGCTGTCCATGATCACGCAGCGAATCCCGTGTTCCTTCACGAACGACCGCAGCGCCGTGTACGTGGCGGGGTCGTCGAACGAGAACGACGTATCGGAGGCGATGTAGAACGGGAAGTCGTCGCGCTCGAGCCGCATGCCGTCGTAGATGAGGTCCGCGCGCCGCTTGTCCTCGACGAGGCCGTTCTCCTCGGAGACGAACAGCACGGGCGCCTGGCGCACCGGCCACCGCCCGAAGAAGGGCGTGCCGGAGGCGATGCAGATGCCCATGTACTTCGTGAGCCAGCTCTTGAACGCCTCGGAGTCGCCGACGATAAAGCTGATGAGGTCGGCCGGCAGCCAGTCCTCGATAAGGAACTCGGGCTGGCGCAGGGCGAGCCGGCGCAGCTCGTCGAAACGACGGACGACGAAACGCGACTGCCCGGCCGTGGCGCGCGACGCGAGCTGCTCGAGACGCTCACGTGTCCGATCGATGACGAGTTGGCCGTCGGCCTTGTCCTCGAACGCGTCGGTGATCGCGTCCGTAGCCTGCATGATGAGCTCGCGCAGGACCGCCTTCTGCCGCACCAGGTCGATATACGACTGCAGATGGGCGGGGATCGAGGCGTGCTCGACGAGCAGGCCGAGCGCCGCCGCGCCCCCGATCGGCTGCAGCAGGTCCCGCCGGCGCAGCTCGTCGGCGAGCGTGATGAGGTTGACGTCACGCCCAGCCGCCGCGAGGTCGAGGATCGAGCTGTAGACCGTCCGGTGGGCGTCGAGGTAGAAGTCGTCCGCGATCAGCTTCTCGGCGATCGTCGCAATCACGCCGGGCGGCGCGTCCATGACCAGGACGAGCCCGAGGACGGCACGTTCCGCGTCCAGGTTGTGCGGCGGGATCCGCGGAAGGAGCTCGCTCACCGCATGACCTCACGGTCGTCGGCGACTAGGCGGCCCGGGCACGGCCGCCGGCCGGTCGGGTTGTCGCCGCACGGCGCGCCGAGCAGGATGTCGAGATCAGGCTCCTCGAGGTAGACGCAGGAGCAGCGATCGCATCGGAGGTGCAGCGGCCCGCGTCGACGACGCGGCTCCACGCCGAGCCGGAGGTTGAACGGCGGCCGCAGCTCGCGGATGAGTCGGGCCTCGAGCCGCAGCGCAGCCTCGCGCGACGGGCACGTATCGATCTCGAGCTGCTCGACGAGCGCGTCAGCGACCTTGAGCCGGGTCCGCATGCACGTCAGGCACTCGTCGTGCGCCATCTTCATCTGCTCGACGTCGGTGTGGCGGCACGGGCTCATGCGGGCCTCCGCGCCGGCGGCCGCGGCGCCGTCCCGTCGGCGATCTCATGGCCCGGCCACGTCAACCGCACGCGCGCCGCTTCTCGCCCGCGTCCGGCTCCGCGCGCTCGGCGATGCGCCCCAGCGACTCCGTGAGCTCCGCGGCCACGCTGTCGATCGGCGCCCCCGCGCGCGCCTGCTCGAGCGCGACCTCGATCGCGGCTTGGCTGAGCCGCGCGCCGGCGTCCTTGAGCACGCGCGCGATGTAGCTGTCGAGGTGCGCCGGGATCGCGGCCTCGTGGAAGAGCTGCTCGAGATACGCGAGCCCGCCCTGCGGCGCCAACTCCGGCACGCCTTCGAGCAGCGGTCCGAGCGTGTGCACGTCCGCCGGCTGTCCCGCCTCGTGCAGCGCGCGCAGCGCGGCGAACATCGCGCGGTGGTAATCGGTGAAGAAGTCGTGCTCGGTGAGGCGCGCGACGACGCGATCGAGCGCGTCCGCCACCTCGCCGCGCAGCACGGAACCGAGCACCGCCCGCTCGGTATCTAAGTGGTTCGCGGGGATGCTCGGCGCGTGTAACGTCGACATGTCCCTGCGCACGCCCTTTCCTATTTCGGGTACTTAATTCCGAAGCCTTCGCCCAAAAAAAGCGGGTCCGACACCCGCCGAATGACGCATCCAAACTACAAAGGAACGCGCGTTAGATCGTCACGCGAGCAGGTCGCGCGCCGACGCCTCGCCCTGCGAGAAGCGCGGGTTGAGCGGCACGACGATCTGCCCGAGTGCGTCGTGCTGGTGGTTCTCGAAGTGCGCGGTGCGCCGCCGCACGTCGTTGAGGCCCCAGCGCAGATCGCGCAACGCGCCGCGCAGGCGCTCGACCTTCTCCTCGATGCCGCACTCGTCCCACGGCTTGTTCTCCGCGCGCGCGGCCCGGATCATCTTCGCCTCGTCCTCGTGCATGACCGCCTGCGCCAGTTTCCTCGTCTTGTCCATGTCAGTCCTCCATGTGTTGTGGTTGTTCGCTCGCGTCAGCGAGCGCGACTCCCGGCTCCTCGCGCTCCTGCGGAGCGAGCGCGCTCTTCGCGGCGTGCAGCGCCTTCACGAGCCGCGTGGACTCGGCGAGAAACGACGGAAGATGGCCGTCGTTCGTCGTATTGCGGACGAGCAGCCCCTCGTCGATCAGTGCGAGCAGGCCCGCCAGCGCCTCCCGCGCCTCGCGCTCGCGGCCGCCCGGGGTCATCGGTCCGGATTCCACGCCGTGATGAGGTCGTGGATGCTGTCGAGCATCTGCGGCTCCAGGTAGATGCGGTGCTCGCCGTTCTCCCGCTCGGTCGTCAACCAGACGCCGAGGCCGTCGTATTCCGCGTACACGCCGTCGCCGATGTAGACCTTCTGGTCCGCCATCCTCAGCCTCCCTCGCGCTCGCGGTCGCCGCAAACATTCTTCCGAAAGCGAGCCGTCCTGAATCTGGCGCGGCTGCGACCCGCGCACGATAGTGATGGACGGAAACCCGACGCGCTCACACCACGGCTGCATGTGCCGCCAGATGTGCGCGTAGGTGTGCGGCTTCTCGTCGCCTGTGTCCGCGAACACGATGGCGTCCGGCCGCTCGCCGTGCTCCAGCAAGCCCGGCAGCATCCCGGCCGAGTTGTCGCCGCCACCGTAGGACACGATGAGTGCGCTCACAGCGCCTCCGACTCGTAGGGCTCGCGCCCGGTTGTCGCCTCGCCGGTTCCCCTCAAGGCGTCAGCGTTCCCAGGGGGTCGCGCTCCGTCGAACGGAGCGGGCGTGAGATTCAACGCCCGCTTCACCGCCCGCGCGATGGCGCGGCCCATCGGGAGCGGGACGCCGTTGCCGATCATCTTTCGCCGCCCGGTCATCGTGAACGGCACGTCCTCACCCGTGAAGAAGTCTTCGGGTAATCCCTGGTGGCGAAGCATCTCGGCGAGCGCCGCGCTCGGGCCACGATCCGGGCCGTGGCGCTTACCCTCAGCCGAGTACGTGCGCTTGACGCGGCCGCCGCCGCCCAGCTTGACGGGCACCGCGCGCAGCGACGAGCACACGGCCTGCCGATAGTCGAGCGATTCCAGCGCCGCGAACTCGATGCCCCTTCGGAGCTCGCGGTCGATCAGGAAGCCGTCCACGTCCTTGCTCACTCCCCACCAAAACCGTCGCGTCCGATCCTGCGATTCGCCGAGCGCGCGGTTGTTCAGGACGAACGTGGACACGTCGTAGTCGTCTGCAACGATGGCCGGCGCCGCCGGCACGTTCTCGCGCAGGAACCACGTCGGCCGCGCCTCAGCGATGATCCGCGCGTACTCAGGCGTCATGTCGCCGTACCGCTCGCCGCTTTTCGGATTCAGGTAGCGGTATTGCGAGTGCGCTTGGCACGGATCGCCGCCGATCACCCCGTCGAACTTCCCGGCCGGCGGATGGAAGCGACGAATATCGCCGCCCCACAGGAGATCAGGGCCGCGCACGACCGTGAAACCCTCCTCCTCGAACGCCATGTCCAGCAGGCCGATGCCGGGGAACAGCGAGAGCACGAGCTGCTTCACGCCTCGCCTCCGGTCCTCGGGGGTCGCGCGCCGGACGGCGGGGGCGTCACTTCGCGAGTCTCGCCCGCACGGCGGCGTCCTTGGCCTCCAGCAGCTTCCGCAGCGCGACCGTCCGCTCCGGGTTGCGCGGCAGCGTCTCGACGAGGTTATTCGCCACCCGCTCGAACTCGCGTGACACCGCGCGAAGATGCTCCGGTAGGTGCTCGTGGGCGAAGAACTGCATGATGTGTTCGCGCGTCTCGTCCATGTCGGTCTCCTTTTTAAGTTGGTCCCCCGCCGGGCTCGCGGGCGGGGCGGGTCGCGGGTCGCGAAGCACGGTCGTGATGAGCGCGATCAGGTCCGGCTTGAATTGCAGCGGCAGAAATAGCCGAATCGCGGAGCCTCGCGGGCGGGGCTGTTGCCAGAACTCTTCGACGATCGCGGTGGCCTTGTCGCAGTTGGCGATGGCCTTCCGCAGCGTCTCGCGGATACGCTCCGGGTCCACACCCGACACGTCATAGGTCGTGTCTCCGAGGCGCGTCAGTTCGTCGAATAGCGCCTCCTCTTCGTCCATCAGCGCGTCGAGACGCGCGTGAATCTCGGCGATCCGGGCGTCGTTGTCGCTCATCGAGCGCCCGCCGAATACTTCGCGCGCTGAATCGCGCGGTTCTGAATCGGAGCCTTCCGCGCGGACCATTTCGCCGCTTCCCTGCGACACCGGGCGATGACTTCATCGGCACGCTTCACGATCGCCGCCTCCTCGGGCGTCAGACACGCCCGCCAATTCCAACGCGGAGACCTCGGCTTCCATGTCACCTGTGCCGCTCCTCGGGGCGGTCGCGCCCTTCGGGCGACGCGGGAGTGAGCGCGGCGGCACGGGCCGCGAGCTTCTTCGCCTGCTCCGGCTGATACACGCCGCGACGCTTCGACCCTTCCCATCCTTCGGGCTCGTTGCGCGCGAGCTTGTCGCACAAGTTGCGGATCTCACCGAGCAGCGAGTCCGTGAATCGCCGGTAGTCCTCGACGAGCGCCGTCGCGTCCGCGCCGTCAGGCGCGCGATCCTCCGCCTCCCCTGACGGGCCGGGCACGGCGGCGAGCGCGGCGAGAAGAACGTGACGGTCCGCATGGGCGTCGTACAGCGCGCGGAGTAGCTCGCCCTGCGACAAGGAGTGAAACGGCCGCTCCGTGTCGCGCTTGTGGCGTTCCCGCGCCGCCTCGATCACGCGCGCCTCGGGGGTCATGGGCCGAAGCGCACCGCCTCGGCGCGACCTGTAAGCACGGCCCATGCATCGCGGAGTCGGTTGACAAGCGGCCCCGGCACTGGCTGCGAGAGATGCCACGTCTCGCCGTCGCTCGATCCTTGCGGCCACTCGCGTGCGATATCATCAGCTTTCAGCATCGCCAGTTCTCCTTTTCGTCCATCCCTCAGCCCCTCCGGTCCACGGGCGCGCTCGCCGGGCGAGCGGTCATCGCGGGCTCACGCGGATCTCGACGCCGCGCTTACCGCTCTCGTTCGTCTGCCGATAGCGAAACAGATGGCCGGACTCCGGGTCGTCGTCGTGGATGACGCGCATGTCCCGCAGCGCGTCGCGGCACGGCTTCACCGACGCCGCGAGGTTGTCGTCGTCCATGCGGCGCACGAGGTGCACGGTGAACTCGATGCACTTGGGCGCGGCCTTGTCGCACGGCAGCAAGCCGAACGGCAGCGCCTGAATCGCCTCGAGCAGCACCATCTGCGTCCGCTCGCGCCAGTCCTTTGCCCACCGCGATTTCTTCGTCCAGTGCGCGCGGGAGAGCGAGCCGTTCAACGGATTCGTCACGGGCCCGGCGACGAAGACGGCGAGGATCTCGCCCGGCTCCTTCACCGGCTGCTGCGCTCGCCGGCCGAGTCGCGCGACATCGGCTTTCGTGAGGTTCACCGCGCGTCCTCAAACTCCCGACGCCCGCGTTGCTCCTCGTACCGCGCCTGACACCGCACGCACCGCTCGGTGAATGGCATCGCGGCCAGCCGCTTCGGCGCGATGGCGACGTCGCAGTCCACGCACATGCCGTACGTGCCCGCGGCACTCCGCTCGATCGCCCGATCAATCGCCCGCAGCGATGCCGTGAGGAACGCGCGCCGGTCCATCGTCGCGTCGGCCTGCGTGCTCGCCACCGCGATGTCCTGCGCGTCGCCGTGGAGCGTGGCCGTCTCGACGCCGAGCTGCGCGAGCTGGCGGATGAGGAGTTCGCGGTGGGCGAGGAGGCGGGGGTCGGGGCGGGTCACAGCGGCAGCACCTCTTGCTGCAGCCGCTTGACCGCGAGCCCGAGATACGACCGATTCAGGTCGCACCCGATGGCCTCGCGGTTCAGCTCCTTCGCGACGAACGCCACGGTCCCGCTGCCGACGAAGGGGTCCAGCGCGACATCGCCCGGTCGCGAACCCGCAAGCACGCACGGCTTGATGAGGTCCGGGGGGAACGTCGCGAAGTGGGCCTCGGGGAATGGTGCCGTCGCCACGGTCCACACGTCGCGCTTGTTCGAACGGCCGGACTGCTGCTCGGCCTTCTCCATCCCGTCCCAGCGGTCGTTGAAGCCTGCGTGTCGGCAACCGTGACCGCGTTGCTTATCGGTCTTCCGGCCCTTCTCGCGCCCGTTGCGATGAAACGCGCCGTGCGCGCCCGGTCCCGTGTCCCAGCCGTCCGGCATCTTCGTCGTCACAGACTTCGCGGGCTCGCTGATCGCCTCGGCGTCGTAGTAGTACCGATCGCTCTTCGCCAGCAGGAACAGGTACTCGTGCGCCTTCGTCGGCCGATCCGTGACCGACTCCGGCATCGGGTTCGGCTTGTGCCAGATGATGTCCGAGCGGAGATACCAGCCGTCCGCTTGGAGGGCGAAGGCCACGCGCCACGGGATGCCCACGAGGTCTTTCGGCTTGAGACCCACGTCGCCCCACAGGATGCCGGGCTTGAACATCCGCTCGGCGCGCTTGCCGCGTTCCTTGCTGTTCGTGCCGCCCGTCTGCGCGCCGACACCCGCGTACGAATCCCCAAGGTTCAGCCAGAGCGTCCCGTCCTCGCGCAGCACGCGCCGCACCTCGCGGAAAACGGCGACGAGCGCCTGCACGTAGGCGTCCGGCGTCGGCTCCAAACCGAGTTGCCCCGCCACGCCGTAGTCGCGCAGCCCCCAGTACGGCGGGCTCGTCACGCACGTCTGCGCGCTCGCGTCGCGGAGGCCGCGGAGAATCGTCAGGGCGTCCCCGCAGTACAGCGTGATCCCCGGCTCCTCGTGGAAGAGGTAGGGGCGGAGGTCGGGCATCAGAACGTCACCACCGCCGTGAGCACCGCCGCCGCGAGCCAGTAGATGTATCGGCGCGTGTCGCCGTCGAGCGCGTACACGACGCGGCGGCGAGGGCCAGCACGATCAAGATCGCGGGGAAGATCTGGGCGCGGGTCACGCGCCCGCTCCGATGAACCGCGGATTCAGTGAACGGGCGGCGAACGGGAGAACATGTGCGGCGGAATCCCGCGCCGGATCAGCAAAGGCCGGGCCGTTTGGCTGATCAGCGGTTCCCTTGAATGCTCCCGGTTCCGCCGCTCGGGCATCCGAGTTTCGCACGAAACGGCGCGGGCTTCCAACACACCCATGGTCCTGTGGCTCAGGTGACCGTCGCATCCCCGCCCCCGTCGTCGCGTGAACCGCTGTAGTGAACCGGAAAGGTCGGCAGCGCGTTCACGACCGCCGTCCGGCGCCGGTCGACGACCTTCGTGTAGCCCGCGGTCGTCGCGATGTTCGCGTGGCCGAGCAGCTCCTGCACCGCGCGCAGGTTGTCGGTGGCCTCGAGCGCGTCGGTCGCAAACGTGTGCCGAAACACGTGAGGCGAGATGTGCTCGATACCGGCCGCCTGAGCCCAGCACCGGACGCGATAGCCGACCATCGCGCGCGTCCACGGCTCGCCGGCCGGCTTGGCGCCGCGCCCGACGGTCACGCGCTCCGTCGCGAGCACCGGCCAGTCGCGGGGCTTGCCGCGGAGCGTCCCGAGGTGCGGTCCCAGCACCGCCCAGAGCGCCGGGTGAATCGGGACGTTCCGCTCCTTGCGCCCCTTGCCGAAAAACCGGAGCTGGCCCGGCACCGTCTCGCCCGTCGGCAGCGCGCTCGGCGGGGTGACGTCGAGCAGCCGCAGCGCGACGATCTCGAACTCGCGCCCGCCGCTGTAGTAGAGCAGGGCGCGCAGCACGGCCTCCTGGCCGTCGAGCGGCAGCGTCATGATCGCGTCGCGCTGCTCGGGCGTCATCGGCCGCGGCAGCAGGTTCGGCCGCACGACGCTCGGCATGTCCTCGATGTCCTCGGCCGTCCAGTACCGCTTCTTCGCGCCCCAGACGGCGAACTCCTTCAACGCCGCGCACTCGACGTGCAGCGTGTTCTTCGACCGGTCGAGCCCGTCGCGATGGATGACGAACGCGCGCACGCGATCGGCGCTGAACTGGAGCGAGCTGTCCTTGCCCGTCGTCACGAGCATCCAGTCGGTGAACGACGAGAGCGCCTTGTAGTAGCGCAGCAGCGTGCTCGCGCTGAGGGCGCGCCGGCTGGCGGTGCCGAATTTCCGTTCGGACAGGAACTGATCGCGAGCGGTTGTGAGACGCATGTCCATCGCTCCACGCGCACGGATGAACTCCGGGGTGCGCGGAGCATACCGCTGCCGGTCGGTGGCCGTCGTCACGCCGACTCCTCGTACAGATCCACTAGCGCCGCCCGCCAGCAGTCCAGGCACACGACGGCCCCGGCCTCGATCTCCCGGTCGGTCATCTCCCGGTCGCAGCGGGCGCAGGTCATGCGGCCTGGCCCTTGTGCTGCCGGCACGCCGCGTCGAGCTTGTCCGCGCCGGCCTTGAGCG
>Ga0080064_1003180_pt1 | contig 24909 bp, 21 predicted proteins | sample Subgrocontami54m_FD_69260 | JGI IMG/M metagenome (GOLD analysis project Ga0080064, IMG submission 69260) | Subsurface groundwater microbial communities from S. Glens Falls, New York, USA - GMW46 contaminated, 5.4 m (SPADES assembly) (version 2) ...
CCAGGAAGCGGGGCGCCACCCCTTGCTCGGGCGAGGCGACTACCTCGCCCTTGGCGTAATAGCCCAGGGAAAGCCGCTGCGCCAGCCACACCAGATGCTCGCGCTCCATCCGGTCGAACGGAGCGAAGCGGCGCAGGTGGTCCAGAGTGGCGTTGATCAGGGAGTTGGGTTGGGCTGATTTCATGGCAGAGGCTCTCTGGGTAATGGAATGATCATAGCCAAGGGTGGTGGAATTCGCAAACGCACCGGTGTGACCTCATTCCTCCTGAGTATTTTGAACTTTGTGGCCGCCAAAAATGCAGGGGAACCGTGCTTCGCGTATTCCCTGCAAGGCAAGGCATTTCAATAATGGGCACGCAAAAAAGCCCCTTGGCGGGGAGCCAAGGGGCAAGGGGGAAATGCGGGTCGGTTGTTATTAGTGAGCGCTTGCCGCTTCGGCGTTAATTCCGGTGTTCTGGCGCACGTATAGCTCGTCCCACATGTCTTCGGCGCGTTGGTCGCGGTACAGCAGCGAACCGATGATGACGGCCAGGAAGCCGAGCGGGATGGAGATCAGGCCGGGGTTCTTGAGCAGGAAGAAAGGCTTCTCCAGGCCCACCATGCTGGTGGTCTGCCCCTCGAATTTCTTCAGGTCGCCTTCGGCTTTGTCGTGGGCTTTTTTCACCTTGTCGAGGTCGGTCTGGATTTTCTTCTTGTCGGCCTCGTCAGTCGCGGCATCCAGCTTGGCCTGGAGCGTCACCAGTTTTTCCCTGGTGCCGGGCTTGGCAGGTTTTGCGGCTTCGGCTGCTTTCGCCGGTTCCGCTTTCTTGCATGTCGCGAACAACTCGCAGCTGAAGCCTTCGCCAGGCTTGGCTTCCACTGCGGGCTTGGCCTCGGAGGCAGGCTCGCCATTAAGGACTTTGTTCGCAGCCTTGATGACAGCTTGCGGGTAGGTCATGTTGGGGGAGATCATCACCAGCGCGATGGCGGTGATGGCACCCACCAGCATGCCGGCGATGATGCCGCCGGTATTGCACTTTTTCCAGTACAGCGTGAGCAGCACAGCCGGCAGGTTGCTCGAGGCGGCAACGGCAAAAGCCAGCGCCACCAGGTGAGCCACGTTCTGGCCCTTGGCCATGATACCGACGGTAATCGCCATGATGCCGACGATCACCGAGGCGACGCGGGCCGCGATCACTTGTTCCTGTGGCGTGGCATGGTCGCCGCGGATAACGCCGACGTAGATGTCGTGCGCCATGGCGGAAGCCGCTGCCAGTACCAGGCCGGCTACCACCGCGACGATGGTGGCAAAAGCGACGGCTGCGACGAAGGCGAGGAAGAAGTTGCCGAGCATGGAGTCAGCGCCGCCGCCCAGGTATTGCGCCAGGAGCGGGCCGGCCATGTTGCCGCCGGGGTCAATCGAGGCGATCTTGTCCGGGCCGACCAGCATCGCGGCGCCGGTGCCGAGGAACAGGGTCAGCACGTAGAAGCCACCGATGATCGCCATCGCCCAGATTACGGAAAGGCGTGCGGCCTGGGCCGTCGGTACGGTGAAGAAGCGCATCAGGATGTGCGGCATTCCGGCGGTGCCGAGCACCAGCGCCATGCCCAGGGAGATCTGGTCGATCGGGCTCTTCAGGAACAGGCCGGGTTCGAGGAAGCGCTGGCCGAGTTCGGCCGCCGTCATAGTGGTGGCCTTGTCGCCCAGCAGCTTGGCAACCTGTGCTTGCACTTTGCTATCGCCCACGACCGCTTGCAGATAATCCGGCAGGCTGAAACCGTAGGGCATCCACACGAACATCACCAGCAGAAGCGAGGCGGTCACGAGCAGACCGGCCTTGATGATCTGCACCCAGGTGGTGGCTTTCATGCCGCCGAACACGACATAGACCAGCATCAGGATGCCGACGCCGACGATGGAGGTTTCGTAGTCGATGCCGATCAGGGTCTTGATTAGTACTCCGCCGCCGACCATCTGTGCGGTCAGGTAGAAGGTGGATACGGTGATGGTGGACAGCGCCGCCACGGTCTTTACCTTCTTCGGCTCATTGCGGAAAGCCAGGATATCGCCCATGGTGTACTTGCCAATGTTGCGGCAGGGCTCGGCGATGACTAAAAGCACTGTAATGTAAGCCACCAGCCAGCCCACCGAATACATGAAGCCGTCGTAGCCGTAGAGCGAGATCAGGCCGGCGATACCGAGGAAGGACGCGGCGGACAGGTAGTCGCCGGCAATCGCCCATCCGTTCTGAATGCCGCTTACAGAACGTCCGGCGGCATAGAATTCGGAGGTGGTGTGGGTATGCTTTGCCGCCCAGTAAGTCACACCCATGGTGATGGCGATGATGACGCCGAACACCGCGAAGGTCATCCACTTGAACTCGTCGGCAACGGCGCCGGTAGCAGCCAGGGCTGAGCCGCTGGCGAGCAGCGCCGCGATGGACAAGGCGAACTTGTTAAAGATTTTTGTCATGTTCAGGATCCCATCTTGTGTGCGTCGTTGATGATTTCCTGCGCCATGGCGTCGAATTCGGCATTGGCCTTTTTCGAGTAGATGAAGGCGATGGCCCAGGCTACAATGAATTCCGATAGCGCGAACAGGATGCCGACGTTGACTACGCCCCACACCTTGATCTTGAACAGATCCTGGAAATAGGCTGCCCCGATCGGCAACAGGAAATAATAGACCGTCGATATAAACATCAGCCCCCAGAGAAAGGTGGTCTTCTTGCGATGCAAGGCCTGGAACCGTGGGTCCGCATCAATCGCGGCCCAGTTCATGCTAGGTTTTGACATTTAAACTCCTCCAACTAAAATTGTTCGAATGCCCAGACAGGGCAGACCCTGTGTAGACTGGCAGCCATGCTACACAAGCATCCTTACACAAACCTTACGGCTGGTATGCCGGAGAAAACGAGCCAGACATGCGCATCCTGATTGCCGAAGACGATGAAGTTCTGCGGGACGGCCTGTGCCGTTCCATGCGCCAGTTCGGTTACGCGGTGGACTGCGCCGTCAACGGCAAAGAGGCGGTCCAGATGCTGCTGGGTGAACCGTACGACCTGGTTATTCTCGACCTGGGCCTGCCGAAGCTCGACGGCCTGAGCGTGCTGAAGCAATTGCGCGTACACAAGCAGCATGTGCCGGTCATCATCCTGACCGCTCGCGATGGGGTGGAGGACCGCGTCAAGGGGCTGGATCTGGGCGCTGACGATTACCTCACCAAGCCGTTCAGCCTGCCGGAGCTCGAGGCCAGAGTGCGCGCATTGCTGCGTCGCGGGCAGTGCGGCGCCAGCCCGATGATGGTATATGGGGCACTCGCCTTCGACAGCGTAGGACGTCGCGTGACGCTTAACGACGAAGCGGTCGAACTTTCCCCGCGCGAACTGGGGGTGCTGGAAATTCTGCTGTCACGGGTAGGCAAAGTGGTGAGCAAGGAGCTATTGCTGGAGCATCTTTACAGCCACAACGAAGAAGCCAGCAGCAATGCCATCGAAGTATACGTCCACCGCCTGCGCAAGAAGATCGAGGCCGCCGGCATCACTATCCGCACCATCCGCGGGATGGGCTATTTGCTGGACAAGATTTAGCAAGCTGGTAGGGTGGGCACGTTTTTGTGCCCACGCGGTCAGCCAGCCAAAACAAGTGCCCTTCACGTTCGCCCCCTCGCCCGCTTGCGGGAGAGGGTTGGGGAGAGGGCAATCATCACTGCAAAACGATGGGTATCAGCGCAAGCGCCTCAACCCATCCTACGGACTGTTCTCATGAACGAAGACACTCTTTCCCTGCGCAATCACTTGATGGACTGGCTGTTCAGGCCGTTATTCGTGCTATGGATATTCAGTACGACGGCAGGCTACATCGCGACGCTGAACTACGCCAACCAGCCGTACGATCTTGCCCTGATCGAACGGGCACAGTCCTTGGCGGAGCAGATGAAACTGGGCAGCCAGGAGGGCTTTGATCACCCTGCGATAAAGCTGAAACCTCCCGCAATCGAAACCGGCGACCGCACTTTCTATACCGTGTCCACGTCTGATGGTCGCGTCATTGCAGGCAACGTCAAGCTCCCCCGCCCGCATGTGGTCATGGTGAACAAGAACGAGCCGGTATTCAGTGATGGCGAATTCAGGGGAGAGAAAATCCGCATGGTCAGCCTGCACTATTTCCATGCGCCGACCAATCCAGATGCCTACGTGCTGTTGCAGATGGCGGAAACCGTGGGCAAGCGCCAGGCGCTGACGCGCGGCATTCTGGGCAATATCGTCATCCCCCAGATACTGTTGATCGTGATGGCGGTGGGGTCGGTATGGTATGCCCTGAAGCGCGGGCTGATGCCGCTCGAACACCTGCGCCAGGAGGTGGCGCAGCGCTCGCGCGAGGATGTCAGCCTGCTCGACGAGAAAAAGGCGCCGTTGGAGGTGAGGCCGCTGATCGATGCCGTCAATGATCTGTTGCAGCGACTGACGCAGGCAATGGATTCCCAGAAGCGCTTTGTCGCCGATGCCGCGCATCAGTTGCGCACCCCGTTCGCGGGGCTGAAAACACAGGCGGAGCTGGCGCTGCGTGAATCCGATCCGGAGCAGGTGCGCCATGCGCTGCGACAGATACTGGCCAGCGCGGAGCGCTGCAGTCACCTGGTAAACCAACTGCTCTCGCTGGCACGCAACGAGCCGTGCGGGCATACCTACAGCTCCTTCGAAACGCTGGACCTGAACCGGCTTGCGCAGGAAACTGCCATGCAATGGGTGCCGGAAGCGCTGAAGAAAAATATCGACCTGGGCTTTGAAGGCTCAAATCAAATATTGCCGGTGCGTGGGGACGCCATTGGCTTGCAGGAAATGATCGGCAATCTGCTCGATAACGCCATCCGCTATACCCCGCCCGGCGGCACGGTGACTCTGCGTGCCGGCTACGAAGAAGGCGGGGCGGTGCTGCGGGTCGAAGATAGCGGACCAGGTATTCACGAGGAACACCGCGAGCAGGTGTTCGAGCGCTTCTACCGCATTCTCGGCAGCGGCCAGGCTGGCAGCGGTTTGGGATTGGCGATCGTGCGCGAGGTGGTCAAGTTGCACGAGGCGCGGATCAGCCTCGATGAGGGAACGGATGGCAAGGGCACTCTGGTGACGGTGAATTTTCCACACCGCAGCGCGATTTGATAGCCGGCTAGAACTGGAAGTATTTCTCCAGTGTCGATTGCAGCTTGCGGGCCTGGCGGAAAGCTTCTTTCAGGATGCGGCGATCGAGGTCGTTGAGACTGTCGGGATCGATTTTGTTGGATAGTGCCACGTTTCTTTCGTCCTGTTCGTGGTGTATCCGCAGGCGCAGCAACTGGATGAACAGGAAGGCGTCGATCCAGGCTTCCAGCGTGGCCGGGTCGATCTGCCATTGCGCGCCGGATGCGCGGAGCCGGCGTATGGTGCTGGTTTCGCTGACTCCGGCATACAGGCTGAAGATCCGCGCTGCATCGACGAATGGGGTGATGCCGTTGAACTTGAGGTCGAGGGTATGTTCCTTGCCCACTACAAAATCGCGCACCAGTCCGAGAGGGGGTTGATTGGCCAGTGCGTTGACGGCCATGTGTTTGAGAAACAGTCGGTTTTCCTTGATCGTTGCATGCAGCCAGGTGCGGAGTTCCTCGGCCAGTTCGTGCTTGCCGAACAGCGGCCTGAAATCGAAGAAAATCGTCGCGTTAAGCAGGACGGGCGCATCGCCACGCTGTATCCAGCCTGCGAATCTTTCCTTCCACTCCCCCAGCGAAAGACACCACTGCGGGTTACTCGCCATGATGTTGCCCTTGCACAGCGGGAAACCGCAGGCATCGAGCGCCTCGTTGATGCGCCGGGCGATCGGCAAGAGCCGGGCGCGGACCTGCTCGGCGGAGGTTCCTTCCGGCTCCTGGAAAATGATCCCGTTATCCTGATCGGTATTCAGCGTCTGCTCGTAGCGCCCCTCCGAACCCAGCGCGATCCAGCAGAAACCCGCGCACAGAGGGCTCTCCATGAGATCCGCCGCCCCGCACTCCATCTCGATGATGCGGGCAGTCAGCAGATCGTTCAGCGTAGAGATGAACTGCGTCAACTGCTCCGCCGCCACCCCCTGCGCCATCATGTTGTGCGCCAGCTGGCGGATGTCGCCGGCGGCATGTTGCAACGCAACGATATCGTTTGCCCCGCGGATGGCCGCGCTGATCTGGCGCAAACCCACCCGCTGCAGCGTAAACAAATCCTTCTCCGAAATGATGCCGACCAGCTTCCCGTCCTGCGTCACCAGCACATGACGGAAGCCATGCTTCGCCATTTCCAGCGCCGCCTCGTAGGCGAATGCCTGAGGCGGCAGCGTAGTGAGGCTGGAACTCATCACGGAAGAAATCGGCAGGTCCAGATCGAGTTGCGCCAGCGCCACCCGGTTCAGCACATCGTGCAGGGTAAAGATACCGATCGGCTTATGCGCGTCATCGACCGCCACCATCGAACCGATACCCAAAACATGCATGGTTTCCAGCACCGACCGCACCGGCGTATCGGGTGAGCACGTCACCGGGTCGCGGCGAATGATCGCCGACAGGGGACTGGACAGCGATTGCTGGTCAGAACTCGATTGCGAATACTGCGCCTGGATGATCTGCTTGGACTGTTCCAGCAGAGAGGCGATGCGGCGCGTGCAGAAATCCTGAAAGGGCGGAGACAAATGAATCAGCTCATGGAAGTCTGCCGCCGCGAGCTCGTAGCAGAACACGTCCTGCCTGGCGCGATAGGTGCTGGTGACGGCACGCTTGGAGAGCAGCGCACCGAGGGGGAAGCACTCGCCCTCGTGCAGCTCCAGCCAGGCAGTGTCTTCCTGGGCACGAACCACGTCCTGCTCGCCCTGAACCACGCCCTGTTTGATCACCAGGAAGCGGGGCGCCACCCCTTGCTCGGGCGAGGCGACTACCTCGCCCTTGGCGTAATAGCCCAGGGAAAGCCGCTGCGCCAGCCACACCAGATGCTCGCGCTCCATCCGGTCGAACGGGGCGAAGCGGCGCAGGTGGTCCAGAGTGGCGTTGATCAGGGAGTTGGGTTGGGCGCTGGCCATATCGGTCTTTATTGAGGTTTAAAACGTCACAGGGATCACAGAGCAATCATTGGCTTGCTTCCATTTGGTGGCATCACCCGCCGGGCAGGTTTCAGCTTCAGGTTTCATCGGGAATTTCATCTGACAAACACAGCATCTCAGCGCCAGGCGCTGTCGTCATCAGCACCATGCCTGCATGCGGTTCGTTGATGCCTGACGCAAAGAAGATAAAGCGGAAAATCTCGTCGGCTCGTTCAGCGGGCACCAGGGCGGTAATCATTTCCCGTTCCACATATTCGGGGCGGCTCTTGTCGCGGCGCGTCGCCAGACCGGCACCCCGCGCATGGTAGGCGAAGGCGCTGGGGATGCCCTGTTCCTTGCGCAAGCGCTCCAGAACTCCTTGCGCCCGCCCGGCGGGCAGAAAACAAGTGATGGTTTTGTATCCGGATGTGAGGCGACCGGTTCTCATTCCGCTCTCTCGCTGAAACGTTCGGCGATTTCATGGGGAACGTAGGTTGCCATCTTGTCGATGGGCGTGGTGTAGATCATCCCCATGCCGGGGGTGTCGAGCTTTCCGGCGATGAACATTTTCTCGAAAATCCGGTCTGCCTGATCGGTAGAGGCCACGATGTAGATCACTTCTTTTTCGGCGTTAACGGTCACCCCTAATATGCCGAGGCGGCGCTGGCGCACTCCCGTGCCATGGGCATAAAACACTGTAGCGCCTTGCGCTCCGGCTTTTTGCGCGGCCTTTACCACGGCATCCGCTATGCCGCGCTGGACGATGCAGGTGATGAGAACTGCATCGGTCAGAACGATGATGTCTTCGCTCATAGGTCTTTCCCCATGTTCCTGTGTTTCAGTTTGAGCTTGGAATTGATCCACAATCCTACTGCCAACACGCTGACTATTGGCCCTACCGATGCCATCGCCAGGATGCCGAACCCTTCCCGGGCGTGAACGGCTTGTCCCAGCCCCAACCCCATCGCCAGCACCAGCGGCACGGTGACCGGCCCGGTGGTCACGCCGGCGCTGTCCCACGCCAGGTTGACGTATTCCTCGCTGGAAAAGATCGTCATGGCCAGCGCCAGTAAATATCCCGGCAGCAGCAACGCCGCCAGCGGCAGGTCGAAGAGAATTTTCGCCACGCCCAGCGCCGTGCCCAGCCCAACCCCGGCGGCCACGGCGTGGATCAGTGTCTGGCGCCGAAAAGCACCATCGGTGAGATTTTCGACGGTGATGCCCATCGCGTTCAGGGCGGGTTCGGCGATGGTCGCGCCGAATCCCATCAGGGCGGCGAACAGCAATACCAGCCCGATTCCCGTCTCGTAGGGATATAGCGGCGAATTAGGCAGTTCGGAAACCTGGGCGAAGGCGGTGGGCAGCAATCCGCCGGCTTGTGTGCCGAGCTCAACCAGGCCGAAATCCAGTCCGATATCGAACAGTGTCATACCCAGGATGGCGACGACGATGCCGTAAGCGATGATTTTGGGCTGGGAGAGTTTTTCCTTGAGAACCCCGAGTTGTATCAGCCACAGGAACAGGGTGAGCGGCAGAATGGCGCGCAATGCGGCGATGGCATCGGCAAAGAACGCACCTTCCTGCCATGACGGGATGTGCTGCAACTGGGGCGCTGCGGTGATTTCCGTGCCGTTCCAGGACACGCCCACCGCCAGCAGCATGACGGCCAGGGCGGGAAACAGAGAGGCCAGGGTGACGATGCCGAAGCCGGAAAGCGGGTTGTCTTCCTGGCTGGTGGCGGCGGAAACGCCGATGCCGATCGCCAGCACCAGAGGTACCGTCACCGGCCCGGTGGTAATGGCGCCGCAATCCCACGCCAGCCCCAGCACCGGGGAAAATTCCGGCTGGAACGCGAGCCAGGCAGTCAAGGACAGGGTCGGGACGAGGGTGAGGATAATCAGGGTTTTCAGGCTCCACCCCTTGATGAAACGCAGGATGCCCACCAGCACCGCAAGCCCCACCCCCACGGCGACCGCCAGCACCAGGTAAAAAGATTTTTCATGGAGCAGAGCATAAAGGAGTGGGGAATCTTCCCTCCCCACGAAGGAGCCCGCCGCTTTCAGTGCGCCGATGGCCGGTTCGGCGAAAGTCGCCATCGCACCCAGCACGAAAGCCACCGAGAGCACGGCAAAAGCGGACGAACGTTGCGGCATGTTGTAGCCGATGCTTTCGCTGAAGGGCATCAAGCCGCGTTTGACGCCTTCCATGAAGAGCATCAGCCCTGTCATCACCAGCATCAATCCGCCCGCAACCCCCCACACCTTGGCGACGGGTGCGGACAGAACGAACCATTGAAAGGCCGCCAGGAACAGCGCCAGCGGTATTACCGCACGCATCTGATCGAGAAAGCGGACGCTCACATAGGGGGTTAACAGGCGGTGCACGTCCACCGCCCGCAGGCGCACGCGGTGGCGATGGCCTGTGTCGTAGGCGGTGACTTCGTTGTAGCTGAGCTTGCGCATCTTGCGTCGCGCAAATCTCAGGTAATCGCCGTAGCGTACCTTTTGCTCCATGAGGATCCGGTCCCTGGTGGCTAAATTGGCGCGCGTCGCGGTAATGCAAGAGCGCGTGCGGTGCTTCTGAATGGAAAAAACAAACAGAGGTTAGTTTAGCATTACTGCCGACATTACTCTGCCGTGATCGCATCCCGTTGGTATGGTCGTTGATGGCGTTGGCTGCGAGGGTAGTCGATGTGCTCATGGATCAGGTGGATGAGTTAAGACTTGGGCGAGGATAAAACTGAATTACTAACTTGTAACTGGTTTCCGCTCTCTTCTACGACTACGCTATCAGCATTCATCCTAGCTACCCGGAGGGCATTGGCCATGAAGAATCAGGCCGTTTCCTACCCCCATCCCCCAAGTTGGCGCCCAATCTTGTTAACGGTGCTGACCAGCGTTTTTTTGCTGCTGGCGCACTCGAGCTGGCGCGCCTACGAGGCTGCCCGCGATGAGGTATTCCGTACCGAGGCCGGCATGGTGCGCCTGGCCGATTCCGTTGCAGCCTCGCAGCAAGCATTGCTCGATCGCACTGCTCGACAACTGCGCATATTGGGCGGGATTTCGATGTCCGAAAATAACCACTCGGCAGCGTGCGACAAATTTCTGGACCGCCATCTGGAGAATTTTCCAGCATTCGACAACCTGGCTTTTGCAGACACAAACGGTGTGGTGACATGCAGCGCACGCGCCAACACCATCCCTCTGCCCACCTTGCTTCCAGTCGCGGTTTCGCCCGACAAGCCCTTGTTGCTTTACCTGGGCAGCGATGAACTGGCGATCGCCTTGCCCCGCAAAGTCATCCAGGGGCATGCGGAAGGTTGGGTCATTGCGGTGCTGCCTGTCGCGACGTTCTTCCAGGCCGACTCGCAGGGCGCAGTATTCGGCCTGGTGCATGAGGGAGGACTGGTTGTTGCATACCCCGCCAATAATGCCAGGGATAGCCGTTATCCATTGTTTATCAAGCTCATGCGGGTCCTTTGGCCTGCAACGGCAACACCATTGGCGATCCAGCATGGAACAGACTGGTTGTATGCGGCTCAGGTGAAAGGCAGCGCAAAGGATCTGTGGCTGCTGGTGCGCCAGCCCGTTGACACGGCAACCGGGCAAATGGTGCGCATGGCGGCGCTGCTGGCGATGGCCATCTCCCTGGCCGGATTGTCGCTGTGGGCGCTGGGCAGGAGGAGGGTCACCGCATACCTGGCCGGAATCAATTGGCAACGCTTCGACCTGGCCGCGATGGTCGGGCACGCCGTCGCTAAGCTGCACAAAAGACTGCGCCAGATTAGATGGAACAAGGCACAGCGTTCCGCAGGCGGCAATACCGAGTTGCGCACCGCTTATTCAGAACTCAAACATTCCTTCGCCGACAAAACGGAACGGATGCGGCAAACCGCGCTACTGGGCGATTTGAGCCAGGCATTGCAAGGTTGCATCAATAGCGCGGAGCTGACTGAGCTGGTAGCGCGAGCCGCCGTCGCCCTGTTTCCCGGTAGCAGTGGCGCGCTGTTGTTGAAAACAGCGTCGGACGTGGTGGAGTTGCATCATGCCTGGGGAGGAAGTTCTCATGAAGAAGTCTTCCCGCCGCAGGACTGCTGGGCGCTGCGCATTGGCCACCCTTACCACGCCCGGCAGGCAGGCGCCGTGTCCTGCGCACATCTGCGGGAAAAGCACGTAGATGATCTTTGCCTGCCATTGATCGCGAATAGCGAAATCCTGGGCGTGCTGCATCTGTCCGGGCTGGGCGGAAACGTGACGGAAGCGGGTATCCCCTGGGCTGCGGAGTCCATCGCCGAGCGCACCGCCATTGCCATTGCCGCAATCAGACGGGAGGAGCGACTGCAAATCCGCGCCACGAGGGATGTTCTGACTGGCATCTACAACCGGCGCTTCATGGAAGAGGCGCTGACCATCGAGCAGAGCCGTGCCGAGCGCCGGGGTTCGTCCATTGGCTTGATGATGGTGGATGTGGATCACTTCAAACGTTTCAACGATACTTTTGGGCATGAAGCCGGGGATGTCGTGCTGCGCGGCATCGGTAGCTTGCTACGCCGCACCCTGCGTGAAGGAGACATGCCGTGCCGCTACGGCGGCGAGGAATTCGCGATCATCCTGCCCGGAGCCGGCCTGGCCCAGACACGCCAGCGCGCGGAAGCAATTCGCACTGCAATCGAGCTCTGGAAACCACAGAACGAGGGGCATTCCTTCGGGCAGGTCACCGTTTCCATCGGCATCGCCGCCCTCCCGCTCAACGGAAAATCGTGGCAAGCCGCGCTCAAGGTTGCAGACGAGGCGCTCTACTCAGCCAAGCACGGCGGGAGGAACCAGGTGGCGGCACCGTCGTAGCCGCCAAAGTGCAGTCAGTTGCCTGTTCGTGTCACCCCCTTAAAGAGTACACGGAACCATAAGAGTACCTTGCCCAAGCTCTTTACACCTTGGATGCGCCTTCCAGCATATCCCGTCGGGTGTCATGATAAACAAGTCCATAAACCAAGAGCCGCCCTTAGCAAGTAGCTGTTCTACAGAAGCCGCAGTCATGTTGCCTCCTCATCGCCAATTCCACCATTTGATTTGGAAATACAATTAATTCCACTCGCAAAACACCACCACACATAACAATCTAGCAATTATTGTTCCAATAAATAATTTTAAACATACAATCAATGAGTTGTGCTGATATGGTGGCTAATTAACGCAACTTGGATGCCGTGAAATGTAAAGTACTCCGACAAGATCGTCCTGATTTTGTGAATAGCTGTCATGGCAAGGGAGCCCATTCTTGAATGGGCACAAATTGGAATATGGGTAAGTCAGGAAACTTTGGACCAGAATTGAAGCGGATAAATGCCAATAAAAAACCCCGCAAATCTGCGGGGTTTTTCGTGATCGCTCGCCGTCCTGCGGAGCAGTGCGGCGAGCCGTTCCTTGCTGACGCAGGGAAGCCGAGCTGAATTACATCATGCCGCCCATGCCACCCATGCCGCCCATACCACCCATGTCGCCGCCACCCATGCCACCGGATTCTTCCTTAGGCATCTCGGCCACCATGCATTCGGTGGTGAGCATCAGGCCGGCTACGGATGCGGCGTTCTGCAGCGCGTAACGGGTTACCTTGGTAGGATCGAGCACGCCCATTTCCACCATGTCGCCATAGGTGTCGTTGGCAGCGTTGAAGCCGTAGTTTCCCTTGCCTTCGGCAACCTTGTTCACCACCACCGACGGTTCGACGCCGGCATTGGCGACGATCTGGCGCAGAGGCTCTTCGAGGGCGCGCAGCACGATCTTGATGCCGGCATCCTGATCGGCGTTGTCGCCCTTGATTTTGCCGATGGCAGCGCGGGTGCGCAGCAGGGCTACGCCGCCGCCGGCGACGATGCCTTCTTCCACTGCGGCGCGGGTAGCGTGCAGGGCATCTTCGACGCGGGCTTTTTTCTCTTTCATCTCGACTTCAGTGGCAGCGCCAACCTTGATCACGGCCACACCGCCTGCCAGCTTGGCAACGCGCTCTTGCAGTTTTTCGCGGTCGTAGTCGCTGGTGGTTTCTTCGATCTGCTTGCGAACCTGCTTGACGCGACCTTCGATGTTGGCGGCATCGCCGGCACCGTCGATAACGATGGTTTCGTCCTTGCCCACTTCGATGCGCTTGGCTTGGCCCAGTTCGGCCAGGGTGCATTTTTCCAGAGACAGGCCGACTTCTTCGGCGATCACGGTACCGCCGGTCAGGATGGCGATGTCTTCCAGCATGGCTTTGCGGCGGTCGCCGAAGCCAGGCGCTTTAACTGCGCAGGTTTTCAGGATGCCGCGAATGTTGTTGACCACCAGGGTGGCCAGCGCTTCGCCATCGACATCTTCAGCGATGATCAGCAGCGGACGGCCAGCCTTGGCGACTTGCTCCAGTACCGGCAGCAGATCGCGGATGTTGGAGATCTTCTTGTCGTGCAGCAGCACGAAAGGATTTTCCAGCAGGGAGATCTGGCGATCCGGGTTGTTGATGAAGTAAGGGGACAGGTAGCCGCGGTCGAACTGCATGCCTTCAACCACTTCCAGCTCGTTTTGCAGGCTGGTGCCGTCTTCCACGGTGATCACGCCTTCCTTGCCGACCTTGTCCATGGCTTCGGCGATGATGTCGCCGATGGAGCTGTCGGAGTTGGCGGAAATGGAACCCACCTGGGCGATTTCCTTGTTGGTGGTGCAAGGCTTGGAATTCTTTTTCAGTTCGACGATGCAGGCTTCAACCGCCTTGTCGATGCCGCGCTTCAGATCCATCGGGTTCATGCCGGCGGAAACGAATTTCATGCCTTCGCGCACGATGGCCTGGGCCAGCACGGTGGCGGTGGTGGTGCCGTCGCCGGCCACGTCGGAGGTCTTGGAGGCAACTTCCTTCACCATCTGCGCGCCCATGTTCTCAAACTTGTCTTTCAGCTCGATTTCCTTGGCGACAGAAACGCCGTCCTTGGTGATGGTCGGGGCGCCGAAGGAGCGCTCCAGAACCACGTTACGGCCTTTCGGGCCGAGGGTAACTTTAACTGCGTTGGCCAGAACGTTGATGCCGGCCACCATGCGGTGACGAACGTCGTCACCGAATCTTACGTCTTTTGCTGACATGTTTTAAATCTCCTTAAAGAAAAGCTTTTTGCCACAGAGCGCACAGAGAACACAGAGAGATACGTTGGGATGTGTTTTTTCTCTGCGGACTCTGTGTTCTCTGTGGCCAAGAATGAATTCTTATTTGCCTTCGACTACGCCGATAATGTCTTCTTCGCGCATTTGCAGCAGCTCGACACCATCCATCTTGAAGGCCTGGCCGGAATACTTGCCGAACAGCACCTTGTCGCCAACCTTGACTTCCAGTGCGCGCACTTTGCCGTCGTCACCCACTTTGCCTTTACCGACGGCAATGATCTCTCCCTGATCCGGCTTTTCCGCAGCGGAGCCGGGAATAACGATACCGGAAGCGGTTTTTTCTTCGGCTTCCAGCCGCTTGACAATAACGCGGTCGTGTAATGGACGAATCTTCATTGTTTCAATCTCCTGTCAGGTTTAAGGACCTATTAAGCATTAAGCGTTGCACGCGTTACCCCCAGAAAGTCTGCAGGCAAGGCGCGGGGAGGAAAGCGTGGTTGTTCCACGCTGACGATCCGCAACGCTGCGTGCGGGCTTTACTGGGGGATAACCCTCCGGGGCAGGGAGGATTCGAGCCCATGACGTTGTTGCAGGCTCCTAGTGTGGAATAACCACACGGCGTCGCCTACGCCTAGCCATGCGCCCGAATTCTCCCCGCCGCGTGTAACGCTTAATGCTTAACAGGTCCTAAGTTAGCAAAAAATAATCTGGCAAACCGCCTGCGCTGTTTGCCAGCTAAAAAAATTTCGGGATGGCGCTGTTAGCACTCATGTCCGACGAGTGCTAATAATAGGGGCTGGGCCTGCAAATTTCAAGGGGGGAGTGTTTACGACTGTCAGGTTTCTTACACCTTGACCGGCAGCAAATGGCATGTTGCGGACCGATAGCCCGTGCAAAGCGCTATCGCCATTGCGCCAAATGGAACTATTCCACCAAAAATAATTGCAGAAGCTCGTTCAGAAAGCGCTGGCCCAGCGCGGTAGGGCGGATGTGCAGGGCATCGCGTTCGATCAGGCCGCGCCGCAGCGCCTCTTCCAGCGCCGGCAGGGCAGTCGTCAGCGGCAGGCTGGTGCGGGCCGGGAACAGAGCGGTCGGGAAACCCTCGGTCAGGCGCAGGGCATTCATCATGAATTCGAAGGGCAGTTCTGCCACCGCAACCGTCTGTTCCTGCTCCAGCGCATTGCCCGCCAGGGCCCGCTCCATGTAGGCTTTGGGCTGGCGATGGCGCACCTGACGCAGAACCCGGTCGTGGAAGGAAAGCTTGCCGTGCGCCCCCGCCCCGATCCCCAGGTAGTCGCCGAACTGCCAGTAGTTGAGGTTGTGGCGGCAACGCCGGTTCTTTTTGGCAAACGCGGAAGTCTCGTAATGTTCGTAACCGGCCCCGGCCAGTTCCTCCTCGATGACTTCCTGCATCGCCGCCGACATATCGTCGTCCGGTAGCGACGGCGGCTTGTTGTAGAACACCGTATTGGGTTCCAGGGTGAGGTGGTAGGCCGAGATGTGCTGCGGCCCGAACGATACCGCCTCGCGGATGTCGGCCAGCGCCTCCTCCAGGGTTTGCTCCGGCAAGGCGTACATCAGGTCAAGATTGATGTTGTCGAAATTGCGTAGCGCCAGTTCGACTGCGAACCGCGCCTCGCGGTCATCGTGGATGCGCCCGAGCGCCTGCAGGTGGCGCGGATTGAAGCTCTGGATGCCGAGCGACAGTCGGTTTACCCCGGCACTGCGGAAATCCGCGAACTTCTGTGCCTCTGCCGTGCCGGGATTGGCTTCCAGGGTGATTTCGGCGTGGGCTTCGACCGGCAGCAGGGTGCGCACCTGAGTCAGCAGAGTATCGATAGACCGCGCCGAAAACAGGCTGGGCGTACCGCCGCCCATGAAGATGCTCACCACCTTGCGCCCCCATATCAGGGGCAGCGCAGACTCCAGGTCCTTGATCAGCGCCGCGATGTATTCCTGTTCCGGCAATTCCTCGCGCGACTCGAAAGAGCTGAAGTCGCAGTAGGGGCATTTCCTGACGCACCATGGCAGGTGGATGTACAGGGAAAGCGGGGGCGGGGCGGTGAGGGGTGAGGCGTGAGGAGCGAGGCGTGGGGTGGTTTTGGCCCCCTCACCTCTCACCCTTCACCCCTCACGCTTTTAAGTTTCTCCACTAGCTCGGCCAGCGCCTTGCCGCGGTGGCTGATTTTGTTCTTCTGATTCATCGGAATTTCTGCGCCGGTCTGGCCCAGTTCGGGGATAAGGAAATAGGGGTCGTAGCCGAAGCCGCCCGTACCGCGCGGCAGGTCGATGATCTCGCCATACATTGCACCTTCGGCGATGATCGGCTGAGGATCTTCTGGCCAGCGCACCAGCACGATGACGCAGTAATAGTGCGCCTTGCGGTTGGTGTGTCCCTGCAGCGACTCGATGAGCTTCTGGTTGTTGCGCTCATCCGATTTCGGCTCGCCGGCAAAGCGGGCGGAATACACGCCGGGCGCACCGTTCAGCGCATCGACGCAGATCCCGGAATCGTCGGCCAGGGCGGGCAGACCGGAATGCGCCGAGGCGTGACGCGCCTTGGTCAGGCAGTTCTCGATAAAGGTGCAATAAGGCTCTTCCGCTTCAGGGATGTTGAAGGCGGATTGCGGGAAAACTTCGAAATCCAGCGGCGCGAGGATGGCACTGATCTCGCGCAGCTTGCCGGCGTTGTTGGAGGCGATGACGATTTTTTTCATATTCAAACCTTTTTTATCGCAGAGGACGCGGAGGAACGCAGAGGAAAACCCGATTTTGAACTCCTCCGCGTCCTCTGCGTCCTCCGCGGTGAAGAATGCTTCAAATTCCCAGCGCCGCCTTCTGCTTGGCGACAAGTTGAGCGATGCCACTCTGGCCAAGGTCGAGCATGGCGTCCATTTCAATCCGCGAGAACGGCGCGCCTTCCGCTGTACCCTGCACTTCGACGAAACCGCCGCTACCCGTCATGACGATGTTCATGTCGGTGTCGCAATCGGAATCCTCAACATAATCCAGGTCCAGTACCGGCACGCCTTTATATACACCAACAGAAACGGCAGCTACGAAGTCGCGCAGCGGCGATTCCGTGAGCTTGCCTTGCTTGAGCAGGTAGGAAACGGCATCGTGCAGCGCCACATACGCGCCGGTGATGCTGGCGGTGCGGGTGCCGCCGTCGGCTTGGATCACATCGCAGTCAATCTGGATGGTGCGCTCGCCGAGCGCCTTGAGATCCACCACCGCGCGCAGGGAACGTCCGATCAGGCGCTGGATTTCCTGGGTGCGTCCGGTCTGTTTTCCCCTGGCTGCTTCGCGGTCGATGCGCGTATTGGTGGAGCGCGGCAACATGCCATATTCGGCGGTGGTCCAGCCCTGGGCCTTGCCGCGCAGGAAGGGCGGCACTTTTTCGTCGATGCTGGCGGTGCAGATCACCTTGGTGTCGCCACATTCGATCAGCACCGAACCTTCGGCATGCTTGGTGTAATTGCGGGTTATGACGATATTGCGAAGCTGGTCCGGATTGCGTTTGCTGGGCCGCATGGTGTCCTCTGATTCAGAAAAAGGGCGCCATTATAACGCCGGGTTATTTGGAAAATTTCCGGATCGCCGCCTGGATTTCAGCAATCGCGCGCTCGATGTCCGCTTCCGTCACATCCTTCTCACCATCCACACCCTGTTCGACGCTGAAGGTATTGAGCTGCACCGTATAGGTATCCAGCGGCATGGTCGCGGTGGAGATCGAGCGTGAGGTGAACAGCTTTTCGTCGCCCCAGCGCATCCCGATCGCGCTCAGGTTGTCGCCGTCCTCGCCGCCGCGCAATTCGGCATGGTCAAGCAATTCGGGAACGGCGGTGGTTATCGGATAGGTATCGAGAATCGAGGCGATTTCGGCTGTCGAAAGCAGGCCCCACAGGCCGTCGGAGCACATCAGCAGGGTGTCCCCTTCGCGCAGTTGCATCTTGCGCGACAGCTCGATATCGGGGGGAATGGGGCCGCCCAGGCAACTGAAAACCTTGTTGCGATCGGGGTGTGTGGTCATTTCGTCCTCGGTGATCTGCCCCTGCTCGAACAGTTGTTGCACCAGGGAATGGTCGCGGGTGCGGGACACCAGCTTGCCGCCATGAAAGAAGTACAAACGCGTATCCCCGACATGAGCCCAGTAGGCCTGGTTATCCTGCACCACGCAAGCCACGCAGGTCGTGCGCGGATCCTCGCTCAGGCCATGCGCATGGACATAATCGCCAATGGCTTCGTGCGCCTGGTTTATCGTGTCGATCAGGAAGCGAAATGGGTCTTTTAGCGCCGGCGTCGCCAGCTTCTGAAAGTTTTCCACCAGAAATTGCACCGCGATCTGGGACGCAATTTCGCCGTGGAAATGCCCGCCCATTCCATCGGCCACCACCATCAGCAGCGCGTCCCGACTATAGGAATAGGCCAGGCGATCCTGGTTGTACCTGCGCCCGCCCTGACGGCTGGACTGGAAAATTGAAAATTTCACCGGTCGTCACCTGTTTTTGTTTTGCTGAATTTGTTACGAAGGCTATTCAACAGCGAAGGTTTTTTCTCGATCACTGCCGGCAACTTGTCCTTCTCCAGTAGCGCCTTTTGCACCACGAAAACGCTCTGCGGCCGTTCCAGTGGGTCCAGTTTCAGACACCAGTCGATGAGTTCGAGCAAATGCTCGGAATAGCGACCGCCCCATAGTTTTTTTGCCGACTCCTGCTTGTCCTGTTCCAGACGCATGTTAGCCGCCTGTGGGGCAAAACCGGAAAGGCAGGCGAACATGCTCGCGCCGACGCCGTAAATATCGGTCCATGGGCCGAGCGCATCACGGTCATGGCCGTATTGCTCGGGCGCGGCAAAGCCTGGCGTGTACATCGGATTGAGGTTGGATTTTTCCTGGGTCAGCGTCTGCCGTGCCGCGCCAAAATCCAGCAACAGCGGAGAGCCGTCAAGACGGATATAGATGTTCGATGGCTTGATATCGAGGTGGAGTATCTTGTGGGCATGCACCTCGCGCAGCCCCCCAAGCATTTCGGCGAAAATGCGCCGGATGAAGTTTTCCCCGATCTCTTTCTTGCGATGCAGGATGTAATCCTGCAACGTCCGGCCCCGCTCGTACTGCATCACCAGGTAAACCGTTTCATTGGCACGAAAAAAGTTGGTCACTCGCACCACGTTGGGGTGGGCGATCCGGGCGAGCGCCAGCCCTTCCTCGAAAAAGCATTTCATGCCATAACGAAACACATTCAAATTTTCCGCTGAAGAGGCTTGCACCAATGAGCCGGACTCCCGTAACACCAGGGCGCTGGGGAGATACTCCTTGATCGCCACCGGCAATCCGTTCTCGTCATGCGCCAGGTAAACCAGGCTGAAGCCGCCTGAGCTGATCTGCTTGTCGATACGGTAATTGAGTAACTGGTAGCCGTGAGGAAGAGCCTGATTGGGTTGTGAGGCCATCGCACCATCTGTATGATTGAATCTCGACCATTATTCTGATTTGGCTGGGCAAAGTAAAGCCTAAAGCCCATAAACGGACACCCCATGATTTACAGCATGACCGGATTTGCCGCAGTGACACAGGAACTGGAGCTGGGCTCCCTGAGCCTGGAACTGCGCTCAGTCAACTCGCGCTACCTTGAACCTCACTTCCGCCTGGATGAATCCTTCCGCGCGCTGGAGCCTGCGCTGCGCGAGATGATCGGCGGGGCGTTAAGCCGCGGCAAGGTGGAATGCCGGCTGAATTTCACCGCACGCAGTGCCGGCCAGGCTCCGCTACGACTCAACGCCGCGCTCGCCGAACAATTGGCGCAGCTTGGTCGTTCAGCTCAGGCGCTGTTGCCCGATGGTCAGCCGCTCGGTGTGGCGGATTTGCTGCGCTGGCCCGGCGTCATCGAAGGCGAAAGCATCGGCATGGAAGGGCTGCATGAAGCCTGCCTGCCCCTGTTGCGCCGGGGCCTCGACGAACTTTCCGCCACTCGGAGCCGCGAAGGAGAAAAGCTCAAAACCTTTTTGCTCCAGCGCGTTGAGCAGATGGACGCCCTGGTGGCGGGCGTATTGCCGCACATCCCGAGGCTGATCGCGGCCTACCAGGAAAAACTCGCCGCCCGCCTCAAGGAAGTCATGGGGGCTGGCGACGATGACCGCATCCGCCAGGAAATCGCCTTGTTCGCCCAGAAGATCGACGTGGACGAAGAACTGTCGCGACTGCAAACCCATCTTACCGAAATGCGGCGCATCCTCGAAAAAGGCGGTGCCGTCGGCAAGCGGCTGGACTTCCTGATGCAGGAACTCAACCGCGAAGCCAATACCCTGGGCTCCAAATCAGCCGCCTCCGAAACAACGCAGACCGCGATGGAACTCAAGGTGCTCATCGAGCAGATGCGCGAGCAGATACAAAACCTCGAATAAGGCGTTAGAAGGTGAAGCGTGAGGGGTGAGGCGGAAAGTCAAAACCCCCACCGTACCGTTTTTGATTTTCCCCCTCACCTTGCTAACTCTTCACCTAACTAAGATGGAATGACATTATGACCAGTGGAAACCTATTCATCGTCACCGCACCCTCCGGTGCGGGCAAGACCAGTCTGGTGCGGGAGCTATTGCTGAGCGACAGCCAGGTAAAACTCTCTATTTCCTACACTACCCGCGCTGCGCGACCGGGCGAAGTGGATGGCAAGGACTACCATTTCGTTTCCGAACAGAAGTTTCTCGAGATGCTGGAGCGCGGCGACTTCCTCGAAAGCGCCCAGGTCTACGGCAACCGCTACGGCACCTCCCAGCCCTGGATCGAAAATGCCATGCGTTCCGGCACCGATATCCTGCTGGAAATAGATTGGCAGGGTGCCGCCCAGGTCAGGAAAATCTTCCCTCAGGCCACCGGTATTTTCATCCTGCCGCCCTCGCTGGAAGCCCTGCTTTCGCGGCTCACAGGGCGCGGCCAGGACTCCGAAGAAATCATCGCGCGCCGCTTGGCTGCCGCCCGCGAGGATATCGGCCATGTGGAAGAGTTTGATTATGTTATAATTAACGATATTTTCGAAACGGCGCTGCAAGACTTGATCAGCGTAATCCGCGCACAGCGGCTGACTGCAAGCCGGCAACTCAGCGCCCATGCCGAGATGATCGGCAAAATGAAATAATTCGGACACTCAATCAAAGGAAATCAACATGGCACGCATTACCGTAGACGACTGCATGAAGACCATCACCAACCGTTTCGAGCTGGCCCTAGTCGCCACCATACGCGCTCGCCAGATTGCCCAGGGCGGCACACCGATGGTGGAGTCCAACCGCGACAAGCCAACTGTCATCGCTCTGCGTGAAATTGCGCAGGGCAAGGTTGGCCTGGAGATCCTCAACCGCGGTCTGTCCTGAAAACAACCTGAGTTCCCGGTCAGAGGCGCCAAGTGAATAAGCCAGGAACTCAGCACTCAGCACTCAGCACTCAGGACTCAGTACCCGCTACCGACATCGCCGCCTTTACAGCGCGGCTGTCCTCCTACCTCAAGCCGGAAGATACCGCCCAGATCGAGGCGGCCTACCATCTCAGCGACAGCGCCCACGCTGGCCAGTTCCGCAAGAGTGGCGAACCCTACATTTCACACCCGCTAGCGGTCGCCGAAATCCTGGCCAACTGGCATCTGGATGCACAGGCGCTGATGGCCGCGCTGCTGCATGACGTGATGGAAGACACCGCCATCACCAAGCAGGAAATCCGCGAAAAATTCGGCAAGGCGGTGGCCGAACTGGTGGACGGCGTATCCAAGCTGGACAAAATCGAGTTCCAGACCGAAGTCCACGCCCAGGCCGAAAATTTCCGCAAAATGCTGCTGGCGATGGCGCGCGACGTGCGCGTCATCCTGATCAAGATTGCCGACCGCCTGCACAACATGCGTACCCTTTCGGCCATGGTTCCGGAAAAGCGCCAGCGCATCGCGCGCGAGACCCTGGAAATCTACGCACCGATCGCCAACCGGCTCGGCCTTAACAGCGTCTACGACGAGCTGGAGGATTTGAGCTTCCGCCACCTCTACCCCAATCGGTTCGACGTGCTGGCTAAAGCCGTCAAGGCCGCGCGCGGGAATCGCCGCGAAGTCGTGGGAAAGGTGCTGGAGGCGATCAAGCAGAAGCTCAAGGATTGCCAGATCGAAGCCGGCATCAGCGGGCGCGAAAAGCATCTGTACAGCATTTACAAAAAAATGCAGGGCAAATCCCTGACCTTTTCCGAAGTTTTCGACATTTACGGGTTTCGCGTCATCGTCAAGGACGTCCCCACCTGCTATCTCACTCTGGGCGCCCTGCACCAGCTCTACAAACCGATCCCGGGCAAGTTCAAGGACTACATCGCGATCCCCAAGGCGAATGGCTACCAGTCCCTGCATACCACCCTGTTCGGACCTTTCGGCACGCCGATCGAGATCCAGATTCGCAGCCAGGACATGCACAAGATCGCCGAAGCCGGTGTTGCCTCGCATTGGCTTTACAAAAGCGGGAACGCCGAGATCAATGAGATGCAGCAAAAAACCCACAATTGGCTGCAAAGCCTGCTGGAAATCCAGTCCGAAAGCGGGGATGCCACCGAATTCCTGGAACACATCAAGGTCGATCTTTTCCCCGACGAGGTTTACGTCTTCACACCCAAGGGCAAGATCATGGCGTTGCCGCGCGGCGCCACCGGGGTGGATTTCGCCTACGCCGTGCATACCGACGTCGGCAACCGTTGTGTAGCAGTAAAAATCAACCAGGAACTGATGCCTCTGCGCACCGAGCTGAAAAACGGCGACCAGGTGGAAATCGTGACTGCCGCCCATGCCAAGCCCAACCCGACCTGGCTTAATTACGTCATCACCGGCAAGGCACGCTCGCATATCCGGCACTTTCTCAAGACCATGCAGTATGAGGAATCCGCAGCCTTGGGCGAACGCCTGCTCAATCAGGCGCTGCGAGCGCTGGGCACAAATCCGACGAAAATCACCGAAGCACAGTGGGAAAAACTGCTGCGCGAAAACACCGGAAAAACCCGGCTGGAGATATTGGCCGACATCGGCCTCGGCAAGCGCCTTAACATCGTTGTCGCCCGCCAACTGCTTGCCGTCACCGAGACAACCGAAGAGCGCAAGCACGCCCCGATGGGGCCGATCACCATCCGTGGCACCGAGGGCATGGCAGTGCAATACGCCCGATGCTGCCGACCGATACCGGGCGACCCGATCATCGGCTTCATCAATAAGGGCCAGGGTCTGGTCATCCACACCCACGACTGCCCGGTGATCGCCAAGAACCGAGCCGACACCGATAAGTGGCTGGACGTGGAATGGGATCAGGAAGCGCCGAAAAAACCTTTCGACGTCAACATCAAACTGGTCGTCGCCAACCAGCGCGGCGTACTGGCCAAGGTCGCCGCCGGCATCGCCGATGCCGGCTCGAACATCGACAATGTCAGCATGGAAGAAGAAGACGGCAGCGCCTACACCACCATGAATTTCACCCTCCAGGTTGAAAACCGTATCCACCTCGCCAACGTGATGCGCAGTTTGCGGAAGATAGAGGAAGTGGTGAGGATTACGAGGGTGAAGGGGTGATGTGTCTTTATAAGGTGCGCTTCGCGCGGATAATTTAGGTGCCGGGGCTGCCCGGCGGCAGGTCACTTTTCTTGCTTCGCCAAGAAAAGCTAACCAAAAGAAGGCGACCCGCCCGCACCGGCCCTTCGGGCTAAACCTCGGCTTACCTAAAAATCCGGGCGGCTGCGGAACTCGGCCTGCGGCCTCAGACAGTCCTCGCCGACGACCCCCGGATTTTTAGGGAAACCGAGGCGGCGCAGAGGGGGAAGCGGGTGGTGGGCATAGAAGGCAGGTTCCTTCCCCTTCAAGGGGAAGGTCAGGATGGGGATGGATTGTTTGGTGTTGGCTCCCCCTTGTTCCGCCGCCGAGTAGCGCAGACAAGCCGGGGGATTTCTGCGAGGACTGTTTGAGCGCAAAGCGCGAGTTCCGCAGCAGCCCGGCTTGGCGAGCAACACAGGGAACCCGCAGCGTAGCGGAGGGCGGCGGAATGGGGTCGCCTTCTTTGGGTTACCTTTCTTGGCGAAGCAAGAAAGGTAACCAGCCCGCCGGGCTGCCCCCGGCTATAAAACAAATGGTGCGCAAGGCGCACCCTACAAACTCTTTGTTTACATAAAATTTGCACAGAAAGGAACACCCATGGCCAAACAAATCCTCTCCACCCCCAATGCTCCCGCCGCCATCGGCACCTATTCCCAGGGCGTAAAAGTCGGCGACACCGTCTACCTGTCAGGCCAGATCGGGCTGGATGCGCAGACCATGTCGCTGGTCGATGGCATCGGGTCGCAGATCCATCAGGTATTTCTCAACCTGGGCGAAGTCGCCAAGGCCGCCGGATGCAGCCTCAATCACACCGTCAAGCTCAACGTCTACCTCACCGACCTGGCTCACTTCGCCAAAGTCAACGAGATCATGGCACATTATTTCGAGCAACCTTACCCGGCACGGGCTGCGGTGGGAGTTAAGGAACTGCCGCGCGGTGCGCTGGTTGAAATGGACGCCATACTTTTCGCCGGAGAATAACCTCATTCCGATCTCGATAAAAACGTGAAAATCACTACATTCTGTAGGAGCGGGGGTGGCCGCGGGAAGCACCCTATCGCGGGGAGGGCCCCCCCCCCCCAAACCCCTTTTTTTTAAGAAAAAGAGCAAACACCACCCCACCACGCCAAGCAAAAGAAGAA
>Ga0080064_1003181_pt1 | contig 24895 bp, 20 predicted proteins | sample Subgrocontami54m_FD_69260 | JGI IMG/M metagenome (GOLD analysis project Ga0080064, IMG submission 69260) | Subsurface groundwater microbial communities from S. Glens Falls, New York, USA - GMW46 contaminated, 5.4 m (SPADES assembly) (version 2) ...
CCCAGTGAAAGCTGCCGGACCGGGACGTCGAGGATCTCTTTCAGATCGAGGAGCGCCACCATTTCATCCAGGGTGCGCCGGAACGCTTTGGGATCGACCTGATAGATGTCGCGGTTGAGCGAGAACGACTCCGCCGGGGGGAGATCCCACCAGAGCTGATTTTTCTGCCCCATCACGATGGCGAATTGCCGTTGATAGGCCCGCTCCCGCTGCCACGGGACAAATCCGAGAACGCGCACCTCCCCGTCGGTCGGGGTGAGGATACCGGAGAGCATCTTCAGCAGCGTCGTCTTGCCCGCGCCGTTCGGGCCGAGAAAGCCGACCAGCTCCCCCTCCTCCAGCGAGAAAGAGACCGACTTCACCGCCTCGTTGTAAAACGCCTCGCGCCGGAAGAGCCCCTTGATCGAGCCGAGCAACCCCGGCTCTTTCCGGTGGGTTTTAAACGTCTTGGTGAGGTTCTTAACGTCAATGACGGACATGTGAACCAATTTCTCCATAAATTCTTTAACTACTCGCGGAGCTGTAGTGCTGCAGGCTCCAGTTCCAGACGGCGAGCGCCAGCGAGAGGAGCGCAGCCGCGACTCCGAGCGAAAGACCAATCAGACCGGGCTCGGCCCGGCCGGTGAGGACCGAGGCCGGGCCGGTTGCGATCAGGCTGCTCGGGACGATGAAGGTAAAGAACAGCTTTCCGAGGCCGCGATAGATCTCCCGCGGGTAGCGGGCGGTGTCCATGAAATAATAGATCACGGTGTTCAACTCCTGCGACTTCACCAGCCAGAAGACCGCGCTGTTGACCAGCAGGCAGAAGGCGTAGTAGATCAGAAGGGAGTTGATCAGCATCAAAAGATAGAAGGGGATGGCGGTCCATTTCGCCCCGTCGAGGTGGGCGAAGCCGTACCCCACCAGCGCCAGCCCCATCAGCCCCTCTCCCAAACTTTCGGTCAGGGAGACATGCCGGAAGGCGAGGTGGACGTTCGCCGCCATCGGGGCGGTCAGCATCGCGTCGAACCGGCCGGTCCGGATATACTCTCCCAGTTCCAGAAAGCCCTGCCGGAAAGTCAGATAGGCGATCTCGCGGACCACGCCGACGCTCCCGACCAGCACCAGGGTTTGATGGAAGGTCCAGCCGCCGATCGTCTCGACGTTGGCATAGAGGATCGCGAAGAAGACGACGTTGACCCCCATGAAGAAGAGGTCCATTCCGACGGCGATGGCGAAGTTCGCCCGGTAGATCATCTCGTTCTTCAGGTTGTGGGCGAGAAACGACCGGTAGAGAAAAAAGTAGCGGGCCGCCCGACCCAAAAGACTATTGTCCGACCGCTTCATACCGCGCAATCCCCCGCCGCAGGACGAACCGAAGAAAAAAATAAAAGGCGACCGCCCAGACCAGCGCCCCGAGTAGCCCCTCCACCGGATGCGCCTCCTTTTCCAAAAAAATTTGAATCGGGAAGAAGACCAGATACCGGAACGGCAGAACCGTCGCCACCGCCTGAAACGCCTGCGGAAAAAGATCGAGCGGCAGGAGCGCCCCCGCGAAAAAAAAGATAATCGACTGAAGCATGTACTTGAACGCGTTCACCTGCACCAGCCAGAAGGCGAGCATCCCGATTAAAAAATCAAACTCGAAGGCGAGAATTCCGCCCAGAATCAGCGCGAGGACGAAGTAGACCAGGGTTTCGGGCCGGCCCGGAAGCGAGAGATGCCGCACCAGAAAAAAGGACAACAGTCCGCCGATCACCGCGATCATCAGCCCCTCGAACAGCTTCCAGGAGAGGTTAATGGTGAACCAGTAGTGGAGGTAGTTCACCGGCCGGACGAGAAAATTCGAAAAGGTTCCCTCGCGGATCTGATCAACGATTTCCCAGCTAGAGTAAGAGAGAACGAGGCTGTTGATCCACATCTGCAGGAGGTAGTAGGTGATCAGGTCGGGGAGAGAGTAGTCGCCAAGCCGCCCTTCGTCCCGGTAAATGGCGTTCCAAAGATAGAGGAGGACCGCGACGCGAAGGATATTCCCGAGAATGTAGATGAAGGTCGGCCCCCGGTACTGCAAGGCATTCTGCCAATTGACCCAAAAAACCGTCCAGTACTTTCGCATCCGGGGATTATAACCGATTGATGGTCCGAGGTCTATCTCTTTGGCCTGTTTTTACGCAGCGGCTTGACTGTCTGATCTTCTTCTGTATAATGAACCCCCATTTACAAATCGGCAGAGGGCAATTCCGAGGCGACGATGGAGCGGTATCGGCATTGGTTGGCCCTGCGGCGGATCGCAGGGGTGGGAAATGTGCTCTACAGACGGCTGATTGAAACATTCAAAACGCCTGAGGCTGTTTTTGCCGCGCGTGAAGAAGCGCTCTTAAGGGTCGAAGGGATTTCGAACGAAGCCGCCCAGGGTATCCTGGACTTTCAGGATTTTGAATGGGTCGATCGGGAGTGCGAAGAAATCGTCAAGGCGGATGTTTCGCTTGTTTCGATCCATGATCCGGACTATCCGCCCCTGCTGGCGGCCATCTATGATCCTCCGCCCCTTCTTTATCTGAAAGGAAGTTTGGAAGGTGACCGCCATCCCATCGCGGTGGTCGGCTCCCGTAAGACCACCCCTTATGGGAAAAGGGTCACGGAGCGGATTTGCAGCGAGCTGGCCGGTTATGGGATGACCGTCGTCAGCGGGTTTGCCCGTGGAATCGACGGCTTCGCGCACCAGGCGGCCCTGACGGCAGGGGGGAGAACGATCGCGGTGGTGGGATGCGGCGTCGACCGTATTTATCCGTCCGAACATAAAGCGTTGTTTGAACAGATCGTGGAGCAGGGGGCGGTCATTTCGGAATTCCCGATGGGGGCATTTCCGGAGCCCCACCATTTCCCGCAGCGCAACCGGATCATCAGCGGGCTTTCCTTAGGTTGCGTGGTGGTGGAGGCCGCGCTTGAGAGCGGCTCTTTGATCACCGCGCGCTTTGCCCTGGAGCAGGGGCGGGAGGTCTTTGCCGTCCCGGGCTCCATCTTTTCGGAGACGAGCGCCGGAACGCACCGGCTCATCAAGTCGGGGGCCAAACTGGTTCAGGGAGTCGATGATATTTTGGAGGAGCTTCTCCCCGCGCTCAAAAGAAAGCCGCAGATGCCGGGGCCCCCGCTGACGCCGCTCGAAGGGGACGAAGAGGTGCTCTATCGCCTTCTTTCATTGGAGCCGAAGCATATCGACCAGGTGATTCTGGAGAGCGCCCGGCCGGCTTCGGTGGTCTCCGGTTTGCTGCTGGCGCTGGAGTTGAAGGGGGCCGTGCGCCAACTTGCCGGAAAATTTTATGTTAGAATGTAAGGGCGCGACGTTAATCGCGAAATGTTAATCGTTAAACGTAAGAAATTTTTTTTCGATGAACGATGATCGAATAACGAATAACGATAATGAGGAGAGCGGTTTGGCCAAAGCGGTAAAAAAAGCGGCGAAAAAGAAAGCTAAAAAAGAGGCGAAGGCGAAGAAGGGAAAATCGCTGGTGATCGTGGAGTCCCCTTCCAAGGCCAAGACCATCATGAAGTACCTCGGAAGCAAATTCAAGGTGATGGCCTCCGTCGGTCACGTGAGAGATCTGCCCAAGTCGAAATTCGGAATCGATATCGACCATGATTTCAAGCCGGAGTACATCGTCATCAAGGGGAAGAGCAAGGTCTTAGCCGAGATAAAAAAGGCGGCGAAAGAGGCCGACCAGATCTACCTCGCCCCCGACCCCGATCGCGAAGGGGAGGCGATTGCCTGGCATATCGCAGAGGAACTTAAATCGCGCAACGGCAATGTGCACCGGGTTCTCTTCAATGAAATCACGGAAAAAGCGATCAAGCGGGCGATGGAATCTCCCGGCCGCATCGACATCAAGAAGGTGAACGCCCAGCAGGCGCGTCGGGTGCTTGACCGGATCGTCGGTTATAAGATCAGCCCGCTTCTCTGGGAAAAAGTCCGCCGCGGCCTCTCCGCCGGCCGGGTGCAGTCGGTGGCGGTCCGCCTCATTTGCGAAAGAGAAGAGGAGGTTCTCGCCTTTGTTCCGGTCGAGTACTGGAGCATTGTCGCCAAGCTACTGGGGAAGACCCCCCCTGCGATCGTGGCGCGGCTGATTCAGCGGCAGGGGGAAACGCTTGAAATCCACAACGAAGCGGAGGCGCAGACGCTGGTTCAAGCGCTGCAAAACCTGCCGTATGTCGTTTCGAAAGTCGAGAAGAAAGAGCGGAAGAAAAATCCGACCCCCCCCTTTACCACCAGTCGGCTGCAGCAGGAAGCGGCCCGGAAGCTCCACTTCACCCCGAAGCGGACGATGATGTTGGCGCAGCAGCTTTATGAAGGGATGGCGCTCGCTTCAGAAGGGGGAAGCCACGGGCTGATCAGCTACATGAGAACCGATTCCGTCCGGGTCTCGCCCGACTTTCAGGCCGAATCATTGGAATGGATCAAAGAGCGGTACGGGAGAGACTACGTGCCGGAGACGCCGAATGTCTATCGAAGTAAAAAAGGGGCGCAGGAAGGGCACGAAGCGATCCGTCCGACCTCCGTCCAGCGCGATCCGGAACAGGTCCGGGGCGATCTGGAAAATGACCAGTATCTTCTTTATAAATTGATCTGGACCCGCTTTGTCGCCAGCCAGATGACCTCCGCCGCGCTCGACGTCACCCGTGTCGATATCAGCGCGGGTGATTACCTGCTCCGAACGACCGGCTCGATCATCAAGTTTCCCGGCTTCACGATTTTATACACGGAAGGGAAAGAGGACGGGATCAAGCGTAAAGAGGAGGAGGAAGAGGAGGTCGCCGACGGGGAAGGCCTTCTTCCGGAGCTTTCGGTGGGAGACGTTCTGACCCTGCAGTCGCTCGATCCGAAACAGCACTTCACCCAACCGCCGCCCCGCTATAATGAGGCGCTGCTGATCCACGACCTCGAAGAGAAGGGGATCGGCCGGCCGAGCACCTATGCGACGATCATTTCGACGATTCAGGATCGAAAGTACGTCGAGAAGCGGGAGGCCCGTTTTTATCCGACCGATCTGGGAAAGATCGTCAATGAGCTGCTGGTGGCGCATTTCCCCGGTGTCGTGAATGTGGAATTCACCGCTCAGATGGAAAATGAGCTGGATGAAATCGAAGAAGGGCAAAAAGAATGGGTCGATACGATCCGTGGATTTTACGAGCCGTTCAGCAAGAGTTTCGACAAAGCGCAGGTGGAGATGCGCGACGTCAAGCGGGAGGAGACCCCGACCGACATCATCTGCGAGAAATGCGGCAAGCAGATGGTGATCAAGTGGGGCCGCTTCGGCCGGTTCCTCGCCTGTCCCGGCTATCCTGAATGCAAGAACACAAAGGAATTCGCCGAGACGGCCGAAGGGATCGAAATCGTCGAAAAAGAGACGGAGACCGATGAGGTTTGCGAGAAATGCGGCAAGCCGATGATCATCAAGACCGGCCGGTTCGGCCGGTTCATGGCCTGTTCCGGCTATCCGGAATGTGAAAACACCAAAGCGATCAGCACCGGCGTCACCTGCCCCGAAGAGGGATGCGGCGGCGCGCTGGCGGAGAAGCGGACGCGCCGCGGAAAAACGTTCTATGCCTGTACGAATTATCCGAAATGTAAATTCGCCCTCTGGGACCGTCCCCTGGCCCGCGCCTGTCCCAAGTGCAATGCCCCTTTTCTGGTCGAGAAAAGAGACCGGAGCGGCGGGATGAAGGTCCTCTGCCGCAATGAAGAATGCGGTTTCGAAGCGACCTCATAGCGGATCGGTTCGTATCAGGATCAACTTTTTCCCCATCGTCATTTCCGATAGCCTAGAAAATGGGGCGGCCACCAGATATTTAATCGGGAATCCAGTTTATTTAAAATCAATGACTTCTGGATTCCCGCTTTCCCGGGAATGACAGCCTAACGCATAAAGAGATACTTTTTCGACACCCCGATGGTTCCAGATTACACCTCTCAGAAGAACCCGGTTGATTTCAACGGTCCCTTTCCCATACAATAATAAAAATTTCTTTTATCAACCGATTGTCATGAGACGGGATTGCTTCGTTTCCCCTCCCAGTTTGGATAAAAAATGTCCCAGAAAAAATTGATTGTGATCGGCGGCGGTATGGCCGGTTGCGAGGCGGCCTGGCAGGCGGCGCAACGCGGGATTTCAGTGGTGCTTTACGAGATGCGGCCGGTCCGACCGACCGCGGCCCATCAGACCGGGAACCTGGCCGAGCTGGTCTGCAGCAATTCGCTTGGCTCGCTCGACCCGGTCAGCGCCCCCGGATTGCTGAAGGAAGAGATGCGCCGGCTCGGCTCTTTGATCATCCGGGCGGCGGAAGCGGCCCGCGTCCCGGCGGGGGCGGCGCTGGCGGTTGACCGCGATCTTTTTTCAAAGCAGATTACCGAGGCCCTTTCGGCCCATCCCAATATTACAATCCTCCACGAGGAGGTCAAAGAGATCCCCGCCGAGGCGGTGGCGGTGGTGGCGACCGGCCCGTTGACTTCGGATGCGCTGGCCGAGGACTTTCGAAAACTCACCCGCTCCGATCATCTCTATTTTTTCGACGCCATCTCGCCGATTATCGACGCCGAGAGCATCAACATGGAGATCGTCTTTCGCGCTTCCCGCTACAACAAAGGGGGGGACGATTACCTCAACTGCCCGATGGATGAAGCGCAGTACCAGGCCTTTTATGATGCGCTGATGGCCGGGGAAAAGGTGGTGCCGAAAGAGTTCGAGAAGACCCCCTACTTCGAAGGGTGTCTTCCGATCGAGGTCATCGCGGAGCGGGGACGGCTGACGCCGGTCTTCGGCCCGATGAAGCCGGTCGGGCTTCCCGATCCGCGAACCGGAAAAGAGCCGTTTGCCGTGGTGCAGTTGCGGGCGGAAAATCAATTCGGCTCCTGCTATAACATGGTCGGATTTCAGACCAAGCTGAAATGGCCCGAGCAGAAACGGATCTTCCGGATGATTCCCGGCCTGGAGCAGGCCGAGTTCCTCCGTCTCGGTTCCCTCCACCGGAACACCTTCATCAATTCTCCCCGACTTTTATCCGAAAGCCTACAGGTGAGAACCCGACCCGGTCTTTTTATGGCGGGGCAGATCGTGGGGGTGGAAGGGTATGTGGAGTCGGCGGCGATGGGCTACCTGGCCGGAATGAACGCCGCGCGGCTGCTCCAGGGAGGAAAATTATTCCCGCCGCCGAAGACGACGGCGCACGGGGCGTTGATTCAATACATTACGCAGAGCCATCCGGCCTTTTTCCAGCCGATCAATACCAATTTTGGATTGTTCCCGCCGATTAAAATAGGCCCGGGCGCGAAAGATCCGAATGAACGCCAGAAATCTTCGCTTGAAAAGACTTATGTTCACGGCGCTCCGCTAGAAATGGCAAAGGGGGAAGGAAAAGGGAAACCGGCCAAGGCGGTTCGACATCAAAAGGTGGTCGACCGGGCTCTCGGAGATCTGTCGCAATGGATCGAGCAATACAGGATTTTAGCCGATACCTCAAGATAGAACGGAACGCCTCCGACCATACCCTTCGGAATTACCTCTCCGACCTGGCGGCGTTTCGCGCGTTTTTGGCGGAAGGACAGGCGTCGGAGAAGAGGCCGGCCCCGATCCTGGAGTCGATCGACCACCTTACCATCCGGGGGTATCTTGCTTTTCTCTACCGGAAACGACTCTCCAAAACCACCGTCGCCCGGAAGCTGGCTTCGCTCCGCTCTTTTTTCCAGTTTCTTCTTCGGGAGGGAAGGGTGACGGTCAATCATGCGAAACGGGTGGCGAGTCCGAAACGGGAAAAGTATCTCCCCGGCTCCCTCAACGTCGATCAGGCGATCCGCCTCATGTCCCTTCCCAAAGGGGAAGAGCGGAGCGCATTGCGGGATCGGGCGATCCTGGAGACATTTTATTCGACGGGGATCCGTCTCTCAGAGCTGGTCGCGCTCGACATACCGGATATCGATTTCGAGGGGGGAATGGTCAAGGTCTTTGGAAAGGGGCGGAAAGAGCGGATCGTGCCGATCGGCCGGAAGGCGATCGAGGCGGTGAAGGCCTATCTGACGGTCCGCCCGCTTTCGGCGCAGGGCCTTTTCTGTAACGGGCGTGGGGGCCGCCTGACCGGACGGAGCATCGATCGGATCGTGAAGAAATATATGAAGGGGGTCGACCGCCCGTCTTTGACCCCTCACAGCTTGCGTCATACGTTTGCCACCCATCTGCTCGAAGGGGGGGCCGATCTTCGTTCGGTCCAGGAGCTGCTGGGTCATGCGTCGCTTTCAACCACCCAGCGTTACACCCATCTTCAGGTCGACCATTTGATGTCGGTTTACGATAAAGCCCACCCGAGAGGGGAAGCCGCCGCGGCTCGAAACGGGTCTGCCGGAAGGGAAGAGGGGGATGTCCTTGAGTAAGCGTCCCGCCGGGGTTGAAGGGACGAGGCCGCAGATTCGATCGACGACGATCCTCTGCGTCCGCCACCACGGCCGCGTGGCGATGGGGGGAGACGGCCAGGTGACCCTCGGGACGACGGTGATGAAACACAACGCCAAGAAGATCCGGAAAATCTACAATGATTCGATTCTGACCGGTTTCGCCGGCGCAACCGCCGATGCATTTACCCTGTTTGAAAAATTTGAAACGAAGCTCGAGCAGTACCACGGCAATCTCACCCGCGCGGCCGTCGAACTGGCGAAAGATTGGCGGATGGATCGGATGCTCCGGCGGCTGGAGGCGCTGCTGGCGGTCGCCGACCGGGATCATTCGCTGATCATTTCCGGAACCGGCGACGTGGTGGAGCCGGAGGACGGGATCGTGGCGATCGGGTCGGGCGGGGCCTACGCCCAGGCGGCGGCGCGCGCCTTGGTGGGGCACTCCACGCTGGAGGTCCGCGCCATCGTCGAGAAGTCGATGGAGATCGCCGCCGACATCTGCATCTACACCAACCGCGCAATCACGATCGAAGAGCTGTAAAAGGGTGCTGCTTTACTGGATGCCCGCTTTTGCGAGCATGACGAAAAGGGAATAAAGGACATTATGCTCGCTCAGGATTACGGAAATTTAATTCCAAGAAAAATCGTCGAAGAGCTCGACAAATATATCGTCGGCCAGAGGGACGCCAAACGGATGGTCGCGATCGCTTTGCGAAACCGGTGGCGTCGACAGCACCTTCCCCCGGAGTTGAAGGACGAGGTCCTTCCGAAGAATATTATTATGATCGGGCCGACCGGCGTCGGAAAGACCGAGATTTCCCGCCGGCTCGCAAAGCTGGCAGGCGCCCCCTTCATCAAAGTCGAAGCCTCCAAGTTTACCGAGGTCGGCTATGTCGGCCGGGATGTCGAATCGATGATCCGGGATCTCGCGGAGTTGGCGGTGAATATGGTCAAAGCGCAGCATGGGGAAACCGTCCGGGAAAAGGCGGTGAAACTGGCCGAAGAGCGGCTGCTTGATCTGCTCCTCCCTCCCCCTCCCACGCACCCGCCGGCCGGTATCTACAGCGAGGCGCGCGAGTCGGCTTTGCCCCGTCCGGAGTCGTACGAGCAGAGCCGGGAGAAACTGCGGCAGCAGTTGCACGATGGAAAGCTGAACGAGCGTTTTGTCGAGCTGGAGGTCAAAGACAAAGGGGCGCCGCCGATCGGGGTTATCTCCAATATCGGCATGGAAGACCTGGAAATGAATCTTCGGGAGATGCTCGGCAACATGATGCCGGGAAAAAAGAAAAAAAGGCGGGTGAAAGTGCCGGAGGCCCTCTCCCTTCTCAACCAGGAAGAGGCCCAGAAACTGATTGATATGGACGAGGTGGTCCGCGAGGCGGTAAGCCGGGTGGAGAATGCAGGGATCATTTTCGTCGATGAGATCGACAAAATCGCCAGCCGTGAAAAAGGCCATGGCCCCGACGTTTCACGGGAAGGGGTTCAGCGGGACCTTCTTCCGATCGTGGAAGGCTCCACCATCAATACCAAGTATGGGATGGTCCGGACCGATCACATCCTCTTTATCGCGGCCGGCGCTTTCCATATGTCCAAGCCGTCCGATCTCATTCCCGAACTGCAGGGACGGTTTCCGATCCGGGTGGAGTTGACCTCGCTCGGGAAAGAGGAGTTCGTCCGGATTCTGACGGAGCCGCAGAATGCCCTCAGCCGGCAGTATGTGGCGCTTCTGGCCACCGAAGGGATCGATCTGGAGTTTACCCCCGACGGCATCGAGGAGATCGCCGCCACGGCGGTGGCCGTCAATGAAAAGACGGAGAACATCGGCGCCCGGCGTCTTTTTACAATTATGGAACGGCTGCTCGATCAAGTTTCGTTCGACGCGCCGGAGATGCAGGAGAAGAAGGTCGTCATCAACGCCAAGGTCGTCCAGGACCGGATGCGCGACATCGTCAAAGACGAAGATTTAAGCCGGTATATTTTGTGAACACACCCAAACCTCAAAAAAATATTCCGGTGATCCTGATCGCGGAGAAGGCTTCCGAGCGGCTCGATCCCTTGCGCGAGCTGATTCACGAGCTTTATTTTCTCTCCCCGTTCGAGAGCACCTTTAAAGAATTTGCGCTCGCCTTCTCCATCCGGAAAAACACCGTCTGGATCTGGCTGGTTCTCCGGAGCGCGACGGAGCAGACGCTGCGGGTCATCGGGGAGCGGGCGAAGAAAGCGGAGATTGGGTGGATCGATTTAAGCCGCCAATCGGAAGAGGAGAGAGAGCGCCACCGCGAGACCGTGGTCAAGTGTCAGGAGTCGTACCAGGTTTTCTCGGCGGAGGACATCAATTTTCTCCTCGCCCTTTTTGTGAAAAGAATGGAAATGGAGCATACCGGTTAACGGAACGCCGTAAATTTTTGCTTGAAGGGACCTATTTTAATATGAAGAGAGATTCCCTGAACGACAAGGCAAAGATCCTCATCGAGGCCCTTCCGTACATCCGGGCCTTTTTCGGCAAAACGATCGTCATCAAATACGGCGGCGCGGCGATGACGGAAAAAGAGCTGAAGCTTCAGTTTGCCGAAGATGTGGTGCTGATGAAGTATGTCGGGATGAACCCAATCATCGTTCATGGGGGCGGACCTCAGATTTCTCTGATGATGAAGAAGCTGGGAAAAGAGCCGAAATTTGTGAAGGGGGTGAGGGTCACCGACGCGGAGACGATGGAGATCGTCGAGATGGTCCTCGGCGGGACGATCAACAAAGAGATTGTGAGCCTGATCAACCGCCAAGGCGGAAGGGGGGTCGGCCTCACCGGAAAGGACGGCGCGCTGATCCAGGCAAAAAAAATGACCGGCGCCGATGACATGGGACAGGTCGGCGACGTGAAGGAGATCGATCCGCAGATTCTGAAGACGCTGGAAGGGGGGCGGTTCATACCGGTCATCTCCCCGGTCGGCGCCGACGAGGAGGGGAAGAGCTACAACATCAACGCCGACCTGGTAGCGGGAAGCATCGCCGCCGCCCTCTCGGCCGAAAAGCTGTTGATCCTGACCGACGTTCCCGGTATCCTCGACGACAAAGGGACGCTCCTGCCGACCCTGTCGAAAAAAGAGGTCCAACGCCTGATTAAAAAAGGGGTGATCAACAAAGGAATGCTCCCCAAGGTCGACGCTGCGATGACCGCCGTGGAGCGCGGGGTCCGCAAGGCGCACATCATCGACGGCCGGGTGCCGCATGCGCTCCTCCTGGAAATCTTCACCGACCAGGGGGTCGGCACGGAAATCATCGCATAGGCCGCCCGTCTTTCCCTTTTCAATTCCGGCATTCCGATCCGATTGTGCCGCGTCAGCCTGACATGTTGTAGTCCGAGTTGTGATGTGAAATGGTTTTTTATCTGGAGGAAATTCATGAGGATGAGAACGATTCTGGCAGGTCTCTTTTCGGTTTTGTCGGTTTTGACGATTCACTCGCGGCTTTTCGCGCAGTCCTCTGACCTTGTTCCGGACCGCTATGTCGTCGTGTTCAAAGAGAACGTCGCCGACCCGGAGGGGGAGAGCGACGAGCTGAAACAGCGTCACGATCTGGTGAAGTTTCTGGTTTTCAGACATGCACTGAAAGGGTTTTCCGCGACGATTCCTCCCGCAAAGTTGAAAGAGGTTTTGTCCGATCCGAGGGTTGCCTTCGTCACCCAGGAGCGGATCTTCCATACCCTGGCCCAGTATCATCCCACGGGGATCGACCGGATCAATGCGGAGGTCTCGACTTCGGCGGGTCTCACCGGCCTCCGGGTGGATAACGGCCAGCCGGTCGACGTCGCGGTGATCGACACCGGAATCGACCTGACCCATCCCGATCTCGCCCCCAACATCGGGGGGAGCGTGAACTTCGTCGATCGGACCCGGAACGGAAACGACGACAACGGCCATGGGAGCCATGTGGCCGGAACGATCGCGGCGGTCCACAATAGCATCGGGGTGATCGGCGTTGCGCCGAATGCCCGTCTCTGGGCGGTGAAGGTGCTCAACGCCAACGGGTCCGGGCTGACGTCGACGATCATCGCCGGCATCGATTGGGTGACGGCCAGCCGGAACACGCCGGGCCGGGAGCCGATTGAAGTGGTCAACATGAGCCTCGGCGGATTCGGCCGGGATGACGGCCGCTGCGGCCTCAACAACCGCGATGCGATGCACCAGGCAATCTGCAAGTCGATCCTGTCGGGGTGACGTATGTGGTGGCGGCGGGAAACGAGACGCGGGACGCGACCACCACCACGCCGGCGGCCTACAAAGAGGTCATCACCGTCTCGGCGATGGTCGAGAGCGACGGCCGGACGGGAGGGCTCGGTCCGGGCGCCGCGCATGGCGCAGATGATACCTTTGCGAGCTTTTCGAATTTCGGCCCGCCGGTCGATCTGATCGCGCCGGGGGTGAACATCGCCTCGACGTATAAGAACGGCGGCTATGCCGTCTTAAGCGGCACCAGCATGGCGTCTCCTCATGTCGCCGGGGCGGCAGCCCTTTACATTGCCGCCCATCCGACCGAGAATCCCTTCCAGGTCCGTGCCGGGCTGATCGCCTCCGGGGTCCTCGACTGGAACACCGCGACCGACCGCGACCCGAGCCACGAACCGCGGGTCGATGCCTGCCGCACCAGCGGGCTGACCGCTTGTCCCTAGGGTGTGGGGCATGGCGCACCGAAGGTGAATATCTGAATGAACAGGCCGCACTTAGCGCCGGCCCCACATAGAATAATCTATTTGGGTGATTGGGCGCAGCGGAATCCGAGGTCGGCGTACGCTTCTTCAGGAGGGATCGAGGAGCGGTAGGCGGCCCGGTAAAAGAGGGGGAGGGAGTAGTGCCCGACCCCGCCCCATCCGCCGCCGCGAAAGACCTTCTGTTTTTCTCCAAAAAGATTGCTCTGATAGGTTGAATTTGGGTAAGGCTGGTACCAGTCTTCGACCCATTCCCAGACGTTGCCCGACAGGTCCATCACGCCGTAAGGGCCGGCCCCTTCTTTCAAGGACCCCACCGGGATGATGTCTCCCCGTCCGGAATCTCCCGCGTTGAGCTTGGTCTTATCGTACGTCTCTCCCCACGGAAATTCGCGGCCATCGGTTCCTCGCGCGGCTTTTTCCCATTCCGCCTCGGTCGGCAGGCGCTTTCCGCTCCAGCGGCAGAAGTGGTCGGCTTCATACCAGCTGACATCGGTCACCGGATGATTTTGACGCCCCGGTGGAATGCTCCGTCCGAAAAAATAGACCGGCGGCTTGGCGCGGGTGGCGTCGATGAAGGCTTTGTACTGCGCGTTGGTCACTTCATGGCGGTCGATGTAGAAGAGAGGAAGAAAATATTTGTGCTGGGGGTGCTCGTCGAGGTACCACGGCTTGGTGGTGCCGAGCTCGCTTGCCTGCTGGTTGACGTCAACCTTGTCGCTGCCGCGAAGGAATTTTCCGGCCGGAATGGCGACCATTTCAGGAGGGGGCGGGGGAACCCTCAGGAAGCAGCTTGAAAGCAGGCCGGTCAGAAAAATAAAAAGGGACAAACGGAAAATTCGGTGCATGGCGAAAGATTATAAAATGTTTGCCGCCGAGGGTCAAGGGGAGGTTTTGCCGAAAAACTTTTTGACATGTTTTACCAGGTCGGCCGGGTCGAACGGTTTGAGAAGGTAGCTGTCCGCGCCGGCCGACACGGCCCCCTTTTTGGCTTCGTCATTCGACTTGGCCGTCATGATGATCACCGGAATGTGCCGGGTGGTGTCGTCTTTTTTGAGTCTCCGGCAGACATCGATCCCGCTGATTCTTGGAAGCATCAGATCCAATAGAATCATCTGCGGCTCCTGCGCGTCGACCTTGTTTAGGGCCATTTCCCCGTCCACCGCCGTGTCGATGGCGTAACCTTCTCCCCGAAGGATCAGGGTTAAGATATTCAATGTGTCGGTATTGTTGTCCACCAGAAGAATCGGTTTTTTTATTCGATCCGCCTGGGCCCGAACCTGCACGGTTGGTGTGGTCGGGTGTCGAAATTGTGTCACAAGAAATCCTTTCGATCTGTGTGATCCGCTGATTTTATTCTAAGGGAATACGGAAGCGCATGCAAGCGGGAAAAAACGTGTGACTCAGTTTGGTTTCAAAAGGGGCTTTTTTTAGGTTGTCATTCCCTCGCAGGCGGGAATCCAGTGATCTAAGACCCTGGATGCCCGCTTTCGCGGGCATGACGTACGGTCTGTTGCCGGCTTTCTGTCGAGTTCTCCTCGGAAATCTCAAGCGGAGTCACTACCGGAAAAAAGAACATGCGATTTTCTTGATAAATCAGGCGGGATGTGTTAGAAAAGAAGAGCTTACCGGGCGCGTGGCGGAAACGGTAGACGCAGCAGTCTCAAAAACTGCCGAGGGAAGCCTCATGTCGGTTCGATTCCGACCGCGCCCACCACTTTAAAATCAAGTAGTTATGAAAGAGTCTCCACTTCCTGTAATTCCTCATCTTTCTTCTCAGTCACGGTTTTAGTCACGGTTCCAATTCCGATTTGGCCCAATGTCGCCTTGTTGATCGCATCTCTGAGGTGGTTTGGTGAGAGGTGGGCGTAACGCATCGTCATTGTGATGGTGGAGTGTCCCATCAACTCTTGAACGGTTCGAATATCCACCCCTGCCATGACCAGCCTTGAGGCGAAGGTATGCCGGAGGGTGTGCCAGGTGACCCCCTCAATCGTTGCTCCGAAACAGGGAGAGCGTGTGGAGTGCGCACCGCAACCCCCAATGGCCCAAGCAGGTTGGTTCGGATTGGCCGTTGGATAATTTTTTGAATTGGTTCTTCCGGTGATATAGGCATTCCCTGATCCGTCTACCGCAATGCCATACGCCTCGTCGTGACCATCCCCGGCCTCAACGGTTGGATCCTCTTGGCTACCTCCCAGGTAAGTCGAATAAACTATTGCTGTCCCCGCGCTATTGAGCTTTGTTACAAATAGATCTGTAGCATGAGAAGGGGAAACAACCGTCTGAAAAGATCCTGCGGTGGTGGGAAAGTTTAATGAAGTAGTCGTTCCGGCAATATAAGCATTCCCCGAGCCGTCTACCGCGATAGCGTTTCCGATATCACGATCACTTCCACCCAAGTAGGTTGAATAGCTCAGCACCGGATCGATAATCAGCGTATTTTTGGTATCGTACGCCGCAACTTCAAAGCCGACCCTCTCTTTTTCTCTAAGGATATAGTGGCCTGGGATAAATACTCTTTCCCCTTCCCGTTCCTGATAGACCACCGGCTTGTGCATCCGGACCTTTTCTCCCTGAACGGAGAGGATTAAATCGCCTCTTGGATCGATCTCTATTTTTTCGGCCCCGTCAAATCGAATCACGATCCTTTTCGGGTCGACTCCAGGCGTAACCACAAAGTCATATTCCAGTTGCCGCTGATTTCCGTAATAAACCAGATCAACCCCCGGATAGACATTTTGATATTTCACTTTCTTATAAGTCGGAATATCATTCCGCCATTTTTCCGGATCGTTCCCCATGAAATAGTTGGTTTTTCCGGGAAGCGCCTCTTCTCCTGAAATTCTCGGCGTTCGATTGGCGCCCGAAAGTTGCATCTTCAATACGGCTGGAGAAGACAGGTTCCCAACGTTTTGACTTCCGGCGGTCTTCCCCTTTTGCAGGGTCAACACCGCTTCGTTGGAGGTCAAAAAGAGGGTATAGCCTTTCCCTCGTGAAAGGTATTTGACTTCAGGGTCGGTCTGGCCCTGGTTTGCTTCAAAACTTAAAGGAAATTGTCCATAGGCAACTTGGATCGGCTCGGTGTGGATTTGCGGCTTCGAGGGCGCGGCATAGGCCGATGAAGCAATCGAGATCAGCAGACTGATGACCATCGCGGAGATTTTCATGGGGGGGCTCCTGTTGGCGGTTAGAATTATTTTTGAAATTAAAACTGATGCAGTCGTAAAAAGTCGAAAACCGCCGAATTTGTCATTCTGAGCAAAGCGAAGAATCTTGTATTGTCAAATAGCTAGAAAGACCCTTCACTTCGTTCAGGGTGACACAATAGCTTTTTACGAGACCATCAAAATTGTGAGGGAAACGGTGATAACTGAATGGTATGTGCTTTGCGGAGGTTGAGTCAATGACCCCGAAGGGATACCATCCAAAAGAATTACGAGGGTGATCGACCAATAAGAGAGCAAAGATAGTCAGCGAAGGCCGGTGTTTTATTTCATTCGATCGCGCCCGTGCGGCGAGGTGAGATCAAGTTCGGGGCCGACCGGAACAATCCGGGTGGGGTTGATATCTTCGTGCGTCATGTAATAGTGGCGCTTGATGTGGTCGAAATTCACCGTCGCGGCGATGCCGTCGTGCTGGTAGAGCTCTTTCAGATATCCGGAAAGATGTCTGTAATCGACGATCCGGCGGAGGTTGCATTTGAAGTGGAGATAATAGACGGCATCAAATCGGATCAGCGTGGTAAAGAGCCGCCAGTCGGCTTCGGTCAGCTGGTGGCCGACCAGGTAGCGACGGCTTGAAAGGCGCTGATCGATCTGATCGAGGGCGTCGAATAATTTCCGGACGGCGCGTTCGTGCGATGTCTGCCTGGTCGCAAATCCCGCGCGGTAGACCCCGTCATTGATGTTCGGATAGATAAAGTCATTGATCCGGTCGATCTCGCCGCGAAGCGGCTCGGGATAAAAATCGACATCGACATCGGTAAAGTCGTTGAACGCGCTGTTCAGCATTCTCATAATGTCGTCGTCGCAGTTGCTTACAATCCGGCCCCGCTTTTTGTCCCAGAGAACCGGCACCGTGACCCGCGCGTTGAAACTCGGGTCCATGATCTTGTAGGCTTCGCTCAGATAGTGAAATCCGTTGACCGGATCTTCGGAATATCCCGGGCCGTTCCGGAACGCCCACCCCCGTTCGTCGCGGACCGGATCGACCACCGTCATCCCGACCACCTCTTCCAGCCGCTTCAGCTTGCGGATGATGACGGTTCGGTGAGCCCAGGGGCAGGCGAGCGAGACATACAGGTGGTACCGGCCCGGCTCCGCCGGATAGCCGGAAGCGCCATTGGGCGTCACCCAATCCCGGAATGGGTCTTCCTGTCGGACGAATTCGCCCTGTTCATTCTGCTCTTTTGGAAAAGGCATGCCTCCCTCCATCCTCTGTTTAAAATCTGATCGTACACCCGAAGCCCTTCCAGGATCAAGAGAACCAGGGAGGTGAAACCTGAGAGGGTCGATGATCTAAAGTACTCCTATCGTGGCGCCTCTTCTCCCCATTTCGGATTATTGATCGCTCCCGTCCTCTACCGCTACAATATCGTCAATGATCAAACGCTCCCATGACGCGGAATAAGCCGCAAGCAGCCGTCCGGCGCCGATGCGGACGTCGGGTGGGACGATCAGAATTAACAAAAAAAAGAAACTTAGAAAGCAAGGAGGTCGCTTATGAAGCTAACAGCAGGAACGATCGGTATGATCGTCAGTATGTTCTTACTCTCTTCCGTCTATGCGGAACCCGGTGTTGACCCGCAAGTGAGTCCTCAAGAGGGCGTTGATCAACAACAGGGCAGCGGAGCCGCTCCCGATGCACAAGGGAAGAGTCCACAAGGGAGTTCCGATATGGGTGGCGCCCTTCCAGGCGGCGCAATGCACGAGGGTGCTTCGAGCCCTGAAAAGGGGAAGCAAGCCGGCTGGCCGAGCGTCTCTGGGGTGCAGCAGCTCCAACAGAAATTGAAAGATCAAGGCTTTGAGGCCGGTCCGGTAGACGGAAAATTCGGGCCAACGACGAAAGAGGCGTTGCGTAAATTTCAGGAAAAAAATGGAATCAAGCCGTCCGGCGAAGCGGATGAGCAGACTTTAGCCGCGTTGGGCATCCAAGGCGGGGCTTCCGGCCAAGATCGCAGCCCGCAAGGCGACATGGGCGGCGGCAGCCCGCCGGATGCCGGCATCCAAAATCCCGACCAGGGATCGAACCCCGGCGTCCAGCCCGATAGCGACGTCGAGGGGAGCGACCCGCCGAGCGCCGACTCGGGAAGCAGCCAATCCGGCGGCAACATACAGCCTCTGGATCAGCCCTCTGAGAAAAGCGCCCGCCAGCAATAAGGCAACCGGCGGACACTTGAGAAGAGAAGGCTGTAGATTCAGCCTTCTCTTCTTCTGTCTTCGGATCAGATAAAACTGATCCCCGCCGCAAGCAGCGGGGCATTTAAAATCATGACCTCCGGGAAATAGTTGGAGAGGGAACGGAAACCACATCCCCTCCCTTGATGGGAGGGGTAAGGGGAGGGTGAAGAAAGAATGCACACCCCCACCTTACCTCCCCCCTCAAGGGGGAGGAATGATCAAGAACATTCAGCGCCGCAAGCGGCGGGGAATTCAACCCGGGAGAGATTAAACGGTCGGAAGGGGTAGACGTTCCGCCCGGATGGGCGAAGAGGGGACAGGAGGTCAAATTATGGATAATAATTCCGATACCACTCGACAAACTTCTCAACCCCCTGTTCAATCGGGGTGGAAGGCTTGAAGCCGACATCTTTCATCAGGTCATCGACATCGGCATAGGTGGCCGGCACATCTCCGGGCTGAATCGGCACCAGGCGCTGCTCTGCCTTCTTCCCGGTACACTGCTCTAAAACGCTGATCAGGGTGAGCAGTTCCACCGGATTGTTGTTCCCGATATTGTAAATCTTATAAGGGGCCAGGCTGGCGGCAGGGTCGGGATTTTGGCTGTCCCAGTCGGGATTGCCGCCGGGAATTTTCCCGGTGACGCGGACCACCCCTTCCACAATATCGTCGATATAAGTAAAGTCGCGCTGCATCCGGCCATGGTTGTAGACGTCGATCGGCTTTCCTTCAAAGACGGCCTTCGCAAAGATAAAAAGCGCCATATCGGGCCTTCCCCATGGGCCGTAGACGGTGAAAAACCGCAGCCCGGTGGTCGGCAGCCGGTAAAGGTGGGAGTAGCTGTGCGCCATCAGCTCGTTCGCTTTTTTGGTTGCGGCGTAGAGGGAGACGGGATGGTCTACGTTGTGATGAACCGAGAAAGGCATCCGGGTATTCGCCCCGTAAACGGAACTGGATGAGGCATACACCAGATGCGCAACCCGGCTGCGGCGGCAGCCTTCGAGAATATGAAGAAAACCGACCAGGTTGCTTTGAATATAGACATGGGGATTTTCCAAGCTGTAGCGGACACCCGCCTGCGCCGCCAGGTGGATCACCCGGTCGAACCGTTCCTGCTCAAAGAGGGCGCTGAGGGCGGCTTTATCGGCCAGATCCATTTTGATGAACCGATACCCCGCCTTTCCTTCCAGCTGCTTGAGCCGGTCCATTTTCAGTTGTACGTCGTAGTAGTCATTAATATTGTCGAGGCCGACCACTTCGGTCCCCTGGGCCAACAACCGATGCGCCACATGATAACCGATAAACCCGGCCACGCCGGTCACTAAGATTTTCAATATTCGTCCCCTTCTACCCCACCTCGTCTCCCCGCACAAAGGGGAGGTAGAGATTTTGATGACCTCTCCTAGCAGGGTGTTGAAAAACTCTGAATCCGTCATTCCCGATAGCCTAGAAAATGGGGCGGCCACCAGATATTTAGTCGGGAATCCAGTTTATTTAAAATCAATGACCTCCGGGGAATGGTTGAAATAGACCCTGGCGCGCAAGATCACGGCGCTCCACTTGGAGGCGCAACGGAAACCATGGCTTCTGGATTCCCGCTTTCGCGGGAATGACAGCCTAACGCATAAAGAGATACTTTTTCAGCAGCCTGCTAGAGTCTTCCATCGACCCACGACCTGTCCAGAAGATGCTTCACGTCATACACGACATGATGCGCTTTGGCGTGCCGGTCCAGATCTTCTTTCTTCCAGGTTTTAAACTGATCGTGGGCCACCGCCAGAATGATGGTGTCGTAGAAGTGGTCATGCAAGGTTTCATCGAGTTTGATCCCGTATTCATGCTCTACTTCATGCGGATCGGCCCAGGGATCATGGACATGGATGTGGGCGTTGTACTCCTTCAGCTCTTTGAGAATATCGATCACGCGGGTATTTCGAATATCAGGGCAGTTCTCTTTGAAAGTGAGTCCCAGGATTAAAATATGGCTCCCCGCCACCTGAATCCGCTTTCGCGTCATCAGCTTGACCACCTGTCCCGCGACATAGACCCCCATGTTGTCGTTGATCCGGCGCCCCGCCAGGATGACTTCCGGATGGTAGCCCACCTCCTGGGCCTTGTGCGTCAGGTAGTACGGATCGACGCCGATGCAATGCCCGCCGACCAGTCCGGGGGAAAACTTCAGGAAGTTCCATTTGGTTCCGGCCGCCTTCAATACTGAATCGGTATCAATTCCCAGGCGGTTGAAGAGAAGGGCAAACTCGTTGATCAGGGCGATATTCACATCCCGCTGCGTATTTTCAATCACCTTTGCCGCTTCGGCCACCCGGATCGACTCCGCCCGGTGCGTCCCGGCGACAATGATGGCGCGGTAAACGGCGTCCACCGTTTCGAGCGTCTCAGGGGTCGAGCCCGAAACCACCTTCAGGATTTTGGTCACGGCATGTTCTTTGTCTCCGGGGTTGATCCGTTCCGGCGAATAGCCGACAAAGAAATCGCGATTAAAAACAAGGCCCGATTTTTTTTCCAGAATCGGGACGCAGATCTCTTCGGTCACCCCGGGGTAGACGGTCGATTCATAAACGACGATGTCTCCTTTTTTCAGGACCGATCCGACGCTCTCGGAAGCCTTGATGACCGGGGTGAGGTCGGGCCTTTTATAAGCATCGATGGGGGTCGGCACGGTGACGATGTAAAAATTCGATCCTTTAATCTCTTCCAGCTGCGTGGTGTAGGAAAGCGTCCTTACGGCCCGGAGGGTTTCCGAAGAGACCTCCAATGTGGTATCGACCCCTTTCTTGAGGGCTTCAATCCGGCGCGGGTTGATATCAAACCCGACGGTCTTGAATTTTCTGCCGAACTCCACCGCCAAAGGGAGGCCGACATACCCCAAGCCGATCAGGGCAATTTTAATTCTATCTTCCAGGTTCGCCGCTTTCATTATTTTCCCCTCAGGTTTTCTTTAAATATGCATCAATCGCTGGGAGGGAGTGTACCAAACTTTGGAAACAATGTTCAAGATCGAATCTTTCAACTCGACGGTGTCTGGCTCGCCAACGCCTCCGCCTCCGCCAGCATTCGCTCCAAGAGGCCGAGTCCTCCTCGCCAGAAGCCGCTGTCGGCAATATCCAGTCCCATTTTTTCCTGGAGCAGGTGCTCGGGACGCTGGGAACCCCCGGCGGCGAGCAGGCTTAGATATTTGGGAACAAACTTCTTCCCCTCTTGCAGGTATTTTTGATAAAGGGCCAATACCAAAAGGTGGCCGAACGCATAGGCGTAGGTATAAAACGGGGAATGGATAAAATGAGGGATATACATCCACCACCATTGGTAGTCCTGGGTCAGGATCACAGAATCTTTAAACATCGCCCGGTTGGCTGCCATCCAGAGTCCATTGATCCGATCCGGGCTTAATTCACCCTCATTCCGCCGCGCCAGGTGGACCACCTGCTCAAACCGGCAGAGGACGACCTGACGAAAGATGGTCGCGAAGCTCTCCTCCAATTTTTCCATCAACAACGTCAACCGCTTTTTCGGATCTTTTTCCTCTTTTTTGAATCGATGGAAGACCAGCATTTCCGCGAAGACGCTGGCCGTCTCCGCCGTGGTCAGCGGCGTGTCAAAATTAAAATAGTTTTGCTCACGCGAAAGCCACTGGTGCAGGCCATGGCCCAACTCATGGGCCAGGGTCATCAGATCACGGGGTGTGCCAAGGTAATTGACGAAAACATAGGGATGGACGCTCGGCACCGTGCCGTGGCTGAAGGCCCCTCCCCGTTTCCCCGGCCGCGTGGCGGCGTCAATCCATCCCTTCTTGAAAAATTGCGCCGCGATCTCTTCCGCCTTCGGAGAGAAATCATGAAAAGCCGAAAGGACTTTTTCTTCCGCCCGGTCAAACGGGATCGGCTCCGATTCTGCGGAGAGGGGCGCGTAGCGGTCATAGTCATAGAGGGTTTCCAAATGAAGCCGTTTTTTCTTAAGCTGATAATAACGGGCGACAAGGCCGTAAGCATCCTCACAAGAAGAAAGGAGCGCCTCCACCGCGGCGGCGTCAATTTCATTGGAAAGATTTCGGGACGAGATCGGATCGGGAAACCGGCGGAGCCGGTCGTCGCTCGCATGATCTGCAGTGACCTGATTCATGATGAAGGTGAGAAGCGAGGCGTTGCTCTGAAATCCTTCGGTCAGCCCCCTGGCCGCCGATTGACGAACCGACCGGTTTGGATCATAAAGCAGGGCGAGCGCCTCCTGTTCTCCCATCTCCTTCGATTGGCCCTCCATCACGACGTGGAATCGGATGTTGCTGATCGTCTCATCGAAGAGCCGCTGAAAAGCGCGGATGCCGGTATTGGCCTTTTCTTCCAGAATCTTTTCTTCCGGTTCCGAGAGTCGGTGCGGCGCCATCTGCCGGGTCACCTGTAGGAAATGGCGATCCTTGGCCAACTCCGGCGCTTTTAGATATTCCCCCGCCTTCTCCTCCGCCAGGCCGGCCCATTCCAGATCAAAAAAAAGGAGGTGCTTATTCACCTCGGTCAGACGCTCCTGAACCCGCTGGAGCAAGGCGCCATGCTTGGGGTCACGCGTGTCGGCCGCAAAAACCAAATAGGCATACGAGATAACCCGGTCTCCCCTCTCCCTGATCGACTCCAGCTCCCGGATCGTCAATGACAATTCCTTCGGTATCATTTCGCCCGATGCGATTAGTCCCCGATATTTCTTCTCAAACCCCTCCGCTCGCTTCAAACAGGTCGAGAGATCGGCCTCTAATTGGGAATCGTCAATACCGCGATAAAGATCGGTCAGATTCCAAATGGGCAATTCAGAATTCAGATAAACCTCCTTTTATGACGTTGGCGTAAGAATAACATACCTCCACCCTTCGCTGAATATTAAAATAATTGAACAGTCATTCTCCCACATACAATTTCGAATCTGGAAGTGCGTCTGTTCGGTCCACCTTCTCACGCTTGCGCAATTTTATTTTGGGGTATCAGAACCACGCACATTCTCGATCTTTCAATTCCCCACTTTCATGAGTGACAAAAAATGGACCTCTCTGTGTAGCGAGCTACATAAATTGAAATTTTATAACACTCAATACTTTTCTGCAATAGATAGTGTAAGGCTTTGACTTTATATATCTTTTTAATTTACAGAAACATACCCTGTTGGCATATGATTTGCTTCTAACCTATCCCATATCCGTATTCGGTCTGTCTTTTACTCTTCACCTCCATGGTGGCTGCATTTTGAGGTAGGTAAACCAATGATCGGTCCTGTTTCAAAACTTTCTGTTCGCCCTTCAACCTTATCTGTTCTCTTCTTATTGATAAACTTTTCTCTCCACGCCTGCGGCGGGGGAGGAACGAGCACAGCGCCGGTCCTGATCACCGTGAGCCCGGAAATAGCCAGTGTGACCACCGGTGGATCCCAGACCTTCGCGGCGGCAGTAACAGGAAATCCAGATACAGCGGTCACTTGGGCCGTCCAAGAGGCGGCGGGGGGAACCATTTCGAATGACGGAACCTATACGGCCCCCAATACAGAAGGGATCTTTCATGTCACTGCAACCAGCAACGCCGACCCGACCCAGAGCGCGATGGCGACTGTCACGGTAATGGCGGCGCCGGTCGTCTCTGTCGCGATCAGTCCCACCGCAGTCACCCTCTCCTTGGGGGGAAGCCGGACCTTCACCGCCACGGTTTCGGGAAGTTCCAACACCGCCGTGACTTGGGGCGTTCAGGAAACAGGCGGAGGGAGCATTGCGAGTGATGGAACCTACACCGCCCCCAATACAGAAGGGATCTTTCATGTCATCGCGACCAGCCAGGCCGATCCCACCAAGAGCGCGACAGCGACCGTAACTGTGACGGCTTCTCCCGGCATCCCGACCGGGGTCAGCGCTGTGCCGGGTAACATGCAAGTCACCCTTTCTTGGGCGGCAGTGAGCGGCGCAACCTCCTACAATGTCTATATGGCGACGGTGTCGGGTGTGACTCCGGCCAACTATGCCGGCCTGGCAGGAGGCATGCAACAAACCAATGTGACGAGCCCCTTTACCCACACGGGTCTCTCCAACTTTACTCCCTATTATTTCGTGGTAACTTCCGTCAACGCAGGCGGCGAAAGCGGACCGTCTGCCGAGGTCTCGGCCAAACCGCTTCCCCTCATCATTGCCCGCGTCAGCGTCGACTCTTCGGGGGCCGAAGCGACTCTTAGCAGCTCTAGTTCTTCGATCAGCAGCGATGGTCGCTATGTGGCGTTTGAATCCACTGCAACCAATCTCGTCACAGGCGATGGCAATGGCTTCAGAGACATCTTTGTCCATGACAGGCAGATCGGGGCCACCACCCGCCTCCGCGTCGTCTCCAACGGAGCTGG
>Ga0080064_1003182_pt1 | contig 24893 bp, 32 predicted proteins | sample Subgrocontami54m_FD_69260 | JGI IMG/M metagenome (GOLD analysis project Ga0080064, IMG submission 69260) | Subsurface groundwater microbial communities from S. Glens Falls, New York, USA - GMW46 contaminated, 5.4 m (SPADES assembly) (version 2) ...
TCTTGGAAAGCTTGCGCGACTCGAAGCTGCCCGCGCCGATACGGGTCATGTCTTTCTCATGCTCCAGCGCCTCGAAAGAGAAATCATTGTTAATCTGGACGATTTTCATGTGGATGGAGTTCGTCCCGATGTCAAAAACGGCTATTTTCATATTCGGATATCATACCTGCCAAGCGAATTTCCGTCTAGCGATTACGAGGCCACCCATTGCCTCGGAGAGAAACGAATAGGCGCCAAAACATGCATTATAAGGTCGCGGGGTTAGTTTTCCGTGAAGTTTTTGTGAAGTTATGGTGAAGGGGTTCCCGGTACCCCGGCCGGGGGTGGTCTAGTGGAGCGGCGCGACGGATACCGGCTCAAGATCGTTCAGAATATTGGCAAGCAGACAGCTGATAATCGTCACCGTCAGTTCAAAGTTTCCCCTGGGGGTATCGGGGAACTGATCTTTGGCGTACATTGATTTTAGTTTGACCGCTGACGGGGCCTTCAGATTATTGCAAAAAACCTTCGCGTGCTTGTAATCCAGCATCGCGCAATCAATCTTATTTTTAAATTCTTTCCTGATTTTGCGGAGGGTTTGCAGCTCTTCCTCGAGACCGGACGAAATCAGTCCCAATCGGTGGGCCAAATCAATCTTCACGCTGAAATAACTCAAAGGCCTGTCTTTGCTGAAAAGACCGTCTTTTTTTGAAGTGTGCTTGACGAGATATTTGATCAAAATCCGCGTCAGAAGATCTTCGATCGCCTCCACCGCCATGAAGACCAGCTTCTCGTCATCCGGCTTGGCGTAAATCTCGTGAAATCTCCGAAACGCCGGGGCTAATTCTTCTACCAAAGACGCGTCACAAAACTGTAGGAATAACGGTGAGCGCGCTTGTCCATTTCCAGGCTCACCTGTCGTATCTTTCTCAAATACGCTTCGGTTTTCTTGAGGATCTCTTGACAGTAGTCGACCTCCTGCCTGTCAAATTCGGACTTCTTTTCAAGCTCGCCGACGAGCTCCGAAAGAACCTCCCTTTGTTTTTTGATCCCGCTGATAATGACTTCTTTTTCGAACATAGATACCTCCTTATGCGTATCTCGCACAAGGAGTCTACAGACTCTTGATAGGATTAAGATAAAGAAAGTGTGAGTATTTCGTGAAGAAAATCTAAGAAAAACGCCCCAGCTGTTTCAGGGTCAAGAGCCATTTTAGCTCCCCCACGGGCGCCCGGCCGCTATGTTCCATAGCCACGCGGCAAAGACTCCCTTTTTTTAGATCCAGCGAGACTTCCCGATCACGAACGATCAGGCCCGAAATAAACTCCCCCAAACTGGGCTGATGACCCACGAAAAGATAACTTCCATCAAAAGGCAGGCTCTCTAAGGTTTTCATAAAATGGCTGATCCGGCCTTCGGGCCTCAAGGTCTCTTTCAAGACTATTTTTTTATCATAGTGGGTGCCTTCGGCCGCAATCTCGGCTGTCTGCCGCGCTCGGAAGTAATCGCTGGAAAAAATCCGATCGAATGAAAGGCCTATTTTACGCATCCCGTCCGCGGCCTTTTTCATCCCTTTGACACCCTCTTTGGTCAAAGGTCGCAAGGAATCATCCGGATAATCCACGGTATCCCTTTCGCCCGCCGCCGCGTGTCTCAAAAAATAAAGCTCCATCGGGAAAAACCTCCATTGACCGCTCTTTCTGGTTCGGTTAAGATGATATCATGGAGCTTAAAGGAAAAACAGCGCTTGTGACCGGCGGCGCCAAACGTGTCGGCAAAAACATAGCGCTCGCGCTGGCCAAAAAAGGCGTCCATCTTTTACTACACTACCGCAGCTCAGAGTCCGAAGCCCAAAAAACGGCCGAAGAAATCAAGTCGCTTGGAGTGCCGTGTCAGCTGTTAAGAGCGGATCTGGCCAACACGGAGGAACTCCTGAACATGGTCCGGGAGGCCTACCGCTTTGAAAAATCCGTGGATGTGCTGATCAATAGCGCCTCCTTATTTTATAAAACGCCTTTTAAGACCGTTCAGGAATCCGACTGGGACAAGCTGGTTGATACCAATCTCAAAGGCCCTTTTATTCTGTCTAAAGAAATAGGAAATAAAATGGTCGACGGCTCGGGAGGCAAGATCATCAATATCGCCGATTGGAGCGGCATCCGCCCCTACAAAGATTACGCCGCTTACTGCGCCTCCAAAGGCGGCTTGATCACTTTGACGAAATCGTTGGCGAGAGATTTAGCGCCAAAAGTATGGGCCAACGCGATCGCGCCGGGCCCTGTGCTCTTGCCTCCTGACTTTACCGAGGAGGAAAAACAGGCGGTCATCCGGAAAACCGTCTTAGGCCGCATCGGCAACCCTGAAGACATCGCAAGCGCCGTCATTTTTTTATTGGAAAACGATTTCATCAATGGGTCGGTCTTGGTGGTGGACGGAGGAAGATCCATTGTATAACGTCGTGAAAGAAATTCATTTTTGCTATGGGCACCGGCTTTTGGATTATGACGGCAAATGCGCGCATCCGCACGGCCACAATGGCAAGATCGAGATCGAGCTCTCGTCCAAATCGCTCGATGACCGCGGGATGGTCTTTGATTTCGGGGACATCAAGGAAATCATCCAACGATGGATCGACAACGAACTCGATCACAAGATGATCTTGAAGAAAGACGACCCGCTGATCAAAAATCTAAAGGACCTGAAAGAACCTTACTTTGAAATGACGGAAAATCCTACTGCGGAAAATCTGGCTAAGCTTATTTACACCTACGCTAAATCTAAAAAACTCCCGATTTCTCGGGTCACGTTCTGGGAAACCCCCAGTTCGTCCGCGACTTATTCCGAATAACTATCCCCCATAATGCCAGGGCGTGTCGCTCATGACGAGCGGCAGCTCCTCTTTTAAGACCTCGGCGCTCACCACCTCTCCTACCACGATCGAGTGGTCTCCCACATCATAGATGTGGGCCACCTCGCATTCCAGGTACGCGATCGCGTCGTCTAAAATAGGCGTGCCGGTTTTTTTAAGCTGAAAACCCAGATCGCCGAAGCGGTTTCCGCTGGCGGGCGTGGGCTTAAAAAATTGTTCCAATATTTTCTTATCTTTTTTAGCTAAAAAATTGACCGAGAAAACTCTGTCTTTTTTAAGCAATTCGAAGGAATGCGAGTTTTGCCGTACGCCCAGCATCACTCTCGGAGGCGTCATCGACACTTGGGAGAACCAGCTGCCGGTAAACGCATGGCAGGCATCATGGTCCTTGACCCCTATCACATACAAACCATAGGGGATCATTCTTAAGATGTGGCGCCGGGCGTGTTCGGTCATAAAAAGGAAAAGACTAGGGCGTGCCCGCGGTTTTGGATAATTTAACCGAATAATTTTTCACAACGGCGAAAACACCGAATAAAACCGCGCTGAAAAAGAGGTCGCCCGCGAGCGAATTTCTGAAGAAAGGCAGCGCCATCCAATAACACTGAAAGAACCCCGAAAAATTCTTGGGATACATGTTCTGAAAAAGGAAGACGCCAAGATTGGTCACGATAAAGAATAAGAGAGAGCCGCTCAAGCTCCCCAAAAAGATCCGTCCGACGCGGGCATTTTTCTTGATCGCCACACCGATCAAGCTCACCGCAAAAAAGGAACCCCAGGTCAACAGGAACAAGGGGTGCGGGCCGATGACCATATCCGTCACGATCATCACCAGAAGCGGAACGGTCAGCGCGATCGCCGGGCTTAAGACCACTCCCGAAAAAAGGGCGATCGCCGTCACGGGAGTAAAGTTCTCCGGATGAGGCAATAGTCTTAAAACCGCGCCGATCAGCACAAGCGCGATACCTAAAAATTCTTGCCGACGATTTTCCGAACTAAACTTCATATTCTCTCCCTTGTCGAAGACTTAAGTTTTTATTATATCAAAAGCCCTTCCGGCTGGCTATGGTTCTATTTTCATGATCTCCCAAGATCCGAAATCAAGCGAGATATCTTCTTTCGCGGTCTGAGCGGAGGCGAATAGATAATCCGGCTGCTTCAAGAGCGTCATCGGCACCTTGATCACGACCCTTTTGTCTTTCAAATCAAGATCATACAAGATCTCCGACCGGCCGATCCGGCGATAACCGTCACTCACGAGAAGACGGCCGCCAAAAAACCGGAGATTCAATTTAGGCATGGAGGCAAAAGGGACCCCTTTCTTATAACCGAAAAGCTCTATTTTCAACACGCTTATCTCGTCCAAAGGATTTAACAGGTGAATCTCCACGGCCAGATACTTATCCAGGATCTTGTACTCCACTTCGCGGCTTTGCAAATCCGTCTCGGCAACCTTGGCAAAATGATACGCCTGGAGCGTTTCAAACGGTAGCTGCAAAAAAAGCTCATTCGTTCTGACAAAAGAAAACATGAAAAGCTTACTGTAAGCCACCTGGCTGCTGTACTTAAGCAGAGCCTTTCTTTTGACTTCCACCTGATCCTTATCCATCGGATAAGACGCCCATGAAAGCTCCGCCCGATTGCCGGATACATGATCCGGCGCGACGAGCGGCGCCGCCATGTCCAGTTTCTTGGGAGCGGGCCATTTGTGGGCGTGAATTAAATAGGTGTAAACTTGCGGCGACGGCAGCTCGTCCTGCAGATCCAAGAGCGCCACGTTCAAAAAAAGATAGGCCGCCTGGTGATCCGAATTCAGATCAAACGGCGCCGTCACGAATACCGCCGTAGGTTTAAATTCAAGCATCACCTTCTCGAGGTCCTGGACGATACTGTCACCGCGATAATAATGGCCATAAGAAAAATCTTCTTTGTAAAGAACCTTGTTGATCCTTGTCAGAAAACTACGGAACGGCTTGACCTTTCCCCAATGCTTCCGCCAAATCCCCAGCGTGCCAAAATCCGGATAACCGAAAAAGATCAAATTCTTTTCATCCACTCCAAGCACCGACATCGCGCCAACCGCTTCCTTTTTACGGGCCCTCCCGCTTTTCAGAGAATCGGCCTTCACGAGCAGTGGTTTTCTCTGATAGAAGATGGAAGCCATTTCATTCAGATCGCCGTGCGTCAGATAAAGAATCCGCAGGTCCGCTTTCGCTTCCAGCGCCGACTGGATGACTCCTCCCGCTCCCAGTGTTTCATCATCCGGATGAGGGGCGATCACCAACACCTTGTCACGATTGGAGAATCGTATCGGGGAGACCTCGGCAAAAGCGGACAGAGCCGGAAGGAAAACCAGCGTCGCCGCAAGCCCAGCGGCCCGTAAAATCTTTTTTCTAATCATTGGATCCGATCAAGCCTCACCAAGACCCTTTGTCCATTCGTTTCCAACACTTGCGCCGAGAACCTCGCGTCGATTATTCTTTTCAAGAGTTTGAGCTCTTTTTGTCTTAAAAAACAATAGACCGGGAATTTGGTTCTGTCGATCTTTAAGATATCTTCCAGCGTGGAGAAAACCGGGATCGCGTGGCTTGTATAAAAAACCCGCCTCGGGTCTTCGATCAAAACCCCCACTTGTTCATCGTCCGTATAGTAAGAAACTCCCCTGACGAAAAGCTTGCTTGCCAAAAGGAAGTTTTGGTTATCTGGGCGAACCAACTTTTCATATGAGGCGACGGCGTTTCGGGATGAAAACGCCGCGTCCGCGGCCGGCAACAACCACCCAAACGAGAGACTTGAAAAAAATATCATTGAAATGATGACGGAGAAAAACGCGGCTTGGTAACGCTTTCTCCGGCAATGGATTAAAGACATCCAACAAAACGGGACAAAAGAGACCGCGATAACAGCCATCGGAAGAAAAAGACCCAAGTGTTCCATCGCGTTGTAAATAAATGCCGTTAAAACAATGGCGGCCGGTAATATCCCCAAGAAAATAAAAGACAGAAGTATCAGCGAAGGCCTGGGCCTGGCGTTCAATCTGACGGCTCTATAACTACGATAAATCCACGCCCCTAGAATCAGGGCGATCGGCGGAAATACCGGTAAAATATAGCTTAATAGCTTGGATTTGGCGAAAGTGAAAAAAACAAACGGTAAAATAAACGAGAGGAGAAAAAAAAGATAGGTTTTCTGCGTTTTTGTTCTTCTCTTTCCCGCTTCTCTCCCCGCGTAGGACAGCCCTCCGAAAAGAAAGCCGCTCCAGGGAAAGAAGCCGATAAGAACGGCTGCAAAATAGAAAAGAAATCGATCGCTGCTTTTATGTTCCGCGATAAAAAATCGCCTGACATTCTCATGAATAAAAAAATGCCTTAAAAATTCTGCGCCGTGATGAACGGTCATCATCGCATACCACGGCAATCCTATCAACGCGAAGGCCAGAAGCCCCCATGTCCAGGGGATCTCTTTCAATAAATGCTTCTCATCATTGGCCAACAAATAGGTAGCAATCCCGAAAAAGGGTAGAAGGACACCCAAAGGTCCCTTCGTTAAAAATCCCAGCCCGCAAAACAGGAAAACGAATATCCAGGCCGGCCTTCTGTATTTCAGACAAAAATAACCGACACTGAAAGAAGCCAGCGCGGCCGTCACAAAAAGGCACAAAAACATGTCGGTCAACACGATCCTGGAAATGATGATAAATTCCACGCTGGTCGCCAAAATCACGGCGGATATAAACGCGATTTCCCTGCGCTTAAAGAGGGCTCTCCCCCACAGATAAGTGGTGAGGACCGTCAGAATGCCGGCCAGGCACGGCCCAAGCCGCGCAGCGAACTCGTTCACCCCAAAGAGTTTAAAAAAAGCGTAAAGCACCCAATAAAATAAGATGGGTTTCTCAAACTGCGGCTGCCCGAAAATAACCGGCGTGGAAGGATCGTGGCGCTCAACCATCTCCTTGGCCGTCAGCGTGTAAAAGGGTTCGTCCGGATCCAAAAGGCCGAATGACCCCAGCCGAAAACCAAAGATCACTCCCGCTAATATCAGGAGCGCGAACAAATAATAAATGTCCTTACGAATCGAGGCGGTCATGAGGAGTTATTATACTACTGACCAACGTATAAGTAATAGGAGTTTGGCCGTGACGATTTTTGAACGAGACAAGGAACGAGGAGGCGGCATAGTGTTAACTATGCCAACGACGAGAGACGCAGTCGCAGTCAAAAATAGTCCGGCCCCGAAGGGGAAGCCCCTCTTTTGCCCGTCTGACTGCGTTGCTCCTCCTCGGCATGGTTTAAACCATGCCTCGTCGTCACGCCTTGCATACAGGCAAAATAGGGGCTTCCAAATCTCCTATTACTTATGCGTTGGTCAGTAAGCTTCAAAAAATATGCCATTTGAATAAGCGGATTTCTGGAGTATGATACCCCCTATGAGCCTGCAGCAAAGCCTCCTAAAATGGTTTCATAAAAACGCCCGCCCGCTTCCGTGGAGAAAGGATTACCGGCCTTACGAGGTCTGGGTGTCCGAGATCATGCTCCAGCAAACCCAGATGGAGACGGTCCTGCCCTACTTCACACGCTGGATGAAAACATTCCCGACTATCGGGGCCTTGGCTGAAAGCGATGAAAAAAAAGTATTAAAACTATGGGAAGGCCTCGGTTATTACTCACGGGCCAGAAATCTCCATGAAAGCGCCAAACGGATCGTCCAACAGTACAACGGAATTTTCCCTGAAAATTATGAGACGGTGCTTTCTTTAAAAGGGATCGGGCGCTACAGCGCGGGCGCGATTGCGAGCATCGCTTTTAACCAGGAAAAACCGATCGTTGACGGAAATGTGTTAAGGGTTTTGTCGCGGGTGTACGCGATAAAAAAACCCATTGATGTGGAAAAAAATAAAGAGATTTTCTGGAAACTCGAGGAAGACCTGATCCCCAAGGGCCGAGCAAGATACTTTAACCAGGCCATCATGGAGCTCGGCGCGCTTGTCTGCCACTCGGAGAATCCCCTCTGTCAAAGCTGCCCCATCTCCGGATCCTGTGCGGCGTTTAAACAAAACAACGCGGAAAACTATCCGGTCAGAAAAAACAGAAAAAAAATGATCAAAGTCGAAGCCAGCGCCGTTGTTTTATCGCGGAGCGGAAAATACCTGCTGCAGAAAAGGCCTTTGGGGAAAATCATGGGAGGCCTCTGGGAATTTCCCGAGTGGAAGCTCGTTCAAAATAGAAAACTGCCGGCGGGCGTTCTAAAAAAGAAAACGCTGTCTCTCGCGGAAAAAGAATTTGGGATCGCTCTTCAGGATTTGAGCCGATTAGACTCGGTTAAAAGAAACTACACGCATCACAACGAGACGCTGCATGTTTTCAGCGCCGCCTTGCCGGATTCGGAAAACGGTTTTAAACCCGGCCGCGCATGGCCGCATGTGTGGGCTTCCAAAAAAGAATTCCAAAAATACCCATTCTCCTCCGCCCACGCCAAGATCGCCAAGCTGATCCGTTAAGAACAGTTTTTACAGAACCCAAAGAGTTTTAAGCTGTGATAGACGACCTTGAAGTGGTGGTGGCTGGCCTCGGCGTCCTGCAGTTTCTCGATGTGGTCGTTCTCGAATTCGATGATCTTGCCGCAGCGCACACAGATGAAGTGGTCGTGATGTTTGCGCCCTTGCGCCCTTTCGTAGAGCTTTTTCCCGTCTCCGAAATCCTGCTCTTCCAAGACCTTGCTCTCTTTCAAAAGCGCCAGGGTCCTGTAAACCGTCGCCTTGGAAATCGTGCGGTCGGCTTTTTTGGAGAACGTCAGCAGTTTCTCCGCGGAAAAATGGCCGTTGGCGTGAATGGCCTGATGAAGGATGGTCCGCCGCTGGCTGGTAAGTTTAAGGTCTTTTTTCTCGAGAAAATCCGAGAACGACTTTTCGGCTTCTTTGATCATACCACCAAGCTACCAACGAAGCCCCCGATTGTCAATTCGCTTCGCCAGCCCCAGTAAAATAAGAATGGCCCCGAACACGCAGACGACGCTGGCCCCGGTCGGAAGATCTAAAAAGTACGACACCGCCATACCGATGACGCTCGCTAAAAATCCGGTCGTCCAGCCGAAGATCAGCCGGGTTTTCACGCGGTGCGCGAACAATGTCGCAGCGGCGGCCGGCACCACAAGAAAAGAGAAAACAAGCAAGACGCCGGCTATTCTTACCGAGCTTGTCACGACCACCCCGAACGACACATAAAAAAGGAAATCCCAGAGCCGGATATTCAATCCTTTCCGGTAGGCCTCATCCGGATTCTGCGAGATGAGGAGAAAATTCTTCCGGTAAACGAAATGAAACAAACCGATCACCGAATAAATCACGAGAATCTTCAAAACCTCCGGCCATCCGACAAGCAGCACATTGCCCACGAGCGCCTGACGGATATGCTCATCCCCCTCCCCCGACCGGCTAAGCACCAACACAAGCGCGGCCGCCGACACAGCATAGGTGATTCCGATGATCGCTTCCTGGGGAATCTGCTGTTTCTTAAAACGGGTCAATGAAAACACCGCCGCCCCCACAATGGTAAAACCGAGGGACATCCAATAAGAATGAACGCTATCCATGCTATGCCCGAAAACCAAAGACAGACTCGCCCCGAGAACCGCGATCTGGGCGAGCGCCAGATCCACGAAGATCACCTGACGCTCGATCACATGAAGCCCCAGATACGCGTGGATCCCGGCCAGGATGAGACAGGCCAAAAACGGTAAAGTCATGATGTGAAAAAATTCATTCATATTGGACACCCCCGTTTGTTCTTATTTTAAGGCTTCACTAAGCGTTTTAACGTCATAATCGAAGAAAGCGAATATGTCTTCCGTACCGGGCAATTCACCGACATTCATCGCCAAGGTCACCGCCTTGGCGCCGGTCTTCGCCGCCAGAACATCGGCCGAGCTTTTCGGAAAATACGTCGGGGTCGTGATCACGCGCACGTTATTTTCTTTCATATACTTCTCGAGAAACTCCAGATGCTTGGGCGTCGGAGGAATACCAGGCTTGGGCTCTAGGAATTGACTGTCCTTCATACCGAGGAAATCCACGAGATATTCAACTTCATCGTGGTAGGCAACTATTTCCTTGCCTGCACAGTGCGCGCAAAGCGCTCGCCACCCGGCGATTTTGGATTCGAGCTTCGCCGAAAACGCTTTTTCGTTTTCCTCATAAAAGGACGCATTGGCCGGGTCGACGCTTTTTAGCTTCTCCAGGATCGTGCCAGCCATGATAACGGCATTTTCTGGGTTCATGATGTAATGAGGGTTCCCGAAAAGATGGATATCCCCTTCCGCGCGCGACAAAGGATGGTCAGGAACTTTCAATAGCCGTATCCCCCGCGATAAATCCACGCTTTTTTCACGGCCTGGAAAAAATTCAGGCCTGCCGGCGGCTTCAACCAGCGGCCCCCACCATTCCTCCAGATCAAGACCTGTATAAACGACAAGGTCCGCATGGGCGACATTTCGCACGTCACTGGGCTTCGGTTGAATGAAATGCACGTTGAACTTCGGTGAGGCGACGGATTTGACTTCGACTTTTTCCTCCCCTATCTGCCGGACGATGTCCGCATACAGGGTCTGAGTGGCCACGATTTTCAGCGGGCCGTCCGCCGCGTAGAGAAGATTTAAATTCAGAAAAGAACCATAAATCGCCAAAATAAAAAGCTTACTAAATTTGATACGCATATTTTTTCTCCTAATCATCTTAATGGATCCCTCGACTTCGCTCGGGATTCAGTTCGAACAATGATTTGTGCTCCCTCTGGTTGCACAAATCATGTTCTCACTGAAGCTTATGTTTGTGATCGCCGATGGCAAAAGTCCCTTGGATCAGGAACTGATTGTCAACATCCCCCGTGGCCAGATCAATGTGGTTATATTGCACCCTCCATCGGGCGAACTCACTCTGGTAAAAAGTGAGATAACCGGTATAGCCGACATCGGCCTTATCGGGATTTGCCAGAGGATTATCGACAAGCTCCACGTAGTCAAAACGAACCCCCGCCGCCCACTGAGAATTGATGCGGAAATCCGCCAATCCATAGCCGCCCCAAAGATTCCCGTCGAGATTCTGAAAAGTGTTGATTCCCGTATCAGAATCCACCGTATTGCTAAACGAATCGTTTCGGTCCATATAGAATGCTTCCCCTTGAAATTTAAGATCCTGGTTGGCATTCAAGTGATGAATCAACGTGGCGTCCAGACCCAGAACATTGACCTTAAACGCCTCTTCTTCGTCTTTGTGTCCGGCGGCATAGGTCAGCCCCAAATCAAGATTCGTCATCTCGGTGATATCGAGGTAATTCTTAAGATGGCCGTAGACTGTCGGCCGTCTTTTGGTTTCTCCAAAAGCGGTTCCGCCCTCTCCGACGCCTCCCTCCAATACTCCGATGGTGAGTTCATGGACAAACGGCGAAGGAATGTCAATCAGCTTCCTGACATCTACACCCGATTTACTCATTCCTTCCTCGCCGAAATATCTTTGGATCACCAGCGGCTCATCCACCGTGTCCAAACTGTCTCGATGGACCGCGAGCGCTCTACCGATCCTCGGTTTGAAGCGGCCGATTCTGGCCGTGGTGTCCAACGGAAGTCCGAAACGCGTCAGATACGCTTCTTCGAGCTCCGCCCCGTCTTCTTCCGTGAAAGCAATCGTCGCGTCAAGCCGCGAATAAGGGTCCACGTTGCTTCCCAAGACAAGCTCAAGCTCTCTGACGCTCACGCGATCCGCGCCGCCTTCGTCAACCTTGGGACTATCCAATTTGAGAGCCGTATCCGCCACCGCGCCTACTTCCAGGAAAGGCTTATTCGGTCGCGGCGGCTGATAAATAGGAACCGAGGGCGAAGGCGCCTGAGATTTCAGCTCGTTGACCTGCTTTAAGCCCGTGATTTCCCGTTGTTGCTGATCGACGGTCAGCTTTAAGCCTTTGACTATTTGCGTTAATTCTCTTACCTGTGAAGCCAGTGACGCCATTTCATCCGCCTTTGCCGCTGCCGGAATGAAGCAGCAAACGCAGAGAATGAGAATGATTCGAATTCTCATAAATTCCTCCCAATAGATATTAAATTTTAAGTGGTGACTGACTGAATGGAACTGCGGAAGAGCTTAGACGGCTGTCGGAGGGGCCCTTAAGAAACTAAAACGGTAAGAAAAATCCGTCGGGAAACTGTCCCGGACTCTCAGGAGATAAAATAAAAAGAAAACAATTGCCGTTATTTTAAAAACGGCGAGAATCGCGCCAAACGCATGGAGACTGAACTGATAAACGGGGCAGTTTTGATGCTTGGAATGGTCGAAGTCATTTCCGTGAGTATGCGGAATAACGGACAACGCTCCGACCACTCCAAGAAACAAAATAAAAACGACGGTTAAGACCGCTAAGAATTTTTTCAAGCGCGAATCCTCTGTCAGTATCCGGAATACTTTTTAAGAATACTCCGGATACTAACAAAGAGAATCCTAAATGTCAATCTACCAGCTAATTTTGGCGCCCGCGTTCCACACAAAATCAAGCTCCTGATGCACGCCGCCGAGATTCTGATAAACAGGAAACAGAAAATTCCCGAACACCGAGACATAGTCGTTAGCCTTAATCGATAAAGACGGCCCGAGCAACAACGTCGTCCCGCCGCTGTCAACCATCTCTTTGCCACTTTCGGTTTGCCTCCCATCGATCTGAAGATTCACATCAAGGCCTATTTTAGTTTGAAAACGATTACTTTTAGGATTCACCAGATAATCAGCAAATAAGTAGGTCGAAAAAAGATCCCCGTACTCAAATTCCTGAGATCCCTTCTTCTTAAAAACATAAAGCGCATTTCCATGAAGGGCGATGGGATACAGCTCATATTTAAAAGTTGCTCCGATCGTATAATCATAGGAACCGCTTCCCGGTTGAAGTTCGGGCTCGAATCGATCGCCTTGGGAATTTGTTTCCTTTGTCGAACCGGTAGGAAACTTTACGCCGGCGACAAGCCCCAGATAGTTTTCATCTTTTCTTAGAAAACGGTAAATGCCTGTCAGATTAAGATCTCCAAGACCTTCGGACTGTTCCTTCGCTCCCAACCGCTCAGGCAAACCGGTTTCTTCGGATTCTTCTCCTTCGATCACAACGGATTCACGCACCACGTAGGGGATTTCAACTAGAGCCGTGAATTCTTCCCAAGGATTTATCCCTAGGGTGAAGTGGTAAAACTCTTCATGGGTTTTGTCATGAAAATGATGGCCTGTTTCGTGAAGTTCGTGAGCTTCAAGCGCAGGTTTTTCATGCCAGTTTTGCTGTTCAAACGCGAAATCAAAAAACCAAGGTTGATTTTGATTCATTGATTCCGCGTCGCTTCCGGCCCTTGAAAGCGCGCATCCGCAGGAATCGCAGGCAAAGATGCTCCCGGAATTGAAACTAAATAGAAACAATAAAATAAGAATATAGAAAACGGTTTTCTTTTTCATACCTGTCCCCTTCTTTAAATAAAATGGGTGAGTTAAGAGCTTAGAAGAGGGCTATATTTTGAGGCGGGTGGAAAACAGGACAAGGAATACGCTGATCGGGTAAGTTTAAAATAAACTCGCGATAGACCGAGCGGTTAAGGAATAAATTTCCGGCGGAACTTTCTAAAACGGCGTCATCCCCGGCGGACGCGGACGATTTGGCGCCGTGACCAAAATCAGAGGCGTTCGTGAAAGTAACTTTCGAGGAGGGGTTGGGGTTTACCTTCCCCATGCCCATGGAACAGCACATATGGAAAGCTCTTTTGCCGCCACAAGCCGTTTCTTCCTGGCCCGGCTTGATGAAAGCGCCCAACGGCAGAACCCATAAAAAAAGGCAGACGGTTAAGAATGAAGACGCGATCCGAAACACGCTTTATTTCAATCCTTTCTTTTGGAACTCGCTCCAACGGAAGTGCTTGTCTTTTGCCCACGCGACCACTAACCAGACCGCGCACACCGCCACCATCAAAAGCGATATCCACTTTCCATAAATTCCTTCCGGAGAATAAGGTTCCGTCGCCAGATGCAACGCTTCACTATTCGGCAAAACGCCCGCCTCGCTGAACTCATGAAAAGAATAAATAAGAATCTGTCCGACAAATAGAAGCAGAAACAGCGCCGTCACTTGAAAAAAAAGTTTGAGATTGATCAGGTGGCCGAGACGCACCCAAAATACGGACAAAGCGGTCGCGAATAAAAGCCCGACGGCAATGCCGCCCATGATGCCCGGTTCATGGATCTGAAACAAAAGAAGCGCCGTTTCCATCCCTTCCCTGGCAATCATGAAGGCCGTGAAAAAAAAGATCCCCAAAAATGCACCTTTGGTGGGTTTTCCGACGGAGACAGAGCTGAGGCGCTTTTCCATATCGGTTTTCAGATGAGGGGCGGTACGCCACATATGGATGACGAACGCGGTCACAAGAATAGCCGCGATGACCCCGGAAATTCCTTCCCATAAAGGCTGGCTCGCCCCCAGGAACAAGAAATACCCAAGCGCGGCGCTCAAAAATATGGACGCGGCGATGCCCCAGCGTACGGCACCGAGCAAATCGGCCTGGCCGGTCTTCCGCAAATAAGCAAAAATAATCGCGACGATCAGGAAAGACTCAAAACCTTCCCTTAAAATAATCACAAACGCTTGTAACATGCTATTGGCTCCTTAAAGAATCAAGATATTGTCGGATCAACGCGTCTTGTTCACCGCTCAAGTGCGCCTTTTTTTTCATCTTCTTCATCCAGCCATCCCATTGTTCGTCGTTGTAAGACTTTGGGTCATAAAGCTTGTGACATTTCGTGCATTTAGTCAAATAGAGGTCGTTTGCTTTTTTCCGGTCGACCTCGGAAAAGCCGGAGGCCCAAAGCTTTTCCAGAAGGGTCGTCGCCGCTAGAAAATTTAAAACAAATAAAAGAACTAGAAGTCGATTCCGATGATGCATCGTACATTCAGGTATTCATGCCCTTCAAGCTCGAAATTGCTCTTACCGTCAGGGTCCGAATTCTGATAGTTTTTTCCATAAACCTGCGCCAAAGCGGTAACGGTCATCCACCAATTCTCCCGTTGGTACGTCACAACAGGCCCGACAAAGAATACCGTATTTTCCCATTCTTTGTATTCGGGGAGTTCGTTATGATTACGAAACTCAAAGCCCAGATGCCACCGTTTGTTGATTTCACGCGTAAGTCCGAAAGTGAACTCAAGCTCGCCTTCTTTTGCATCAAAATCATCAAACCACTCTGTGGCATGGCTGATGTTTAAAGCCCATTTCCAATCCCCTACACGCTGGCCCAGGATGATTTTTTCTTCCAACTCTAATTCCTCGCCTGAAAAACGAGGCTCAAAATAAAGCGTAAGCCCCACTGGGTTTGTAGCGGGGTTTAGGATCATTAGTCGGTTTTCAATGGATACTCCGTCAAAAGAAGATTCCCGTGTCCTCTCGGTTGTTTCTAGACCGGTGTCTTCATCCACTGTCTTTGTGCTGAAATATTCATAACTCTCATTTAAATAAAGCGAGGCCGTGTAATTGTCCGTCACGCCATACTCGAATTCCTGCCGGAGTTCCCACTTGTTATAATTATGCTGTTCCACCGCATCGTTGCGCTGGGTACGCAAAGTGACCCAGTTTTCAAATTCCGTCGCGCCTTGCGGCATCGTCTCAGGTTCATACGTATAGGTGAAATAACGCTCCGAAGCATGGGCATTCATCAATCCAAAAAAACAAAAAAAAACGCTTAAAATAAGACTGACTTTGAATTTCATTTTTTTCTCCGATTAACATTGACTGCAATGGTTGGCTCGGTATTTTTTTTGTTTCAAGCATCCGTCCCTGGCTTTATCAAGGATGCTTTTTATCAAACTTTTAAGAGTAAACTAATTTTCCTCCCAAATAAGCCGTCGCCACCACAAGCGCGCAGCCTATCACGGCGCTCGTCAGATTGGAAACCGGTTTTGAACGCAAGCGCTGTCCAAAAATCAATCTCGCCGTATAAAAAATTAAAAGAGCTGTCGCCGTATAAAAATGCTGCTGCACTGCTCGGCTCATCGCTTTTAGGCCGCCGGAATCGATCAGACCCGTCAAGAACGAGACCATCAGAAACCCATAACCGATACGAAACAAAAAAGATGCAAACCGTTCATAAGTTCTATCCTGTTTCAGCAGCCCTAGGAACAACAGCAGGCCCTCGACAAGAAAAAGAGCGATCGGGAAATGAACCAAGAATGGATGAAGCGGCAAAGGGCTCATTTATTTAAGATGAGCTTCCCTTGCCGGGTAATCAAAAGCCGGTATAAGATTTCCCCGTGCCGGATCCAGACTTGCTTTTTATCCCCAAAAAGCTCACCGGAAGAGATGACTTTCTCTTCCTTTTTATCCAAAAAATCCGTTCTGGTTATATCCGCCATGATGAGTTTAAGGCCTTTGTCACCCGCCAGCCGCAAAATATCCATAGTCATCCTCGTTAATTGAGAATTGGTCTCAATTGAGAGTATATCTCAATTAGAATTCTTGTCAATCAATTTTTTATTTTTTTCTAGGAGGGGAACCAGCCGGTGATAATGGCCTGGAGGCCGCGGCGCATCAGCATGACGCCGATGGCCCCAAGCAGAAGATTGAATATCTTGGAAAGGGTGTGCGACCCCGCCTCCCCCAGGATCTTCGATAAGAAGCCGGAGAAACGCATGATGACACCGCACAGAAGGATGTTCAAGATGATCGAGGTGACCGTGGGATAAAAACCGAAAGAATTCACCAAAATGAGCGAAGTGGTCAGGACTGCGGGCCCCACGATGAGCGGCACCGCCAGGGGCACGGCCCCGAGCGTCTCATCCGGGATCCGATCCCCTTTTCCGTAAGAAAGAAGATCCTTGATCGAGATAATAAAAAGAATGGCGCCGCCCGCAACCAAAAAATCATTGATCGTGATCCCGAGCCAAAAAAAAACGAGCTTCCCCACCCATAGAAAAGCGATCGCGACAAAAAGCGCGGTCAGCGTAGACTCCGTGATCAGCTTGTCTTTCCGGCTTTTTTGCATCCCATTCGTCAAAGCCATGAAAACCGGGATCATGCCGAGCGCGTCCACCGCGACGAAAATCGGGACAAACGCCAGAAAGTAGTTCTTAAGCATTTTCCACCGTTTTCTTCACGTCTTCGACCAACGGCCCCGTGAATCCATGATAAACGCCCACTATTTTTCCATTGGAGTCGATCAACAAACTCGTCGGGATCCCCACCACTCTGTAAATCTCGGTCACACGGTTATCGCCGTCCAAAACCACCGGATAATTGATCCCTATTTTTTTAACGAAGCTTGAGACTTTGGCGCCCGACTCTCCGACGTCAACGCCCAGAATGGTAAACGAACGGCTCTGGTAGGTTTCCTGAAGCTTGATAAGATCGGGGATCTCCTCACGGCAGGGCGGGCACCAGGTCGCCCAAAAATTCAAAAGCACCGCTTTGTTGCGCTGGAGCAGCGCCTCGAGATTGACGTCTTCGCCGTCTAAGTTCTTTAAAGTAAACAGTTGCCTGCCGCTGAGCTGTCCGTCTTGAGCGCTGGAATCCCTTGAACTTGGCCCCATGCACCCGGCCGTAAAAAAGAAGAGGCTTAAAGTAAATACCGAAACAAGGCGCCTTGAAAATTTCATATGAGAAGGCCTCCCATTTTGATGAGGAAATATTCCGCAGCCAGGATCAAAAGCAACCCAAAAAACTTTTTGACCCTTTCAAGCCAGACGCCCGATCTGGGGATCGAGGCCAGAAGCCCCGTGAACGTTCCCAAAAGGATCATCAAAAAACCGACGCCGTAACCAAAAATAAAAAGCAAAGAAAATCCGTATAAAAGATTCTGTTTTGTGCCGACATACACGAGGATCACCGCCAAAACCGGCGCGGTACAGGGCCCGACGATGAGCCCCGAGAACAAGCCTACCGCATACGCGCCAAAATAGCCTCCTTTTTTTTGCGGAAGGCGGGAATTTGTGAACGAAATCTGGGGAATTTGAAACACATCGAGCATGGAAAGACCCAAGACCAGGCATACATTGGCGATGATGAAATAAGAAACGGGGCTTGATCCGACCTGCCCGAAGAGTTTTCCGGACAAAGAAGCAAACACGCCCAAAATAGCATAGGTCGTCGCCATTCCCAGCACATAAATTAAAGAAAGAAGAAACCCTTTCCACTTCCCTCCGGCGCTCCTGGCCCCGATAAACCCCAGCGTCAGCGGGATCACCGGATACACGCATGGCGTGAAACTCATCGCCACTCCCGCGAGGAACACCGCCACAAAAGCAAGCGCGGGGTTGGATTGGATGAGTTGTTCCAGGTTATCAAACATGCTTCTTCTCCCTCACCGACCTCAGCTGCCCGCAGGCCGCTTGAATGTCCTGGCCCTTGGAAAACCTCACCGTCGTTTTGACCCCACCCCGCTGCAAGATCTGCTGAAACCGGACGATCTCTTCATACGTGGGCGCTTCATGAGGAAACTCCTCGATCGGATTGTAAGGGATCAGGTTGACTTTACAAAGCATTCCTTTTAAAAGCTTCACCATGTCCTTCGCCTCTTTTTCCTGGGCGTTGACCCCTTTAATAAGAATATATTCGAACGTGATCGCGCGCTTTGTCTTTTTCACGTACTTCCGGCACGCCTCGATCAGCATCTTTACAGGGTATGCCTGATTCACGGGCATGATCGCGCCGCGCACCGTATCGGTGGGGCCATGAAGCGAGACGGAAAGCTCGACCTGGATGCCTTCTTCGCCAAACGCCTCTATTTTAGGCACAATGCCGCAGGTGGACACCGTCATGCGCCGCGCGCCGATATTGAGCGTCTGTTTTGAGTTAAGCGTGCGGATCGTCCGTAAAAGTTCTTTATAATTATCGAACGGCTCTCCAATCCCCATAAATACGATGTGGGTGAGCTTTTTATTGGGAGCCGCGTCTCGCGCCATCAAAATTTGAGCGACCATCTCGCCCATCGTAAGATTCCTGAAAAAACCGTTCTGGCCGCTCGCGCAAAAAGCGCAGTGAAATTTGCAGCCCACCTGCGAAGAGAGGCACACGGTTTGCCGGTCACTTGTCGAAGACCCGCCGCGATTTTTGGCGGGTATATAGACCGTTTCCACAAGGTCATTATGATTTAATTTTAAGAGAAGTTTGATGCTGTGGTCGTCTTGGGACTTCTGGCGCTCTACTTCTTTCGGGATGGAAAGTGAAAACATCGTTTTAAGCTTCTCGCGGGCGGCGAGCGACAGATTCGTCATCCGGTCAAAATCATAAACGCCCTTGTCATAAACCCATTGCAGCACCTGATCCGCGCGGTAGGGCTCGAGCTCCAGCTCTTGAAACTTTTTCTTGAGCTCCTCGGGCGTAAAATCAAGAACGTTTGCTAAAGATCGTGGCGCCATTTTTTGAATTCCTTGAAAGATGCGACGTGTCGTTGATGCAGTGAAGCCGTACTTTTTTGTTCGTTTCGTCTACGGTCGTGATGCTCGTGTTGTCAATTTGAAGATTGAGAAGCAGGTGGTCAAAATCCGCTTTCAACCAGTCCGCCAACAGCGCGGTGATCACTCCGCCGTGGGTCACGATCACCACCGTTTTGCCGCGATTGGACCGGGCGATGGCTCGGACGCGGCCGACCACGCGTTTCTTAAAACGGTTGATCCCTTCTCCCCTCGGGATTTTGATGGAAGAAGGGCTCTTCAACCACTTTTGGTAGCCCTTGTCGTAGAGCTCGTCCACCTCCTCGGGCGTCATCCCCTCCCAATCCCCAAGATGGATCTCGCGGAGCAGCGGATCGCGCACGATCGGAAGCCTCGTCTGGCGCGTGATCTCAAGCGTCGTGGCATACGCGCGGCCCAGATCGCTCGAGTAGATCTTGTCTATCTTGATCTTCTTGATCTTCCTCGCCAAGCGCTGCGCCTGATAAAGGCCTTTGAAAGTAAGCCGTGAATCCTGGTGTCCCTGAATGCGGTTTTGGTCATTGAACGCCGACTCCGCATGACGCACGATCAAAAGATGGGTCATTCTATCCTAAATATTTTCTATAAACAGCCGCAAGTTCCCGATAACGCCGCGCCCAAGGGGCATGCGTCGCTATTTCCGCCGGCGTCAAGCGCCGTATCACCTTTCCCGGCACTCCCAACACAAGCGAGCGCGGAGGGATGTTCGCGTTTTCCAAGACGATCGCGCCCGCGCCGATCAAACTAAACGCTCCGACACGCGCGCCGCTTAAAATCCTCGCTCCAATGCCGATCAAAACCCCGTCCTCCACGGTGCAGGCATGCGCGGTGGCTTGGTGGCCCATGATAATTCCCTTTTTTAAAACACAAGGCCTCCGGCGATCCACATGCAGCACGCATCCGTCTTGGATGTTGGTGTTCTCCCCCACCCGGATCGCGGCCAGATCGCCTCTCAAAACCGCGGTCGGCCACACACTCACACCCTTCGCGAGCAGGACATCGCCGATCACGTGAGCCCCCGGAGCGATGAATACGGAGGGGTGGATCTTCGGTTTTTTATTCTTAAACGGCAGAATCATCGCCACCTATTCTATCACAGTATCTTTCTCTTCGATCTCTCCGACGATTTCCTCGATCAAATCTTCCAGCGTCACAAGGCCCAGCGCGCGGTCGGTCTTGGTATCGCGAACGATCGCGATTTGGATCTTCCGTCTCTGAAATTCTTTCAAGAGCTCAGCCACCTTTTGGTGAGGCGGGACAAAAAAAGGCGCGCTGATCAAGTCGCTCAAACGAATCAGCGAGCTATTCTTAAAAAGATAGAGAAGATCACGGACGTAAAGGATCCCCACGATGTTGGCCTTCGTGTCTTTGTAGACAGGGATTCGATTGTGTCCCTCTTCCAGCAAAATCCTCTCGATATCCGCTTGCTGTTCTTCCACGCTGACCGAGGTCACCTGATCCAGCGGCGTCATGACATCACGCGCTTCGATCTCATCAAAATGAAAAATGCGCTCGAGCATTTTCCGTTCGTTGTCCCCGTAAAAACCCTCCTCCTTCCCGATCTGGATCATCATTTTAATTTCTTCTTCCGTGACCAAAGGCGAACGGTAATGAGGGTTCCCACCGACGAGTTTAATAAAACCATTGCTGATGTGGGTCAAAACATGCACGAGCGGCCCGAAAATGAAGATAAAAAAGGAGATCAGATGCCTGACAAGAAATGCGACCCCTTCCGGATGATTGGTCGCCAATATTTTAGGCGTCAGCTCGCCGAAAATGACCAGGATCAACGTGATCAGGATGGTTCCGAGGATCAGCCCTTTTCCATCCCCCCATAAATGAGTGAATATGATGGTGCCGATGGCGGCGATCGCGGTGTTCGCGAGACTATTTCCGACCAAGATCGTGGCGATGAGCTTATCCATGCGCGAGACCAGCCCATAGATGCGCTTCGCGCCCCGCCTTTTTTGCTCGATCAGGTGCCTTAAACGGACCTTGTTTAAGGCGATCAACGCCGCTTCGGAAGCGGAAAAAAACGCGGAAAACACGAATAATACGATCAGAGTGATGAGAAGCGAGGAGATAGAAAGCATAACGCAGGTATCATAACTTAAAACCTGACCCTATTCAATCATTATCAAAAACCAATGCTTCTTAACAAATAAACGTTCTAACTCGTTTGAAATAAAGAGGCTATGAGATTGGTACGATAACAATTGACAACCGAAGATGGGCTCACTAAAATGATTAAATTCTATGCTGGAAATCATCCTTTTTTACCTGATGTCGCTGGCGGTGATTTTCTTCGCCATCGGCGTCGTTATCTCAAGATCCGCCGTCTATAGCGTCTTGTCGCTCGTAGCCGCCATGTGCATGACCGCGGGGCTTTTTATTTTGTTAAAGGCCTTCCTTGTCGCCACGATCCTGGTCCTGGTCTACGCCGGGGCCATTCTCGTCCTGTTTTTATTTGTCGTCATGCTGATCGACTTTAAAAAGCTGTCTTTGGATTGGCAGGGCTTCAAGCTTTCCCCTATTTTGGCCGTTGTTCTCGGAGCGCTTATTTTCGGCCAAGCGTTTCTCGTTATCCGTACCATTAAACTGCCCCGCACCATGGAGGTTCAGGGGACGGCAAGCGCTGTCGGCGGGCTTCTGTTCCGAAATTACGTCCTTCCTTTTGAGCTCACCTCCTTTCTGCTACTAGCCGCGGTTGTCAGCGTGGTCGTTCTGGCCAAAAAGGACCTGAAATGATCGGCATTCAGCATTATCTGATCGTCTCGGCGCTTCTTTTTTCAATAGGCCTGGTCGGAATGCTGACGCGCCGGTCGCTCCTGATGATCCTTCTCTCGATCGAACTGATCCTGACCGCCGCCAACCTCTCGTTTGTCAGCTTTTCCTCATTTTTGGGGGATCTGTCGGGCCAAGTCGTCGTCTTTTTTACGATGATCGTGGCCGCGGTGGAAGTCACGGTCGGTCTTGCGATCGTCGTGCTGCTTTTCCGGAAAAAAGGAACGACAAACATTGATGACGTGAAAACCCTCAAATGGTGAATCCGATCTCTTTTGTCCCCTGGATCATTCTTTTTTCGCCTTTCCTGTCTACGCTGCTCATCTGTTTTTTTGCGATGAGATCGCCCAAGACCGCCAGCGCCCTTTCACTTCTAGGTATCCTCGCGTCGCTCGCGGGAAGCATCGCCCTATTCCTATTTTACTCTCACAGCTCTCTTCTTCCCGTGGAAACAAGCTATGCCTGGATCCACGTCGCGGGCCTTCGCGTTGATTTTGGCTTTTTGATCGACCGCTTGTCCATTCTGATGCTTTTAGTGGTGACAGGCGTCGGAAGCTGCATCTTTTTCTATTCGGTCGGATACATGAAAGGGGACGAAAGCTATCCACGATACTTCGCCTCTCTTTCCCTTTTCGCGTTCTCGATGATCGGAATCGTGCTTTCCAACAATTTTCTGATGCTCTTTATTTTTTGGGAGCTCGTGGCGGTGAGCTCTTATCTTCTGATCGGATTCTGGTTTGAAAAACCGTCCGCGGCGGATGCCGGCAATAAGGCATTTATCGTCAACCGCGTGGCGGATTTTGGTTTCGTGCTTGGGATCCTCTATGTTTGGATGTTCTCGGGGACCGGAGGCGGAGAAAGAACCTTCCAATTTTCACAACTCTCGACCCTCTTGCCCGGTTTCCTTTCCCAAGGACTGCTGTCCAAAGAAACGCTCGTGATCGCATCGTTGCTCGTATTCTGCGGCGTCGTGGGAAAATCCGCCCAGTTTCCTCTCTATATCTGGCTGCCGGACGCGATGGAAGGCCCTACTCCGGTGAGCGCCTTGATCCACGCAGCCACGATGGTCGCCGCCGGCGTGTATCTTTTGAGCCGGGCCTTTTTTCTGGTCAGCCAGGTCCCGGAAGCCCTCAATGTCATCGCCTACATCGGAGGGGTCACGGCGATCCTTGCGGCCATCTTGGCCCTGGTCCAAAATGACATCAAAAAAATCCTGGCCTACTCGACGATCAGCCAACTCGGCTACATGGTGATGGCCTTAGGTCTAGGCAGTTCCACGATCGCCATGTATCATCTGACCACCCACGCCTTCTTCAAAGCGCTTTTGTTCCTGGGCGCGGGCGCCATGATCCATAGCCTTCACACCCAAGATATCTGGGAAATGGGAGGGCTCGTCAAACGCATGCCCGTCACGGCGATCACTTTCCTGATCGGAACGCTGGCGCTCTGCGGCATCTACCCTCTTTCGGGATTCTTCAGTAAAGATGAAATCCTGGCTTTAGCTTATGAAAATAACCGGCAGATCTACGGAATCGCGCTCGTCACGGCCGGCCTGACCGCTCTTTACATGAGTCGCCTCTGCTGGATCGCCGTGTTGGGCACGAAAAAAGTCTCTAAACACTCCCACGGGCATGAACACGCGCACGAAACGCCGGCGATCATGAAAGTGCCTCTCATTATTTTGGCCTTTTTTTCCATGACGGCCGGTTTCATGGGTATCCCTCAGTTTATCCTTGGCCCGGAAGCAGGCGAAGCCCCTTTGAATATAACCATCGCGGTCATTTCAAGCGCGGTCGCGTTGTCAGGCATTTTGCTCGGGAGTTTTCTTTATGGAAAACCGCGGCTGAAAGAAGACCCTTTAAAAAAATTCTTCGGGGCGGTTTACGAATTTGCCCTGCATAAATTCTATCTGGACGATCTTTTCTCGCTGATCGCCAAATTTTTTCAAAGCGTTTTGGCCAAGATCCTCTTCTGGTTCGATTCCCGCGTCATCATCCAAAAAGGGGTGAACGGCACGGCGGCCGTGACGGTCAACTTGGCCTCATTTTTAAGACGGGCCCAGACGGGTTATCTTCAAACCTACGCGATGGTATTCGGCTTTGGGATCGTCACGCTTGTCTATTTTCTGATGTTGAAAGGATAAATGCCGCCGTCTCTTGGTCTTATTTCATGGATGCTCTTGGCGCCGGTCATCGGCGCATGCCTTTTGTTTTTTGTCCCTAAAGAAAATACAAAGCTTCTGAAAAATATCTCCCTGGCTTCCGTTTCGCTGTCCCTTATTTTCATTATCGCCGCTTTCTTGAAATATGACCGGGTCCTCGCCGGTTACCAGTTCGTAGACAAAATTGACTGGGTTCCCAGTCTCGGGATTTCCTATCATGTCGGCGTGGACGGGATCAATCTCGTCCTGCTCCTCATGACCTGCGTTCTGGCTTTCACGGGAGTGATCGTCTCGTTCTCGATCAAGGAGCGTTTAAAGGAATATCTCATCTTTTATCTATTCCTGATCGTGGGCTGCCTTGGCGTTTTAAGTTCGCTCAACATTTTCTTTATCTACTTTTTTTATGAGGCGGCGGTGATCCCCGTTTTTCCTTTGATCGGCGTCTGGGGATCGGGCAACAAAGAATACGCGACCATGAAACTGACGCTTTACCTGACGCTGGGGGCCGTTCTGGCGCTCTTGGCTCTCCTGTCCCTCTATTGGGTGACCGGACTCAACACCTTTGATCTCACGGTGATCGAAAAAGCGGTGGCGGCAAAACCCCTGCCGATAGAATTCCAGCGATGGGCATTTCCGT
>Ga0080064_1003184_pt1 | contig 24861 bp, 21 predicted proteins | sample Subgrocontami54m_FD_69260 | JGI IMG/M metagenome (GOLD analysis project Ga0080064, IMG submission 69260) | Subsurface groundwater microbial communities from S. Glens Falls, New York, USA - GMW46 contaminated, 5.4 m (SPADES assembly) (version 2) ...
CGCCGGGGCCCCCCGCGGGGGGGCCCAAGCCATGCTTGCGGTCGAATTGAAGAGCGTCAACAGCCGCTTCCTGGACCTCCAGTTCAGGCTGCCCGAGGAGCTGAGGCCCGTCGAGCCCGCGCTGCGGGAGCTGCTTGCCGCGCGCGTCTCGCGCGGCAAGGTCGAATGCCGCATGGCCATCCAGCCCGCGACCGGCGCCGCGCCGGAGATCGCGATCAACGAGCTCCTGCTCGTCGCCCTGGCCGAGGCCTCGCGCAAGGTGCGCGAGCGCCTCCCCGAGGCGCAGCCGCTGCGCGTGGGCGAGGTGCTGCACTGGCCGGGCATCCTCGAGAACGACGCCGCCGGCACCGAAGCGCTGCGCGAGGCGAGCGTGGCGCTCGTCAAGGCCGCGCTCGTGGAATTCACCGCGGCCCGCGCGCGCGAGGGCGACAAGCTGAAGCTCATGCTGCTCGAGCGCATCGGGCTCATACAGGCGCGCCTCGCGCAGATCCAGTCGCACGTCCCGGAGGCGATCGCCGCCTACCAGGAGAAGATCGCGGCGCGGCTGCGCGAGGCGCTCGTGGCGAGCGACGAGGAGCGCATCCGCCAGGAGATCGCCCTGTTCGGCGTGAAGATAGACGTTGCCGAGGAGTTGAACCGCCTCGGCGCGCACCTCGAGGAGGGGCGCCGCATCCTCGGCGCGGGCGGCGCCGTCGGCAAGCGCCTGGATTTCCTCATGCAGGAGCTGAACCGGGAAGCGAACACCCTCGGCTCGAAGTCGGTGTCCAAGGAACTCTCGGACGCGAGCCTGGAGTTCAAGCTGCTCATCGAGCAGATGCGCGAGCAGATTCAGAATATCGAGTGACCTCAAGGCCGGTCCAGTAGCCTCCGAACTGGCCTCCCGATCCGCGCTTTTCTCCCTGGGAATTGGTCCCGGCTTGTCGTGTAATGTCCAGAAGGAACGCCTGGACCGTAACCAGCCAGACTTGTAGCCAGGCCGGAATGCTAGTCGCTTGACCATCTGTAATTTATAAATTACACTGTCCGTGATCGAACTTCGCCACTACCAGACTGCCGACGCCCGCCCGGGTCGGCCAGGTAATCGTTCTCCTCCTGTGTGGGGGAGACAAGAGAACGCAGCAGAAGGACATCGAACGTGCGAAGAAATACTTCAAGGACTACAAGGACCGCTCCACGCAGAAGCCCGGCGGCCGCACCTAGCCTGCCCTACGAGGACTGGCTGGTCGAGAGCCTGAAAGACCCGAATGAGGCGGCGGCCTACCTGGAAGCCGCGATCGAGGACGGCGACCAGGCGGTGCTCATGCTCGCGCTGCGCCAGGTAGCGCAGGCCCAAGGCGGCATCGCCAAGATCGCCCGGAAAGCCAAGCTCACGCGCGAAGCAACCTACCGGATGCTGTCGAAGGCCGGCAATCCCGAACTGCGCAGTCTCACCGCATTGCTTGCGGCAACCGGCCTGCGGCTCGCAGTGAAGCCGGCGGAGAAGCGCCAACGGAAAGCAACCGCCCTCAAGCTGGCCGCATAGAGTTGCACGCCTTGCAGAATAGGGCGCCGAAGACCGCGCGGCAGGCCATCGATCTTGCCAGGCAGCGGTTCAGGGAATTGATTCAGGAATGGAAACGGCGATGAGCGGGAAAGTGAAGATCACGCGGGGGAGTGGCAACGTCTTTCTCGATCTCGGTTTCGCCAAGGATGAAGCCGAGAGCCTGAATCTGCGCACTGAATTGATGCTGCACATCGAGGACTTCTACAAGAGGAGCGGCATGACGCAGGCGAAGGCCGCCAAGCGGCTTGGCCTGACCACGCCACGGCTCAATGCCTTGCTCAAGGGAAAGATCGATCTGTTCAGCCTGGACGCGCTCGTCAGCATCGCTACGCGGGCGGGGTTGAGCGTACGGCTGGTGGTGAAGAAGGCCGCGTAGGGACTTGCCTCCCTCAGTGCGGCTCACTGGGAAGCGTGAGGCACGCAATTTTTGCAGCGCCTGCCCGCATCGGTTTCCGGCAGATGCCACAGCCTACGTCTATTTCCCATGCCGTCAGCCCCTTGGAATATATCCAACCCAAAGACCATGGACGCAGAATTCATAAAGCAGGCTTTAGCCCGCCATAGAGACGATACGGCAGTGTCGGCACCTGCTCCTCGACGTCTGCTTGATTCGAGACTTTGATAAAAAAATACATCCCGCCACTTATGGAGTGCCGCCCAGACCGGATGCCATCTCAGCCTTTAGTACGGGTGATAATTTTAGATTTAACGTGACAGTTATCGGTGACAACGACGCAGAAGCTTCCATCTCCCTAAGCGTGAAGATAGGGAAGACATGGAATACACCCGTAGTGAAACGGCCCGATCAGAACCAGCGCCCGCTCGGACCCAAGATGTAGCGAAAACGTAGCGCCATCCCGGGGGAAGCCCCATAGCTTCTTTAGCACGAAAAGACCCGGCGCTTCTTCGTCCGGAGGGCACGCCAAGATCCTGCCGATTTCTTCGCTCTCCTTTCATGGATCCATACGTTTTCTGGAGTGGTTCCAAGGCCGCGGGTATCGCCGCCGAAAGTGATACAGAGGCCACAGACCTGACTTGACTCAAGTCAATACGCGTTTCTTTCGGAGGCGAATAATTTTCGATAGGCTGCCACCTGAGGCAGTCACTGCCATTCGATCGAGGAAGGAGGAGTCATGAACACCCTCTGGATCGTCGTCCTCGGCGTGCTGACCACTTATCTGGCCTACAACCTGTACGCCAAGCGCATCGACCGCAACATCATCCAGTCCGACGCGAAGCGGGCCACGCCCGCCCGGATGTACATGGACGGTGTGGACTTCATGCCGACCAGCCGCAACATCCTCTTCGGCTATCACTTCAAGGCGATCGCGGCCGCCGGGCCGATCGTGGGACCGATCACCGCCGCCAATCTCTGGGGATGGTCGCCCTCGCTGGCGTGGCTGATCCTGGGGGTCAGCTTTATCGGCTGGGTGAGCGACTATTCCGCGATCATGGTCGCGGTGCGCAACGACGGCAACAGCCTGTCGGCGATCGCGCACAAGCTCATCGCGCCGCGCACGCGCACGATCCTGTTCGTCTTTATTTTCTTCTACCTGATGCTGCTCGCCGGCGCGTTCGTCGGCATCCTGGCGGCGATCCTCTCGGCGCGTCCGGACGTGCCGTTCGGCATCATCATGCTCGCGCTGATGGGCCTCCTTGCCGGGCAGATGATGTACCGCTGGAAGATGGGCATCATGGGGGTCACGGTCTTCGTCGTAGCGCTCACGCTCGCCGGCATGGTGGCCGGTCCGTGGGGCCAGCACCGCGATGAAAAGGGCGCGCTCGTGCAAGGCCCGGTAGCGGCCGCGATCGTGCAGGTGAACAGCGCGGTCGACCAGATCAACGATCGCCAGCCGCTCTTCGCGGTCGAGGACCCGACGGCCGCAGATCCCAGGATCCCCGCGCCGGGCAAGGACGGGAAGCGCGCGAGCACCCCGGCGTATGACGCAGACACGGGCCTCCTCAAGACGCTGCCGAATTACCTGGCGTGGATGGTGTTCCTGTTCGCCTTCAGCTACATGGGGGCGAACATGCCGATCTGGCGCTTCGCCCAGCCGGTGAACTACATCGGCTTCTGGATCACTTCGATCACCATTCTGCTCTCCGCCCTCGGCATGGTCGTCGCGCCGCTCCTCGGCACGACGGACGCGTCCGGGGCCCTCATCGGCGCGTTCGCGCTGCCGGCCTTCAAGGACCTCGGCTTCGGGATCGAGGCGGGCAAGTCGTGGCAGCCGCTATGGCCGATGCTCTTCGTCACGATCGCTTGCGGCGCCATCTCGGGCTGGCATGCGCTCGTCGGTTCGATCGGCACCGCGCGGCAGATCGAATACGAGACCGATGCCCTGCCGGTCGGCGCGGGGGCGATGTTGTTTGGCGAGTTCCCCCTGGCGCTGCTGTCTCTGACTGCCGTGTCCATCGCCGGAGCCGGCGGCGGCGGCGGCCGATTCGCGGTTGGCGTCGGCAAGCTGGTGTACGCCGGGACCTTCGGGCTGATCCCCGAGACGTTCGGCACCGCGCTCGGCTTCGCCACCTTCGTGATCATCGTGCTGACGGTCACTCAGCTCGTATTCCGCGTGATGCGGGTGACGCTGGCCGAGTGGGTGGGCGACGCCATTCCGATAGCAAGGAATATGCACGTGGCGAGCCTGATGTCGATGGTCCTCACGGCCGCGCTGGTGCTCACCGGAACGTGGGTCTACCTGTGGCAGATGTTCGGCGCCTCCAACCAGCTGATGGCGGCCCTGAGCCTGCTCGTGGTGTCAGTGTGGCTCAAGTCGGAGAAACGCAACCCGACCTACGCGGTCGTGCCCATGGTCTTCATGTACTTCACCACGCTGGCGGCCACCGCCGTCACGGCGCGCAACCTCTACGTGACGATCGCGGCGAACCCGAAGATGAGCGCGCTGCCCGTGGCGGGCGCGTGGGCCATGATCGCGGTATCCGTGCTCCTCTTCGTGGCGGCGGTCGTGATCGGCTGGGACGGGTACAAAGCTTACTTCCGTCACGGCGCGGCACCCGCGGCGCCGGTCCCGCATCCGGAGGTCATGCCGCCCCCGGCACATGCCTAGGCGTTATTTGAGCGCGAGTTCGGCGAGACCATGAACCGCTTCGAAGAACTCGCGCGCGGGCCGCTGCCGGTCGGGCAACGACACGTGAAGCTGGAAATGGGGTTCGGCGCGGCGTACGGAAATCCGCGCCAGCCGCATGCCTGCGTCCTGGGCGCGGGCGAGCAGGGCGTCAGCGCGTTCCAGCGCGGGGGTGCTTTCGTAGTGAACGGCGATGCCGCCCTCGCGCGCCAGCCATCCGCGCGGCACGCGCGCCAGCGCGTCGCGGCCGGACCAGCTTCGCGGATCGAGAGCTTCGAGTTCCAGCGCAGGGGCTTGCCGCAGCGCGCCGCGGATGATCAGTGTGTCGCGGCGGCCGCGGGCTCGCGAAAGGGGCCACCAGGGCAGGTCGCGCGGTTCGAGGAAGATCACGAGCGTCGCGCCGGTGAAGGGCGTCCGGGCATCGCCGATCACCATCTCGACCACGGTCGAGCCGAGCCAGCGTACGGTAGTGCGGCTGCCGAGAAGCGGCAGGCCTTCCTGCATCCAGCGCATGAGCTCTCGTCCCGTGCGGACGTTCCAGATCGTGCCGGCGGCGAACCAGGCGACGACCGCGACCGCCACTATGCCTATGAGCTCGGTCATGGCAAAAGACGATAGCACACCCGTCACACACGGGTGGAGACGCGCGCTGCACGAGTTCATGTATGGCGTGGCGGGCTACGATATCGCCCACCAGGCGCTGGAGTTGCGCGCCGCGATGGAGAGGGTTTTTATGCTGGGCTTGTTCGGCGACATGCTCGGCGTGCCGATCCTGCCGCCGTACTACGGGCTGCGCCTGCTGCCCTACGTCGTGCCGCAGATCGAGACCTGGAAGCGCAGCGTCCTGCGCGAGCGCGAGCTCGGCAGCGACCACGAGCATCACCTGCACGGCGTATGAAAAGGAGACGGCCATGACAGAGCACGAGAAGGTATCAGCGGCGAAGAGGCTGTGGCAGAACATCTGCGACACCGTGTACGGCATGGCCGCCCACGACATGAGCCGCGCGGCCCTGCGCACGCGCGCATCGATGGAGCATCTGTTCATCCTCATCACGATGGGCGACCTGCTCGGCATCCCGATCCTGCCGCCGTACTACAGCCTGCGGCTCCTGCCTTACGTCGTGCCGCAGATCGCCACCTGGAAGCGGCGCATGTTGCGCGAGAAGGATGTCGCCGATGCTATGTTCTAGGACGCGGTTACAACATGAGGGGGCACACCCCCTCATGCTCCCCCAAGTCGGAGTCCGTTTCGGTGATTCTGAAACGGACTCCAGGTCGATGTTCTAGGGAGCGATGATGGGATTCAAGGACGTGTTCCTGCAGCATCCCGAGCGCCGCTACATCATGTTCGGTGGCGGGGGCGGGGTCGGCAAGACCACCTTCTCCGCAGCGGCGGCATACTGGCTCGCGAGCCACGGAAAGAAGGTGCTCGTGTTCTCCGTGGACCCCCAGGCGTCTCTCACCGACATCTTCAAGCGCGACATCTTCGGCAAGGGGCCCGTACCCATCATGGACAAGCTCTGGGCCCAGGAGATCGACGCGGACAGCCACATCCGCGCGTACCAGCAGGAGATCCGCCAGAAGATCCTCGACATGTACGGCCTGCCCGCCGTGCCCGAGGAGATCGAGAGCTACATCCAGGCGGCGAGCGCCGAGCCGGCGATGGAGGAGAGCGCGATGTTCGACGCCGTGGTGGACGTGGTCATGCAGGGCGACTACGACTACTACATCTACGATCTCGTGCCCCTCGGCCACGCGCTCTACTACCTGTCGATGGCCAAGGTCTACGACGAGTGGATCAACAAGGTCACCAAGCTGCGGGAGGAGATGCGCGAGTACGAGGAAATGGTGAGCCGGATCCAGCGCAAGAAGGTGACCGAGCAGGACCAGATCCTCCAGGAACTGCTCTACATCAAGAACCGCATCAACACGTCGGCCGGGATCCTCACGGACAAGACGAAGACGGCTTTCTTCTTTGTGGTGATCCCGGAGGCCGGGGTCATCAACGACACGCAGAAGGCGGCCAAGCTGTTCGCGCAGTTCGACGTGCCGCTCTCCGGGTACGTGGTGAACCGGGTCATTCCGCACGAGCTGCTGGAGCAGAACATCCCGGAATACCTGCGCCGCCGCATCGCCATGCAGGACCAGAACCTGCTCGGCGTGCGCACGGCCTTCGGCGACCAGGTGCTGGCGATGGTGCCGGAGATGGAGCGCGACGTCACAGGGCTGCCGATGATCGAGAAGCTGGCCGCCGGCATGTTCGCATAGCGAAGGATCGCCATGCCAGATATCACAATGCCCGGAATCACGATGCCAATGGGCCGGCACCTCAGCGAGCACCCTGCGCTGAAGTACCTCTTCTTCGGCGGCAAGGGCGGCGTGGGCAAGACCGTCTTCGCCGCCGCCGCCGCCATCGGACTCGCCCGGCAGGGACGCCGGACCCTGCTCGCGTCGACGAATCCCGTCCACAGCCTGACGAGCCTGCTCGGCCAGGACGTGCTCGGCAAGCACGTTCCCATCGACGGCGTGCCGAACCTCTGGGCGTTCGAGATCGAGACCAAGGAGACCATCGAGCGCAGCAAGGTGCAGATCCGGGAGAAGATCCGGTGGTTCCTCAAGTTCGCCGACATCACCACCAAGGCCGACGAGTTCGTCGAGACCGCGACGATGAACCCCGCGTTCGAGGAGTCGGCGATGTTCGAGAACATGATCGACCTCATGTTCAATAACGAGTACGACGTCTACGTCTTCGACACCGCGCCTACCGCCAACGCGCGGCGCCTGCTCGGCATGTCGAAGGTGTACGCGCTGTGGGTCAACAAGATGATGAAGAGCCGCGAGGAGGCGCGCACGCTCCGCGAGCTGCTCTCCTTTACGAAGAAGAAGGAGACGGACCCGCTGATGGAGTACCTCGTCTCCTTCCGCGACCGGATGGAGCACGCGCGCGTGCTCCTCACTGACCCCGCGCTCACGGCGTTCTACTTCGTGACGCTGCCGGAGGCGCTGCCCATCGCGGTGGTCACGCGCTTCATCCAGTGGTTCAAGGACTTCGGGATCCCCGTGGGCGGCGTCCTCGTCAACATGGTCATCGACCCTGCGTCGCTCGTTCCGGACTCCGCCGGGTTCGTCAAGAACCGCCTGGCGATGCAGCAGGAGCACATGCGAACGATCTGGCGGGAGTTCGACGGCAGCGTCCGCGCCGTCGTGCCGCTGTTCGAGACCGAAATCCGCGGCGTGCCGATGCTCCAGCGCCTGTGCGATGCCATCTACGCGGCCGACGGCGCGAAGCCCACGCCCGGCGGCGGCGCCGGCCGGCTGCACGAAGTAGTCGCAGCGCGAACCTGATCACTGCGGGCGCAGCGACGAGCCCGCACGCGTGGCCGGGTTCATTCCGGCGACCGCCACTTCCCATACCCGTCGGCGCGTTTCGTCGGTGCGGTAGAATGCGCCGTCGTAGGGGATACGGAACCGTCTTGCGCAGCCAGTCGTGTTGTCTGGTCGATCGCGCATCCCGGTATTCTCGTATAAGTGGATGATTACGATCGCGTTCGCCTTGCAGCGCAATACTCAGATCCAGAATATCGAATGACCGGCAACCTCATCGTCGTCGCCGCCCCCTCGGGCGCCGGCAAGACCTCGCTGGTGAACTCGGTGCTCGCCGAGGATCCGGGACTCGCGCTTTCGATCTCGTACACGACGCGCTCGCCCCGCCCGGGCGAGCGGAACGGCCGCGAATACCACTTCACGGACCTCGCCACCTTCGAGGCCATGCTCGGTCGCGGCGAGTTCCTCGAGCACGCCGAGGTGCACGGAAACCGCTACGGCACCTCGCGCAAGCGGATAGAGGATGCACTCGATCGCGGCTCCGACGTGGTCCTCGAGATCGACTGGCAGGGCGCGCAACAGGTGAGGCGGCTGTATCCAGGGGCGATCACGGTCTTCATCCTGCCGCCCTCGATCGGGGAGCTCGAGCGCCGGCTGCGTTCGCGCGGCCAGGACAGCGAGGCCGTGATCCGGCGCCGCGTGGAAAATGCGGTCGAGGAGATCCTCCACGCCAGGGAGTTCGATTATGTTATTATTAACAGTATCTTCGAGGAAGCTCGGCGGGACCTTGCCGCGGTCGTGCGTGCGGCAAGACTCACATTGGCGCAGCAGCGCGCGCGCAATCCTGACCTGCTCAACCGGACCTGAAAGGCTAGAAACCGTATGGCACGCATCACAGTTGAAGATTGTCTGAAGAGGATTCCGAACCGCTTCCAGCTCACGCTGGCGGCGACCTACCGCGCGCGCCAGCTCGCCCAGGGCGGATCGCCCATGATCGAGACCAACCGCGACAAGCCCACGGTCATCGCCTTGCGCGAAATGGCGCAGGGCAAGTACGGCATCGAGTACCTGAGCCGCGTCAATTCAGGGTGAACGCCGATCGTGGCCCGCTGATTGCCAGGCCTAGCGGGCCGCGCCCGGCGCGGATCGCGCGGGCCTGATCATGGCCCCGGTCGCCATACGCGAACTGCGGGAGCACCTCGCCTACCTCAAGCCGATCGACATCGGGCGCGTCGAGGAGGCCTACCAGTTCAGCGACGCGGCGCACCAGGGCCAGTTCAGGAAGAGCGGCCACCCCTATATCTCGCATCCCCTGGCGGTCGCGCAGATCCTCGCCGAGTGGCAGCTCGACGGCCAGGCGGTGGTCGCCGCGCTCCTGCACGACGTCATGGAGGACACCGCGGTCACCAAGGACGAGATCTCGCAGCGCTTCGGGCGTGCGGTCGCCGACTTGGTCGATGGCGTCTCCAAGCTCGACCGCCTCGAGTTCCAGTCGCAGCAGGACGCGCAGGCCGAGAACTTCCGCAAGATGCTGCTCGCGATGGCGCGCGACGTGCGCGTCATGCTCATCAAGCTGGCCGACCGCCTGCACAACATGCGCACGCTCGACGCCGTCGATCCGGAGCAGCGGCGGCGCGTCGCCCGGGAGACGCTCGAGATCTACGCCCCGATCGCGAACCGCCTCGGCCTGGACAGCCTCTACCGGGAAATGCAGGAGCTCGCCTTCAAGCACCTGTACCCGCTGCGCTACCGCGTGCTCGCCAAGGCGGTGCGTTCGGCGCGCGGCAACCGCCGCCAGAGCATGGAGCGGATTCTCGAGGCGATCCGGGAGCGGCTCGCAAAGGGGGAAATCGAGGCCACGGTCACCGGCCGCGAGAAGCACATCTTCTCGATCTACAAGAAGATGGCCGAGAAGCACCTGTCCTTCTCGCAGGTGCTCGACATCTACGGATTTCGCGTCACCGTGCGCGACGTGCCCGGGTGCTACCTCGCCCTGGGCACGCTGCACGCCCTCTACAAGCCGGTGCCGGGGAAGTTCAAGGACTACATCGCCATCCCGAAAGTCAACGGCTACCAGTCGCTGCACACGACGCTGATCGGCCCCTACGGCATGCCGGTGGAGGTCCAGATCCGCACCCAGGCGATGAACCGCATCGCCGAAACCGGCGTCGCCTCCCACTGGCTCTACAAGAGCACCGACGCGGAGATCAGCGAAGCGCAGCAGCGCACCCACAAGTGGCTGCAGTCGCTGCTCGACATCCAGAACACCTCGGGCGACGCGGCCGAATTCCTCGAGCACATCAAGATCGACCTCTTCCCCGACGAGGTCTATGTCTTCACGCCCAGGGGCAGGATCATGTCGATGCCGCGCGGGGCGACGCCGGTGGATTTCGCCTACGCCGTGCACACCGACATCGGCAACCGCTGCATCGCCGCCAAGATCAACGACGAGCTGGCGCCCCTGCGCACCGAATTGAACAACGGCGACCGCGTCGAGATCGTCACCGCGCCGCACGCGAGCCCCAATCCGGCCTGGCTGTCCTACGTCAAGACCGCCAAGGCCCGCGCGCAGATCCGCCACTTCCTGAAGACCATGCAGGCCGAGGAGTCCCGCGCCCTGGGCAAGCGGCTGCTCAACCAGCAACTGCGCGCCTTCGGCGCCAAGGAGACCGAGGTTCCGGCCGAGCGGTGGAACAAGCTGATCAAGGAATCCAGCGCGAAATCGCAGCAGGAGATCCTCTCCGACATCGGCCTCGGGAAGCGGCTCGCCGCCATCGTCGCGAGGAAGCTGCTCGCCCTGTCGGAGCAGCAGCCCGCCGTGGGCAAGGCGCCCGGGTCTATCGTCATCCGCGGCTCCGAGGGCATGGCGGTGCAGTTCGCGAGGTGCTGCAATCCGATCCCGGGCGACCCGATCGTCGGGTTCATCAAGAAAGGCGAGGGGCTGGTGGTGCATACGCACGACTGCCCCACGGCGCGCAAGTCCCGCGGCGACCCCGAGAAGTGGATCGACGTGGAATGGGACCCGGACACCGACCGCATGTTCGACGTGAACATCCGCACCATCCTGCTCGACCAGCGCGGCGTGCTCGCCAAGGTCGCCGCCGCGATCGCGGGGGCGGGCTGCAACATCTCCAACGTGTCGATCGAATCCGACCACAGCATGTACGCGACGAACTACTTCACCGTCCAGGTCGCCAACCGCATGCACCTCGCCAAGGTGATGCGCGCGCTGCGGCGCGTTCCCGAGGTGATGCGCATCGCGCGCGTCAAGGAGTGACCCACGCCCGGCGGGCCGGCTCGCCGCACGGGCGCAGTACCGATTTTTTCATCCGCATTCGAAGGAAACCCGCCATGACCACCCGCTACTGCTTCGGAAAGACCGTCGACCTGGGCTTCGACGCGGCGCTGCAACGCGTCACCGAGGAACTCGCCAAACAGGGCTTCGGCGTCCTCACCGAGATCGACGTTTCGGCGACGATGAAGAAAAAGCTCAACGTCGATTTCCCGCGCTATCGCATCCTGGGCGCCTGCAATCCGCAGTTCGCCCACCGCGCCCTCGCCGCGGAGCCGGAGATCGGCACGCTGCTCCCCTGCAACGTCGTCGTGCGCGAAGACGCGGGCGGCAAGGTGAGGGTGGAGTTCATGGACCCGGACGCCGTACTGCAGCTCGTCGACCGGCCGGGGATCGCCGAGATCGCGGGCGAGGTCCGCGGCCGCCTCGAAAAGGTCATGGCTGCGCTCTGAGCGGAGCGCCGGTGTCGCTGGAAACCTGGCTTGCGCTCTTCGTCGCCGCCTGGGCGATCAGCATCTCGCCCGGAGCGGGCGCCGTCGCGGCGATGTCCGCCGGGCTGCGCCACGGCATGCGGCGCGGCTACTGGACGACGGTCGGCCTGCAACTGGGCATCCTCGCGCAGCTCTTCGTGGTCGCCGCGGGGATAGGCGCGCTGCTCGCGACCTCGCGGCTCGCGTTCGAGGCGATCCGCTGGTTCGGCGTCGCCTACCTGCTCTGGCTCGGCGTGCAGCAGTGGCGCGCCGGTGCGCGCGGCGCGGCGCTCGTGGCGGACGACCGCGCCACGCTGCGGGCCCCGGCCCGCAGCGCCCTCGTGCTGCGCGGCTTTCTCGTCAATGCGAGCAATCCGAAGGCGGTGGTGTTCATGCTCGCGGTCGTGCCCCAGTTCATCGACACCGCGCGCCCGCTCATCGGCCAGTATCTCCTGATCGCGGCGACGCTGGTCGCGGTCGATCTCGTGGTGATGGGGGGCTACACGGGGCTCGCCGCGAAGCTGCTGCGCCTGCTGCGCGAGCCGCGCCAGGTGCGCCTCGTGAACCGGATCTTCGGCGGCCTGTTCGTCGGCGCCGCGCTGCTGCTCGCCTCGTTCCGGCGCGGCTTCTAGACGTAGGTTGGGCTGAACGCCAGCGAAGCCCAACATTGAGGTTTCGAATCGTTGGACTTCCGCCGTCGGCTCCAGCCCAACCTACGCGGCTACACGGCGCATTTCGCGCCAGCGGGCGACTTCGGCGAGATATTCCCGGGGCGCCTCGTCGAGCGTCTCGACCGCGCCGGCGAAGACCTCGCCGCTGCGGCCGTCGAGCGTGAGCACGTCGCCCTCGCGGAACTGCCTGCCCGCGATCACGCAGCGCCGCGCATCCATGTCGATGCGCAGCGCCTCGCACGCCACCAGGCACACCCGGTCGAGCTGCCTCGCCACCACCGCCGCATGCGAGGTGCGGCTCCCGGCCGCGGTGAGGATGCCGCGCGCCGATTCGATGCCGGCGACGTCCTCGGTGGCCATTTCGCCGCGCACCAGAATGACGGCCGCACCCGCCGCGGCGCGTTCTTCGGCGCGCGCCGCGTCGAGAGCCATCTCGCCTGTCGCCACGCCGATGCTCGCCGGCACGGCCCGGCACAGCGCGGGCGGCGCGCCGGCCGCGACGCGCCTGTCCCGGATCGCGCCCAGGTCGATGCCCTCCAGGCGCGCGAGCGCCTGCTCCGGGCCGATCAGACCCTCGCGGACCATTTCGACCGCGATGCGCAGCGCTGCAAGCGCCGTGCGCTTGCCGCTGCGCGTCTGCAGCAGGTAGAGCCTTCCGTCCTGGACGGTGAACTCGAACTCCTGGGCGTCGGCGAACTCGCGCTCGAGCCTCGCGCGCACCGCGAGGATGGCCTCGAAGGCCTGCGGCATGATGTCGGCGAGCACGTTCGGCTCGTGCAACGAGTGCCGGCCCGAGACCACGTCCTCGCCCTGCGCGTTGGAGGCGAAGTCCAGGTACAGCTCGCTCGCGCCGGTGGCCGGATCGCGCGTGAACGCGACTCCCGCTCCCGAAGTCCCGCCGGAATTGCCGAACACCATGCGCTGCACCGTGACCGCGGTACCCTGCGCATCGTCGATCCCCGCCATGCGCCGGTAGGCCAGAGCGCGGGGGCTGCGCCAGGAACGGAATACGGCCTCGGTGGCCGCTTCGAGCTGATCCAGAGGCTCCTGGGGAAACGCACGGCCGGTCTGTTCCCGGAACATTTCCAGGTACTCGGCAGCGAGCCCCTCGAGGGACTTGAAATCGAGATCCTGCGCGCTTGCGACGCGCTCGTGGCGCAGGCGCTCGTTCATCGCCGCCTGGAACGGCTCGCCCGGGAGGCCCTCGACGACTTCCGCAAAAGACTGGATCAGGCGGCGGTACGAATCCCACACCAGGCGCGGGTTGCCGGTCATGCGCAGCATGCCCCTCAGCACCCCGTCGCACAGGCCGACGTTGAGCAGCGTGTCCATCATGCCCGGCATCGACACGGGAGCGCCCGAGCGCACCGACACGAGCAGCGGCCGGCGCGCGCTGCCGAAGCCGGTTCCCGAGGCCGCCTCGATGCGCCGGATGTTCCTCGCCATCAGGTCGCACAATCCCGGCGCGAGCCTGCCGCCGCGCTCGAAATAATCGCGGCAGAACTTTGTGCCGAGCACGAAGGCCGCGGGGACCGGAAGGCCGATTCGCGCCATCCGCAGCAGGTTGTACGCCTTGAACCCCATCACCTCCGGGGTCTCGCGCGCTTCGCCGGCATCGGCGACGACGAATACTTCCTCGATGCGCTCGGCCATGCCAGGCACCCTAAGCCGGCCGAGCCGGAACCGTTGCCTCGCCTTGCCTTCCATGATCTCCCGATTTTGGGAAGTTGCGAAGTTGCAACTTCCCAAAATCGGGAGACATATGTAGACCAAAAATCTTCGCCGATTGTGTCAACACGTGAGTCATAAGGGACTAGCTCACCTGGACCTGCCTCAGCACGTGGTCGCGCAGCAGGAGTGCCGTGTGCATCAGATTGTCGGCAGCGGACTCCAGGTTGCGCGCGGCTTCGGAGATCACGTACAGCGTGCGCGCGTCCATGCCTTCGGCGACCAGTGTGCGCTTGATCGCGCGCTGCGATTCGTCGGTCTGATGCTCGATCGCGCCGATGCGATGGATCGCCTCGAGGAAGTCCTGCATGTCCTCGCGCTGCCCTCCGCGGCGCACCAGCCGCGCGGTCTCGAGGATCTTGATGTATTCCTGCCCCCCCTGCACGACCTGTTCGGCGAGCTGCTGCATGTTCCGGCGCAGCTCCCCCTGGAGCCCCGGCGCCGGCAGCAGCGTCATGTGAAACGCCGCCTCCTCCAGGTCGTCGGCGATGTCGTCGGCCACGCCGAGCAGGTCGCGGAAGAACGCCGGCTCGTCCCCCTGGCCGCTCAACGCGCGCACGCGGTTCAACAGCTCGTCGGCGTGCGTTTCCCATTGCTTGGCGCGCTCGGCGTTGCGTTCGAGCAGCGGCTGGGCGTCGGTGCGGCCCGTGCGCAGCAGCACGTCGCGGATCCCTTCCGCGATCTCGACGATGGTTCCGGCGTGCTCCGAGGCGATATCGAGCAGCCCCTGGCGGAACGTGCGCACGTAGTTGAGCAGCTCGGTGCGGATCTCGTCGACGATCAGCGATTCCGGCCGCGCCGCGAGCAGCCCCTCGGCGCAGGTCCGCAGCACGAAGCGGAAGAAATCCCCCGCCTTGCCGCGCGGCAGCAGTTCCTCCAGCCCCTGGCCGAAGCGCAACTGCCCGTGCGCGGCGAACTCGATCGCGTCGTAGACGAGCTGCTCGGCGCCGCAGCGCAGGAACGCCATGTGCCCGTAGTCGTGCGCCGCCGCCCAGCGCAGCAGCTCGAGCGCCTCCTTCCTCGGCAGGAAAAGGCGCAGCCGCTTGCGCGCGCGGTTCCAGTCGATGAGGAACACGATGCGCGAGCCGAGGAAGGCGAGGAACGATTCGAGCGCTTCGCGGTCAGCCGCGGCGAACTTCCCCAGCGACAGGTGGTACAGCTCCTCGCCCAGCGCGGCGTCGCGGCGCGATCGCGTGTCTTCCCACTGGACCCGGTAGCCCTCGAACAGGCTCTGGAAGAACAGCAGCCGCTGCAGGTGCACGTCGGTGTAGGTGACGCTCGCCTCGAGGCCCTCGACGTGGACCACGAGCACGTGCGCATCGGTGGTGCCGATGTCGTTCTGGATCACCAGCCGCGCGCCGCTGCGGGTCGCGGTGGTTCCCAGGCCCGGGTGATCGAAGCGCAGCCGCGAGGTCTGCTCCACGCCGCGCATGAATGCGCGGATGAGCGGCCGGTCTTCCTCGCCGATGTCGTAGGCGCGCGCGCCGTCGATGGTCTCGGAGGCGATCCGCTGCTGCAGGCGGTTCAGCGCCTTGTGCATGTCCATCACGAGCAGATGCAGGCTGTCGCCGTGGTCGCGCCGCGCCGACACCATGGCCTCGATCGCCGCACCGGAAAGGATGTCGTCCGCGGCGCTCGCCTTCGCAAGCGCCTGCAGCCGCCCGGCGAACGCCGCGGACTGCGCGTCGCCGCCCGATGGCTCGTCCGCAGCGTCCGACAGCAGGAGCGGTTCGAGCATCAGGCCGGCGCCGCGGTAGGCCTCCTCGACGATGCGCGCCGCCTCGGGAATATGGTAGCCGCCGTTCGCCTTCGCCGCGGCGCCCACGACCTGGTCGAGCGCGGCATCGTCCATGCCCGCCTGAACGCGCTCGGCCGAAAGGCTCGAATACTCGCCGGCGGGGTTGTCGGCTCGGCCCTTGGCCGATTGCAGCAGGGTGAAGCAGTACTTGGTCCGGTCGTTCGCCGCGAGCGCCGCATTCAGCAATTCCGGCAGCGCGAGCTTGGACTCGCCGAGGGATTTGACGATGCGTGCCTTTTCGACCATGGAGGTCGGCGTTTCGATTTTCGCGGCCCGCTACGCGCGCCGGCCCCATCCTGGGGCTGCGTCGTGCGGACCACGACGGCTCAAGTCTAGCAGCGTAATATGCCGGCTCCGTGACCTGCGACAAATGAACGAAAAGAAAGGAACGCAATGAGAATCAAGAGCAACGGCATCGGGCTGAACTGCGAGGTGCAGGGCAGCGGCCCCTGGGTGGTACTGAGCCACTCCCTCGCCTGCGATCTGCACATGTGGGACGAGCAGGCTGCACTCCTCGCCGGGGACCACACGGTGCTGCGGTTCGACACCCGCGGCCACGGCGGAAGTGACGCCCCCGCGGAAGAATACTCGCTCGAGATGCTCGCCGACGATGCGAAAGGCCTGCTCGACGCGCTCGGCGTCGAGTCCTGCCACTGGGTCGGCCTGTCGATGGGCGGCATGATCGGCCAGACCTTCGCGCTCCGCCACCCCGGGGTGTTGAAGACGCTCGTGCTCGCCGACACGACGAGCCGCTACCCGCCCGAGGCCCGGACCCTGTGGGAGGCCCGCATCGCCACCGCGGAAACCAGGGGCATGGAACCGCTGGTCGAAGGTACGCTCGCGCGCTGGTTCACCGGAGGCTTTTGCGCCGCGCGGCGCGACGTCTGCGACCGCGTCGCCGCAATGATCCGCGCGACGCCCCCGGCGGGCTATGCGGGCTGCTGCCACGCGATCCCGAAGATCAACCTCACCTCGAGACTGAAGGAGATCACCTGCCCCGCCCTGGTGATCGTCGGCGACCAGGATGCCGGAACGCCGGTCGACATGGCGCGCGAAATCCATGCCGCGCTGCCGGGCTCGGAACTGGTCATCATCCCCTCGGCCTCGCACCTGTCGAATCTCGAGCAGCCCGAGGCGTTCAACCGGACGCTGGCGAGGTTCCTGGCGCAGCACCGCTGAGACTCCCGGGAGGAGTGACCCGGCGCATTGACAGCGATATTTCATATCTAATACATTTAGTCGCCGCGCACGGCTTCTCCCTCAATCACTCCCGGATCGCCCATGAACTTCCCCCTGGCAGGAAAGGTCGCCGTCGTCACCGGAGCAGGCAGCGGCATCGGCGCCGCAATCGCCAAGGCGCTCGCGCGCGAAGGCGCAGGCATCGCTCTGATCGGGCGCAACGCGGCGAAGCTCGAGCGCCAGGCCGCCGAGCTGTCCGCCGACACGTTCATCGCGCCTGCGGACATCGCCGACGCTGAATCGGTGCACAAGGCGTTCGCGCGAATCCGCGAGCGTTTCCCCCGCATCGACGTGCTGGTGAACAATGCCGGGCAGGCCGAAAGCGCACCGTTCTCGCGCACCGACGCGGCGCTGTGGAACCGGATGCTCGGGGTCAACCTGACCGGCACCTACTTGTGCACCCACGAGGTGCTGCCCGCGATGCTCAAGCGGGACTACGGACGCGTGATCAACGTCGCCAGCACCGCCGGACTGATCGGCTACGGCTACGTATCGGCCTACTGCGCCGCCAAGCACGGCGTGATCGGCCTCACGCGCGCGCTTGCGCTCGAGACGGCGAAGACCGCGGTCACGGTCAATGCCCTGTGCCCGGGCTACGCCGACACCGAGATCACCAGGGGCACGATCGCCAACATCGTGGCGAAGACCGGCAAGTCCGAGGCCGAAGCCCGCGCCGCCCTCACCAGCCACAATCCCCAGGGCCGCCTGATCCAGCCCGAGGAAGTCGCGAGCGCCGTGCTCTGGCTGTGCCTGCCGGGATCCGAATCGGTCACCGGCCAGGCGATTCCCATTGCAGGTGGGGAGGTGATGTGACTCCCCCGAAGATTTTGGGTTTACATACGCCTCCCGATTTTGCGCAGTTGCAGCTTCGCAACTGCGCAAAATCGGGAGATTTGGGATGGCAGATCACGGCAACCTGTTCGAGTCCGGCTTTCCGGCTTGGGCCGGGAGGTGATGTGGTTCGCCTGATCGCGGCAGCCGCGATTCCCTGATGGGTGAAGCGGCCCTCAGGCGTGCCCCGCTCGACCAGGAGACGCGCATCCGCGACGACGCCCACGACGCGCTGCGCCTGTGGCTGCGCCTGCTCACCTGCACCAGCCTGATCCAGTCGATCATCCGCACTCGCCTGCGCGAGAGCTTCGAGTGCACGCTGCCGCGGTTCGACCTCATGGCGCAGCTCGACCGGCAACCCGAGGGGCTGAAGATGGGCGAGCTGTCGCGCCGGCTGATGGTCACCGGGGGCAACGTCACCGGCATCACCGACCAGCTCGTGAAGGAGGGACTGGTGGAGCGCGACAGCGTGCCGAGCGACCGGCGGGCCCGCCTGGTGAAGCTCACGCCGGCGGGCAGAAAGGCATTCCAGCGCATGGCGCAGGAACTCGAACAGTGGCTGATTCGGCTCTTCTCGCATGTCCCCGATGGCGAAAAGAAACGGCTGCACGGGCTGCTCGGCGAAGTAAAGAGCGGTCTGACCCCTCCAAGGAAGCGATGATGAGCGACAAGTCCTACCTCCAGTGGCCGTTTTTCGAGGATGCGCACCGCGTGCTGGAACGCGAGCTCGACGCCTGGGCGGCGAAGCACCTCTCGCACGCCCACGGCAGCGACCTCGACGCGGCCTGCCGCGCGCTCGTGCGGGATCTGGGACGCTCGGGCTGGCTGAAATACTGCGTGCCCGCCGCCTACGGCGGAGCGCGCGACGGGATCGATTCGCGCTCGCTGTGCATCCTGCGCGAGACCCTGGGACGCCACGACGGCCTGGCCGACTTCGCCTTTGCGATGCAGGGACTGGGCTCGGGCGCGATCTCGATCGCCGGCAGCGACGAGCAGAAGCGACGCTACCTGGGCAGGGTGGCCGCGGGCAGCGCGATCGCCGCGTTCGCGTTGTCCGAGCCCGATTCGGGGTCGGACGTCGCCGCGATGGCCACGAGCGCCCGGCGCGACGGCGGCAACTACGTGCTCGACGGCCAGAAGACCTGGATCTCCAACGGCGGCATCGCCGACTTCTATTGCGTGTTCGCGCGCACGGACGAGGCCCCCGGGGCGCGCGGCATCAGCGCCTTCGTGGTCGACGCCGGCACCCCGGGACTGGAAATCGCGCAGCGCATCGAGGTGATCGCGCCGCATCCGCTCGCGACCCTCGCCTTCCGCGGCTGCCGTGTGCCGGCCGGCCAGCGCCTGGGCGAGGCCGGCGGCGGGTTCAAGATCGCGATGCAGACCCTGGACATCTTCCGCGCCTCGGTCGCCGCGGCCGCGATCGGCTTCGCGCGGCGTGCCCTGGACGAGGCGCTCGCGCGCGCAAAGACGCGCAAGATGTTCGGCCAGATGCTCGCCGACTTCCAGCTCACCCAGGCGGCGCTCGCCGACATGGCCACGGGCATCGACACCTCGGCGCTCCTGACCTACCGCGCCGCGTGGCTGCGCGACGTCAAGGGCGAGCGCACCACCCGCGAGACCGCCATGGCGAAGATGGTTTCCACCGAGACCTCGCAGCAGATCATCGACCGGGCGGTGCAGATCTTCGGCGGCCTGGGCGTGGTGAGCGGCCAGCCGGTGGAGAAGCTGTACCGCGAGATCCGGTCGCTGCGCATCTACGAAGGCGCGACCGAGGTGCAGAAGCTCATCATCGCGCGCGAGACGCTGAAGTAACGGAGAGCTGGATGCGCATCGTCTGTGTCGGCGGCGGCCCCGCGGGACTGTATTTCTCGATCCTGATGAAGCTCGCCGATCCGCGCCACGAGGTCACGGTGCTGGAGCGCAACCGCCCCGACGACACCTTCGGCTTCGGCGTGGTGTTCTCCGACGCCACGCTGGACAACCTGCGCGAGGCCGACCCGGAAACCCATCGCGACATCCTCGCAAGCTTCCGCCACTGGGACGACATCGACATCCATTACCGGGGCGAGGTCATCGTCTCCGGCGGCCACGGCATGTGCGGCATACACCGCAGGCGCCTGCTCAACATCCTGCAGAAGCGCGCAGCGGGCCTGGGCGTGGCGATCGAATACCAGACCGATGTCGCCGACGACAGCCGCTTCGCCGGCGCCGACCTCGTCGTGGCCGCCGACGGCATCAACAGCGGCATCCGCACCCGGCACGCCGAGCACTTCAGGCCCGACCTCGAGACCGGCCAGTGCCGCTACATGTGGTTCGGCGCCGACCGCTCCTACGACGCGTTCGTGAAGGCGTTCGAGCACACCGAGCACGGCTGGTTCGAGGCGCACGTCTACCCGCACGAGGACACGATGAGCACCTTCATCGTGGAGTGCCACGAGAACACCTACCTCGCGCACGGCCTGGACAGGATGAGCCTCGAGGAGTCGCTCGCCTTCTCCGAGCGCGTGTTCGCAAGGCTGCTCGACGGCGCGAGGATGATCGGCAACGCGCGCCATCCGCGCGGCTCGCAGTGGCTCAATTTCGTCCGCGTCCTCAACGCCCGCTGGGCGCACGGGAACATCGTCCTCATGGGCGATGCGGCGCACACCGCGCACTTCTCCATCGGCTCCGGCACCAAGCTCGCGATGGAGGACGCGATCGCGCTCGAACACGCGTTCCGCGGGCATGCGTCGGTGCCCGAGGCGCTCGCCGCCTACGAGGCCGAGCGCCGCACCGAGGTGCTGCGCCTGCAGAGCGCGGCGCGCAACAGCATGCAGTGGTCCGAGAACGTCGAACGCTACTCCAGCCTCGAGCCGATGCAGTTCGCCTACAGCCTCATGACCCGCAGCCAGCGCGTGGGCCACGACAACCTGAAGCTGCGCGACGCGCGCTTCGTCGAGCGCGTGGAGCGCTGGCTCGCCCGGCGCTCGGGCGCGGGCGAGCAGCCCCTGCCGCCGATGTTCACCCCGTTCAATCTGCGCGGGCTCGCGCTCGCCAACCGCGTCGTGGTGTCGCCGATGGCGACGTACTCGGCGGTGGACGGCCTACCCAACGAATTCCACCTCGTGCACCTCGGCGCGCGCGCCCTGGGCGGCGCGGGCCTCGTGTTCACCGAGATGACCTGTGTCGCGCCCGAGGCGCGCATCACCCCGGCCTGCACCGGGCTGTGGAACGCCGCCCAGGGCGCGGCATGGAAGCGGATCGTCGACTACGTGCACCGCGAAACCCCCGCGAAGATCGCCATCCAGCTCGGGCACGCCGGCCCGAAGGGCGCCACGCGCGTGCCCTGGGAGGGAGAGAACGAACCGCTCGCCGAGGGTACGGATACGGGCGGCTGGCCGCTGCTTGCGCCTTCGGCGATCGCCTGGAGCGCGAAGAACGCGCTGCCGCGCGCCATGACCCGCCGCGACATGCAGCGCGTGCTCGGACAATTCGTGCGCGCCGCGGAGCGCGCCGCGGCGATCGGCTTCGATATGCTGGAGCTGCATTTCGCCCACGGCTACCTCGCCTCGGCGTTCATCTCGCCGCTCACGAACCGGCGCACCGACGCGTACGGCGGAGCGCTCGCGAACCGGCTGCGCTTTCCCCTGGAGGTGTTCGCCGCGGTGCGCGCCGTCTGGCCCGAAGAGCGCCCGGTTTCGGTGCGCATCTCCGCGGTCGACTGGGCCGAGGGCGGCAATTCGCCCGCGGATGCCGTGGAGATCGCGCGTGCCTTCGCGCGCGCGGGCGCCGACCTGATCGACGTGTCCACCGGGCAGACCTCGACCGCGGCGCGGCCGGTCTATGGCCGCATGTACCAGACGCCGCTCTCGGACCAGATCCGCAACGAGGCGCGCATCGCCACCATGGCAGTCGGCGCGATTACCGAGCCCGACCACGTGAACAGCATCATCGCCGCCGGGCGCGCCGACCTGTGCGCACTGGCGCGGCCGCACCTCGTGGACCCGTACTGGACCCTGCACGCGGCGGCGCAGCAGCGCTACAGGGGCCAGCCCTGGCCGAAGCAGTACCTCTCGGGGCGCGCGCAGCTCGAGCGCAATCTCGAGCGCGCCGCCCAGATGGTGTTGAACGCATAAGAACGACATGCCCCAGGAGACGATGCCCGTGCCGCATTCCACAACCTACCCGGAGCATGCGTCCGACCATGACTGAACTGCTTGAAGGCTTCGTACCGTATCCGCCGGAAATCGCGGAAGAGTATCGCCGCAAGGGCTACTGGAGAGGCCGCACGCTGGGCGAGCATTTCGACGACTGGGTCGCGCGCTTCGGCGAGCGCATCGCGGTCGTGTCGGGCGACGAGCGCATCAGCTACAGCGAGCTGGGCGTGCGAGTTGCCTGCGTCGCCTCGCACCTCGCGGCGCTGGGCATCCAGCCGCGCGACCGGATCGTGGTGCAGCTGAACAACGTGCCGGAGTTCCTCTACCTCGCACTGGCCTTGTTCAAGATCGGCGCGCTGCCGGTGCTCGCGCTGCCGGCACACCGCGAGTCCGAGATCCGCTACCTGATCGAATTCTCCGGGGCCGTCGCCTACGCCGCCCCCCGGGAATTCCGCGGCTTCGACTACGTCGACATGGTGCGCAAGATCGCGCCCGCCACGCCGACGCTGAAGCACTTGCTCATCGCGGGAGACCCGGTGCCCGAGGGCACCGTCTCGATCGCGCGGATGATGTCGCGCTCCAGCCCCGCCGGCGCGGCCATTCTCGCCGGGCACAGGCCTTCACCATCGGACGTCGCCTTCTTCCTGCTCTCGGGCGGGACCACCGGACTGCCCAAGCTCATCCCGCGCACGCACGACGACTACTTCTACAACTTCGACGTTTCGAGCCAACTGTCGGCCATCGACGCCGGCTCGGTGTATCTGATCGCGCTGCCGATCTCGCACAATTTCCCGCTCGGCTCGCCGGGTGTGCTCGGCACGTTCTCGCGCGGCGGGCGCGTGGTGCTCACCCTGAGCCCCAGCCCGGACACGGTCTTCCCGGTGATCGAGCGCGAGCGGGTCACGATGACCGCGCACGTGCCGGCGGTCACGATCCAGTGGCTCGATTCACCGCTGCGCGCAAACCACGATCTTTCCTCGCTGCGCGTGCTGCAGGTCGGGGGTTCCCGGCTCCCCGCCGAAGTCGCGCGCAGAGTGCGGCCGCTGCTCGGTGCGACGGTCCAGCAGGTCTACGGCATGGCCGAAGGCCTGCTCAATTTCACCCACGTGGACGATCCCGACGAGGTTCTGTTCGAGACCCAGGGCAGACCGGCCTCCGAGGCCGACGAGGTCCGCATCGTCGACTGGGAGGGCAAGCCGGCGGCACCCGGCGCCCCCGGAGAGCTGCTCACCCGCGGCCCCTACACCATCCGCGGCTACTACAGGGCGCCCGAGCACAATGCGCGCGCGTTCACCCCGGACGGCTTCTACCGCACCGGCGACGTCGTGCGGCTCACACCCTCGGGAAACTTTTCGGTGGAGGGGCGGGTCAAGGACATGATCAACCGCGGCGGCGAGAAGATCTCCGCCGAAGAGGTCGAGAACCTCATCCTCGGCCATCCTGCCGTGCAGAACGTCGCCGTCGTGGCGATGCCGGACAGGGTGATGGGGGAGAAGGCCTGCGCCTACGTGATCCTGCGCCCCGGCGCGACGCTCACGCTCGAAGAGCTGCGTCAGTTCATGGACCGCGCCGGGATCTCCCGGTTCAAGCTGCCCGAGCGGCTCGAGCCCGTCGAGCGCTTCCCGCTCACGACAGTGGGCAAGATCAGCAAGAAGGACCTGCGCGAAGACGTCGCCGCAAAGCTTCGCGCCGAGGGACAGGCAGGATAGCAGGAGTCCAACCATGGCCTACACCGCTCACGTCGACACCTTCGCAAGAAAGAACCTTCCGCCGAAGAGCCAGTGGCCGGAGTTCATCTTCGAGCTGCCGGAGCTGCAATATCCCGCGCGGATGAATTGCGCCGCCGAGCTGCTGGACAGCATGGTCGAGCGCGGTCACGGCGAGCGACCGGTCATCCACACGCTGATCGACGGCAGGCGGTACAGCTGCACCTACCGCCAGCTCATGGTGCGGGCCAACCAGATCGCGCACGTGATCCGCAAGGACATGGCCCTCGTGCCGGGAACGCGGGTGCTGCTGCGCGGCCCCAACAACCCCGAGATGGCGGCATGCTGGTTCGCGGTCATCAAGGCCGGCTGCATCGCGGTGGCGACCATGCCCCTGCTGCGCGCGAAGGAGCTGAAGCAGATCATCGACAAGGCCAGGGTATCGGCCGCGCTGTGCGACTACCGGCTCGCCGAGGAAATGGAGCTTGCGAAGTCGCAATGCGCCGACATGAAGCAGGTGCTGTATTTCAACAGCGGCCGCCGCGGGTCGCTCGACGACCTGCTCGAATTCCATCCCGCCGAATTCGAGAACGTCGACACCGCCTTGGACGACGTCGCGCTGATCGCGTTCACCTCGGGCACCACCGGGCAGCCCAAGGGCACAATGCACTTCCACCGCGACGTCATGGCGATGTGCGACTGCTGGCCGCGATCGTGCCTGAAGCCGGACAAGAAGGACATCTTCTGCGGCACGCCGCCGATCGCCTTCACCTTCGGCCTGGGCGGCATGCTGTGCTTCCCGATGCGCTTCGGCGCGTCGACCGTGCTCATCGAGAAGCTGACGCCCGAGCTGCTGCTGCAGACCGTCCAGGACTTCAAGGCGACCACCTGCTTCACCGCTCCGACCTTCTACCGGCAGATGGCCGGCCTCGCGCGCAACTACAGCCTCGCAAGCCTGAAGAAATGCGTCTCGGCGGGCGAGGCGCTGACCGACGCCACGCGGCAGCTCTTCAAGCAGGCGAGCGGCATCGAGA
>Ga0080064_1003193_pt1 | contig 24808 bp, 34 predicted proteins | sample Subgrocontami54m_FD_69260 | JGI IMG/M metagenome (GOLD analysis project Ga0080064, IMG submission 69260) | Subsurface groundwater microbial communities from S. Glens Falls, New York, USA - GMW46 contaminated, 5.4 m (SPADES assembly) (version 2) ...
AGTATCCGTGCACGATTACTATCCGTGCCCAGTTTGCCAAAAGCAATCCTTTTCTATTTATTAATACTAGCGGTACCAAAACTGGGAGTGCGCCATGAGCAGTAAGCGGATTTTCTTGGTGATGATCGTAATTGTAGCCTTGCTCGGTGTTGGTATCGTCGCGGCAACGGCTATAGGTAGCTTGGTGTTGCAGAAGCAGTCGCAAAAGCTGATGGGTCTTAAGCTAGATAGCCGTGTTCTGGACGAACAACAACTGTCACTGTCGCAAGCCAAAAAGGACATAGAAAAATTTGCCGAGCTGGAGAAAGAAGCCAAGGCAATTGTGCCGCAAGACAAGGACCAGGCCCAAGCGGCTAGGGAAATTGTCAAGATTGCCGACCAGAGTGGTATTAAGCTGGCTGCTATAAGCTTCCCAGCCTCGCTACTGGGCACCACGCCCGCACCGACAGTCAATACGCCAAGTAGTGGTACACCTCCGCCAAAGGCTACAACGCCACCGGTAACACAGGTAAAACCGGTCGAGAATATTCCTGGCGTTTACGTTATGGAGATCACTATCCAACAGGATGCCGCCAACCCGGTTCCCTACACCAGTTTGATTGATTTCCTGAGCCGATTGGAGCAAAACCGCCGCACCGCCCAAGTCGCCAGTGTAACCATCCAGCCGTCATCGCAGACTGTCAACAGATTAACATTTAGCCTAGTGGTCAACGTATATATAAAGCCATGAATCCCGTTAAACTCCAAAAAACATCCAAGATTCATATACACGACAAAGCCAGGACTGGCGTGTCGACGTTGCGTCAACACTCGAAATTAAAATGGAGTTTAACGGGATGAAAAGTATGAATCTCGATCTCTCAAATCTTTCAGCCAAACTGCTATCATGGCTGCAAAAGGCCAGACGCTACTTCGGCTTTGCCTTTATGATTACCATGCTTGGCATATACGGTTTTCTCATTTTTCGTGTTAACACGCTTAATAGTCAAGAGCCAGCCAATGATGATGTAACAGCCAAATTAAAAACCGTTCAACGGCCCAAAATAGATCAATCGGTTATTGATAAAATCCAGCAGCTTCAAGACAATAGCGTCGAAGTACGGTCACTCTTTAACAAGGCCCGTGACAATCCCTTCCAAGAATAGAACCTTCTTGAAAAGCGAGTACCTTTCAGAAAAGTGGGTTGCTAGCGCTCTCCGAGAAGTTAGCTTTAGCTACTTCCCGGCAGAAAAGCGCACACTTTTTGAAATGGTACGAACGATTAGTTGCCATACTTTTTAACGTATTCCTCATGCGCCTCAATAATTATTTGGGAGTTCTCGTGAGGATGCGGGACGAACGTAAAAGCTGGGTTGGCTATCTCACCTGCCGTTTCGACTATTAAATTACCATAGTTAAAAATATGCGGCAGAATACCTTTTTGTATCACTGTCACGTCTTCTACATTACCAATACCCAGCTGCATGATCCTACGATTAAACAGACTCACGTACACTACCTCTGCCAGTTTTTCGTTGGTAACATACACCACGCTACTGCGATATAGTATGATGCTAATTATCATGGCAACGATGGCAAAGACTGCCAGAATAACCCCCAGGCTAACGACAATAGCGCGGAGCGTACCCGAGCCTCCCCCATCGCCAAATTCCAGGCCAGAGCCATTCAGCCCAAAGGCTAATAACATCGTCGCTATCAGTAGCACAACCGCAATAAATACCCCGGTGACAACAATAAACACGAGGCCTATGGGATGCTTACGAATCTCGGCCAGTAACTCTTCGTCATCATCAAATTCAATAAATCTAAACAGCCGCCGTCCAATCGGGCTAAGCCGGGCACTGGCTTCAGCACGGTGCCGTGACATGGTCGTGTGCGTCATCTTGGTTATTATATCAGTTTCGACTGCCCGCTTGAGCCCATAGCTTTGCCTAGATGCCGGTAGGCTTTGGGTGTCGCCTTACGGCCGCGTGGTGTGCGCTCCAGCAAGCCAAGTTGCATCAGGTAAGGCTCAAAATAGTCCTCTATTGTTATGCGCTCATCCGATATCAAAGCTGCCAAAGTTTCTACGCCAACAGGGCCGCCATTGTAGTTTTCAATAATTGCGATTAGTAACCGCCTGTCGGCTGAGTCCAGACCCAGGTCATCAATATCCAACAATTTTAGGGCAGCCATAGTGTTTGGCTCGTCAATTATGCCGTCACCATTTACATCGGCGAAATCACGCACCCGTCTAAGCAGACGGTTGCCAATCCGGGGGGTTAGGCGTGAACGCTGGGCTATTATCCTAGTGGCTTCCTGTTTAATTTGTGAGCCCAAAATTTTTGAAGACCTGTGTATTATGGCTTCCATTTCGTCCTGGCTATAAAATTCTAAACGGTATATATGGCCAAACCGATCGCGCAGCGGTGCTGCCAATGAGCCCGCCCGGGTGGTAGCGCCTATCAGTGTAAATTTAGGGATATCCAGCCGCAAGCTACGGGCACTTGGGCCTTTGCCAAGCATAATGTCAATGGCAAAGTCCTCCATGGCGCTGTACAGCACCTCTTCAACACTGCGGTTTAGGCGATGGATCTCGTCAATAAACAAAATGTCGCCGTCTTGCAAGTTAGTGAGCAAGCTGGCTAGGTCTGCCGCCCGTTCAATAGCCGGGCCGCTTGTTACCCTGATATTTGCGCCCATTTCCCGGGCTATGACGTAGGCTAGAGTTGTCTTGCCCAGACCCGGCGGGCCATGCAATAGGATATGCTCCAGCGTCTCGCCGCGTTTTTTGGCAGCGGCAATACTCAGTGTCAGATTTTGCTTAACGCGTTTTTGGCCAATATAACTACTAAAATCACTTGGCCGCAGGGTTACTTCTAGTTCTACCTCTACTGGGTCTTCTTGACCTTTGGTATTGACTATCCGCTCAATCGCCACGATTAGCCGCCGGCTTTCAGGGCTTGTTTTACCCGTTGTTCAGTTGGCAAATCCGCTGCTACTTTACTAAGAGCGCCCAGTGCGTCTTGGGTGCTAAATCCTAAGGCAATTAGCGCTTGAACGGCTTCATCTTTTTGGGCGGCCGCTGAACCCACAAAGAAACTGTCAGCTAACTCCTGGCTGGCTAAGCCAACTTTGTCTTTTAGGTCAATCACTACCCGCTCGGCAACTTTTTTGCCAACACCGTTGGCCGCTTGGATAAATTTAACATCGCCAGCAGCGATAGCTTGGCCGACCTCATTAGCTGTGCCAATACTTAACATATTAAGTGCCATCTTGGGCCCTACTCCATTTACGCTTAAAAGTTGTTCAAACAAGTATTTTGTGTCGGCTTTTGTAAAACCAAATAGGTCATGGCTACTCTCGCGGATATGCTCGTAAACATAAAACTTGGCCTCATCGCCGGGCTTAAGTCGCCCATAATCTTCAATTGTAACAAATAACCCATAACCCACGCCATGGACATCCAGAATTACCAGCTCTGGCAGCTTTTCGCTCACCTTACCGCTAAGTGCCGCAATCATCTCTCACAGTATATCACCCCCGTTTTGCAAATCTCCCAAATTTAGACGATCGTCTGATATAGTAGTAATTATGAGTACTAAGAGACATGGAAATAAAATAGTTAGCGACTTGTCACGGCTAATTTTATTTGCAGTGAAACGCTCTAGCGGGATAACCGTGAATGGCATAGTTACAGTTCTGGACAACAAGTTCGATGAGCGTTTTATTAGAAAGCGGGCATATTATCTTAGGTACAACAAATCACTGACTGGCTCTGCCAGCCATGGTTTGAGTATAACCCCCAAAGGTGTAACAGCACTTGGAAGATTAGAGTTCGATACAATAGACCCGCCAAAACAGTGGGATAAAAAATGGCGTGTTGTGATTTACGACATTCCCGAAAGCATGCGCCCTGCACGCAATAAAGTTAGGCAGTTGCTTAAGGATTTGGGATTTCGCCAGTTACAAATTAGTGCCTGGGCTCATCCTCTTCCATGCCTCAAACAATTCCATGCTATAAGAAAAGCCTATGGGATAGAAAAGCATCTATTGCTTTTAGAAGTAGGCCACACTAAAGAATTCAATGCACTTAAAAACATTTTTACCAAACAGTATCCGGTATTAAAGAAATCTCGCTAAGTTGGACGATCGTCTAAATTTGGGAGATTTGGGTCTTTATTTTTTGCTGCATGGAATGGCAGATGGCGGCGGCTAGGGCATCAGCGCAATCATCTGGTTTTGGTATGTTTTTGAGTCCTAATATCACACGTACCATTTCCTGCATCTGTTTTTTGTCGGCCCTGCCATAGCCAGTCAGTGCTTGTTTGATTTGCAAGGGTGTGTACTCATAGAGTTCCAATCCATGTTGTTGGCCGAGGAGTAGTACAACTCCCCGGGCTTGAGCTACAGTCATAGCGGTGGTAACATTTTGAGCAAAAAAGAGCTTTTCGACCGCCATTACGTGCGGTTTAGTTTGTGTAATAACATCATCAAGTTCGTCATAAATAGTCTGCAGGCGAACCGCATCGTCTTCTTTTACAGGCGTGCGGATAACCCCGCCGTCAACAAGCTGCGTTTTGCCTTTATCGGCCTCAATGACTCCAAACCCCAAAATGCCCGTACCCGGATCAATGCCTAAAATGCGCATGTTGTATTCTTTTAAAGTAGTATAGACCGGTAGATGTTACCGCTATAGCTACATTAAATAGCACTAGATTAGTTAAGAATGCCCTTCTGTTGTCAGCTTTGTAGTGGTCTACCAGTTCTTTATTATATTTAATTGATTCGGAAATTTTTTTGAGGGGCCGAGGCCAGCCATAAACATCAGTAGGTCCATAAGCTTGACAATAAGTGGCACCAGCAAATGGGTTGTTTGGCGCATCACAACCGGTTGTGTCTTGTCGGGAATATGCAAGTGTAGCAATCGCCAACACACTACCAATAACAATTATGAAAAGTGCGGTCTTTAAAGTTTTCATGTTAATAGGTTATCACCAATATCAAAGTTGGTGTGAGTGGCAGAAACGTCATCTAAGTTATCTAGCGCATCCATAAGTCGGATTATTTTGCCAGCGGTGTCTTTGTCGTTTATCTCCACAGAATTTTTTGATGTAAAAGTCAGCTCGGCTTCCAAAACTTCAACTCCTGCGACCTGCAAATTATCCCGGACTTTGGCCAGATCTTTTGGATCGGTATAAATAACCGATTCAACGCTTTCGTCTTGTACGTCCTGCGCACCAGCATCCAGCGCTTGCAGCAAGACTTTGTCCTCGCCGCCCTTGACTCTAATAGCACCTTTGCGCTCAAACTGGAAAGCTACAGCCCCCTTCTCGGCCATTCGGCCACCATGTTTACTAAATGCCAGCCGCACTTCTGGCAGTGTGCGGTTTATATTATCGGTCGCGCATTCTACCAAAATCGCTACACCGCCCGACCCATAACCCTCGTACATGACTTCCTGGATCTGCTCGCCACCCAGCTTACCACTGCCACGGTCAATCGAGCGCTGTATGTTAACCAGCGGCATGTTCGCAGCCTTGGCCTTATCTATTGCCAGCCGCAATGTAAAGTTCGTATCTGGATCAACTCCACCACGAGCTGCTACGGCAATGGCGTTACCAAACTTTGTAAATACAGCTCCCCGGGCGGCGTCTTTGGCGCCCTTCTGCCTTTTAATGGTTGACCATTTAGAATGTCCCGACACGACTACTCCTGGCTAAAATAGGGGTTTATAAATTATCTGGGTGCCCCGGGGCTATTTTGGCTCTCTTCGGTGTTATTATATCATTTTTCTGTCTGGTTTTGCGCCAAAGCACCCACACCACGAACACTACAATTAGGTATATCATGAGCATATAGGGAAGTGGCAAGCTCTTGCTTGCAAGCGCATGCGGTACACGAGCCAGGAGCGCTACTATATCTAACATATACGTCAGCAAAATCTTGGCCGGCCAGGCTATCCATCCCGCTATGGCGGGCACTAGCATGCCGCCCAAGGCCGCTACAAACGACAGTGCCATAGCCAGTGGTACCAGCGGTACTATCAGCACGTTGGCTGGCAGGGCAATAATAGACACCTCGCCAAAGATGTACATAATTAGCGGCAATGTCATCAGTTGCGCGGATAACGTTTCTATGACGATCACGGTAACAAACCGCGGCTGCTTGTTCCCATAGGCACGTTTTATGACCAATGGACCGATTATCAGCACGCCAAAGAACGCCAGAAACGACAGGTACCAGCCGATGTCCGACCAGATATATATCGGGTACCAACCAGCTGTCAGTGTTGCCGCTAACAAAAGTAGCAACAAAGGCCGGAATCGATGCCCATAGTAAAGCGCCATTATAGTCAGTCCACTAACGATGGCCGCCCGCACAATAGATGGGCTAAAACCAGTAAAGAGCAGGAACAACCCGATCAGCGCAAGTGAAAGGACTGTACTTTGGTATTTAGAACGTTTCTTGAGTAATAGATACACGGCGCTCATAATAATCGTCAGGTTATAACCCGAGACCGCTATGATATGTGTCAGTCCAACCATTTTTAGTTGGTTCGTTACCCGCTGGGGTAAGGTATTACGCTGGCCAATCAGCAATCCCAAACCAAACGACGCCAGCGGTTCGGGCAAGGCCGACAGCATACCAGTCTGGAATCTGCGCCGCAAATTTTCAATGGTTGATGTTGAACGTTGTAGCACCTTTAGCTGAGCAAAACTGATATTGGCTTGGCGCGAGCCACGGGTTGGATATAGCTTGCCTTCTATCTGCAGCACATCACCGCGGTAAACCGCCTGTTCGCCAAAGCCCCTGATACCCATTTTGCCAACTAAAACCGTTTGCACCGGTTCTTGAACGTTGATACGGGTAACGTCAAATGACAGTTGGGATCTCGTACCGTAAATCGCATCAGTATCGGCCTGGGCAATAATGATTACCGGCCGCTTTATGAGAGGCTGATAGGCAGCTAATTGCTTTATATACACCGAACCGCGCCACCAGCCGAGTGTCAGGCCAAGCAAGGCTATAAAAAATACGCTGGCAAAACGCTTTTGCCGCATTACGAGTAATGCAAGCGCCAGACTCAGCCACACCCAACCTCCGGTGATAGATATGTGTGAGCGGGCTAATCCAAGTCCGCTCAAGAAGGCTGCCATACCGCAAATCAACAGTGTCGTCCGTTTGAACCTAAACTTCCCCACCATACTTAGGTCTTATCATATCGCATATTCAATCAAAATAGGGGTGAGATAATTGACTTTTAAGGTGTAATCAAGGATAATCACCTCTGTTTTGGGCCCATAGCTCAGCCGGTTAGAGCACCTGCCTTTTAAGCAGGGTGTCGTGGGTTCGAGTCCCACTGGGCCCTCCAAACATAAGCGTTATAAAAGACTTCCTAGCGAAGTCTTTTTAGTTTGATATGCTATGAGAATGGATTATAAAGTATGGCTAGGCGTTATAGCGGTCATAATGGGTTTTATTGGGTATGTGCCCTATTTTCGAGACATATCTCTTGGCAAAACAAAGCCGCACGCTTTTTCGTGGCTCGTCTGGGGAATATTAACTGGTATCGCCTTCGTTGGACAGGTAACATCTAACGGTGGTGCAGGTGCCTGGGTTACGGGTTTTACTGCCCTGGTTTGCTTAACTATATTTTTGTTTGCCTTACGGAAGGGTGCCAAAGATTTCCCTTTGTTGGATTGGCTTAGTCTTGTTGGTGCTGGCATTGCGCTATTACTGTGGTTCGTTACCAAAGACCCCTTGGGGGCGATCATACTGGTTTCCATTATTGATGCGCTGGGTTTTATTCCAACTTTCAGGAAATCAGTTGCTCGTCCATACGAAGAAACAATGTTTACGTATATAATGAGTGGCTTAAAGTTTGTAATTGGTATTATTGCACTTACGGAATTTTCGCTGGTAAACGTACTATATCCAGCTTCGTTGGTGTTGAACAATGGAGCTTTTGTAATCCTGCTCATCGTTAGGCGAAAACAACTACATTCTGATAAGTCAACTTAGTTGCAATAGTCTCCACTATGTCCCTCCATAAATACTCGTCAATGATTTGGTTTTTTATTTTAACCCTAGAGTTTTGTTTTTATAACCATATCCACTATGATAAAAGTAATACGTCTGTAAAGGAGCTCTTCGCATGAAACAACGTAACCCTATTGCCGTGGCGCTACTGGGATTTGTAACGCTTGGCATTTATTCAATTTATTGGGCCGTCAAAACTAAGGGCGAGATGAACAAGCTTGGTGCACCACGTATTCCGACAGCTTGGCTGATTATAGTACCGCTCGTGAACTATTGGTGGTATTGGAAGTACAGCGAGGGTGTAGCCCATGTAACCAACAAAAAGATGGACACCATTATAGCCTTCATACTACTTATACTCCTGGGCTCAATTGGGGAAGCAATCGTGCAGAACAGTTTTAACGATGTTGCCCCAGCCGATGCTTCGGCCGCTCCGCCAGCACCAGAAACACCGAGTGCTTTACCGCCCCAGCCGCCAGCGCAAACCCCACAGGCATCTCCACCTGTACCACCCGTTACTACACCACCATCCACTCCACTAGTTCAGTGATGTTTTTTGCGTCCGTTATGCTTTGGCTTGTGTGTCCACAGAACCAATAGGCTCACAAGCGCACCAGACCCCACAATGACACTCTGGTACTGCTCAATTAACGACCACGTATCAGTACCCGTAATGCCATAACGCGTGCCTGGCGGTAGTAGCGGCACTGCCAACAGCACAGCAAGCACACCCGTGGCCGCGGCTGATAGTATATTAAACAAAGCCATACTACCGGATACGGTGCCACGCAGGAATACAATCGTCAGCGCAGCCGGCAGGAATAAAACGGCCAGCTGCACCGCACTAGTGGCTGCAGCACCAGAACCGGGGAAGAACGAGCCAAACAGATCAACCGCGTCCTCGCCCATAAAAGTTGCCAGCAGGCTGCCGGTACAGAGCGCCAAAAACACAATGGCAGCATTGGACTTAAGCGTGACTGAAAGTACCAGGGGTAAACCAATCAATAAGCCGATAACAATAAGCGGCATCATACGACCATCTTACCACGATTTTGCTTATGCTTTACGCTCCGACGCGGTCTTTGCGCGGTCGCTTTTTAGCATTCTGTTCAATGTACTCAATAATCTTTTCGGCCACGTTGCGGCCAGTAACTGTTTCGATGCCGAAGCCTGGGCTGGCATTGACTTCAAGTACCAGCGGACCACGCTTAGAACGCATCAGGTCGACTCCACAGATTGACAGCCCCATAGCCTTAGCAGCCCTAAGTGCTGTTTTGCGTTCGTCATCGGTCAATTTAATGGTCGTTCCTTCGCCGCCTTGGTGGATGTTGGAGCGAAAATCATCGTCCAGGCTTTGGCGTTGCATACTGGCTACGACTTTGCCGCCAACCACAAAAGCACGTATGTCCGTACCGGCCGATTCCTCGATGTATTCCTGAACCAAGAAGCTCACGCCCTCCACATAGAAGGCCTGCATTACCGCCTGGGCGGCTTTGCGCGTTTCGGCCAGTACCACGCCGTTGCCGTGTGTGCCCCGAGCAACCTTGATAATTAGCGGCACACCACCAGCTTGCTCTATAACGTCCTCTACATCCGCAGTTTCGCGGGCAAATACCGTCTTGGGTATGCCCACGCCCGTACGCGCCAGCAGCTGTATGCTGCGCAGCTTGTCCCGCGAACGGGCTAACGCAATTGAGTTGGTAGTAGTAAAGACGCCCTGCAGTTCAAACTGCCTCACAATAGAGCTGCCGTATTTAGTGAGACTAGAGGCAATACGTGGGATAATAACATCAATGTCACCAAGATCTTCACCTTCGTGGCGCACTACAGGGTTACTGCTCTCGATAGTCACATAGCACCGGGCATAGTTGACCACACGTACGATGTGGCCGCGCTTTTCGGCCTCTTCCTTGAGCCGTTTGGTCGAGTAGTTTCCGGGGCCGGCAGATAAAATAGCGATTTTCATTGAACGTGTTCCTTAATCCTTTACAGCGTAACGATACTGGGTGCCCTCACGCACGTCAACCAAAAAGTGGTGGCGCCGCAAAAACTCCCGGCCTATCAACACCTCTTTCATCATAGTGCTGCGGTCGGTCAGACTGATAGTAATAGGGTATTGTTCCCCGTTAATTTCTATCCAAGTTTGGATAATATAGCGCTCCTCTAGGTGGCCGTTAGAGCTACGGACCCGTTTTTTGCTATATAGCTGCGTGCGAGCCTCTAGACGCTTTTTGCCACAGGGATGGAAAACCAGCGCCAGTTTGCCATTTTTGTCTTTTACTTCGGTCATATTGATGGCATGAAGCGCACCGGAGTACGAACCAGTGTCAATTTTGGCAATAGTCTTCTTAACACCCAGCTCCGGGAAGCTGACTGCCTCAAACGCACCAACTATTTTTTTTACTTCAACTGCCTTCATAAACTGTATCCTTGCTAGTTACAGTATTGTACAATATTTCAATAAATTTTACAATGCTATTTGCGGGATTTTTGGACGTGAATAAATATCAGCACAATCAGGGTAATTATAATGCTCAAAAGAGCAATCATCATCGGTATAAAGCCACGCTGATCCTGCTTGAGCTTATGCATGTTCATTCCATTATTGAACAGTGCTTAAAATTTGTACAGATATTATGGCTATGCTATCTGCCGGTCATCCTGAAAGGTTACACCTTGCTCTTTCAGTACCGCCTTGCGAGATTCCTTGTGCTGATACATCAATTGGTCAGCCCTTGTTTTGAAGCTCTCCATCGTATCACCCGGTTCCAGCGTGGCCATAGCAAAGCTGACGCCCACGTGGAGTTCCTCAGGCAAATTAAGTGCTTTAATGCTCTCGTCAAAGGCGCTTGCAAAACGTTCTTGCATCCTGCCCACCAGTTCTTCTTCTGAGCCGCCTTCAACAGGGGTGAAACCAGGCATTACAACGTATAGTTCATCACCGCCCAATCTACCAGGTAAGTCACCCGGGCGAACAACCTCACTAAAAGCGCCAGCAGCTGCTTGTATAAGTTTGTCCCCGGCTTCGTGGCCAAGGCTGTCATTAGTCCTTTTTAGCCCGTCCACGTCGGCAAAAAGGAGCGCCATGGGCTCATTATTTCTATGTGCTACCTCAATCAGTTCAGGTAATTTTTCGCGGAAGGCCGCATCGTTAGCTATACCAGTCAGGTTATCTGTATAGACTTTGTCTTCAAGCTCTTTAATCCTGTGCACAGCTTCTGCAAGTGCACGGGCATTTTCTCGGCGCTCCTTACGCATGCTCTCTGGAGCCAGAGGCGAAAAATTTACAGGGTGGTTTGGTGTTTTTTGTTGGTCACTAGCGCGAGGCTGTAATGTATCCATGTCACTACTATAGCACGTTTCTATAAAAAAGTAAAATACTTACGGTTATCCGCCCATCTCAAGCAACAATTCCTGCTGGTGGCGGCTTAGTTTGGTAGGCGTATCGACGATAATTGTTACGATGTGGGCGCCTCTGCTGCCTCCTTTGAGGTGCGGTACGCCATGGCCGGATAGCCTAAAGTCCGTGCCGCTTTGAGTGCCGGATGGCACCTTCATGCGTACTGGCCCATCTACGGTATCTACTTCTATCTCCGTACCAAGTGCCGCTTGCACCATGCCGACGTGTTCTTCGCTCAGGATCAGCTCGCCCTCGCGGGTGAAGTGTTTGTGTGGCTTGACCCGTACATTTACGTACAGGTCGCCTTTGGGGCCATTTGCTACCGCTTCGCCGTGTTCACGCAGGCGAATGGTGGCACCGTCGTCAATACCAGCCGGGATTTTAAGCGTAATGGTTTGCTGCTTGGACTGGGTACCCTTACCTCTGCAGACCGTACAAACCTTTTCGGGCACTTTACCTCTGCCTTTGCAGGTCGGGCAGACGGTAGCCTGTTGGATATTGCCAAAGATCGTGCGCGTGACATTGACCACTTGGCCACTACCTTTGCAGGTATCACAGGTTTTCATCTCGTGCCCGGGCTCTACGGTGGTACCCTTGCAGTGTTCACAGGTATCATCCAGCCGCAGGCGCAAGTCTACCTGAGTGCCAAATACGGCTTGCTCAAATGTTAGGTCTACTTCTGTCTGGACATCGCGCCCCCGAGCCTGGCGGCCACCGCGCTGCTGGCTGCCAAAGCCTCCACCAAAGAAGCTACCCAATATGTCGCCCAGGCCCAAATCGCCAAAGTCAAAGTTGATATTCTGACCCTGGCCGCCAAAACCTCCGCCGTAGGCGGAAAAGGGGTTGCCATCACTAGCGGCACTGCTGCCTACGCCGGCATGGCCAAACTGGTCATAGCGTTTGCGCTTACTATCATCCTTGAGGACTTCATAGGCCTCATTAACCTCCTTAAACTTTTCCTCGTTGCCACCTTCTTTGTCGGGGTGATGCTCAATAGCCGCCCTCCGGAAGGCCTTCTTAATCTCGTCCGGCGACGCACTCTTGCCTACCCCCAGTACTTCGTAATAATCCCGTTTACTCATAATTTTACTCCGCGGTTCCCCCGATCAAACGCTTCAGTAATCTGCCTAGTCGTGAATGTAACTGCACGCTTTGCTGTTGCCAAAAGCGCAATATTTATTCCAGATTCATGGGCAACATACGCAATTGGTGCTTTGATTTTCTTCGCGTATGCGAACGCAGGTAAAATATCAGAGTCAGAACTAACAATATAAATATTCTTGTATTTAGCTTTTTGAGCCATGAGCACTAAGTCAATTGACAGTCGCACATCAACACCCTTCTCTTGCAGTATCACTTCCTGACGACCACATTGCCTGCATCGTAGCCCATCACGAATTTTGAGCGTGCCAGCCGTAATATACTGTATGTTTTGATTTGTTAGATTGCGCTTCCACCTTCTCTGTTGGTCTATTATAGATTGTGTCTTTTCCTGCAGGTCTTTTGTTTTTCTAACAAGGCGTATCTTTGTAGTGTAATAAATAATTTCTAAATCACCTGGCTCGGTTGATAGTACTGCCGCAATCAAACCTCGCAAGTCAAACTTAATGATGTCCTTTCTGTGTTTGATCTTTTTGGCAGCCAATAGGGCATGTGCTATCTGGTGTAGCAGATTTTCACCATCAATGAGTACAATATCCTTATCTTGGTCGGCCATGCTGTCTTCCGGACAATAAAAACACCCGCCGAGTGTTACCACGAGGGCGGGGTGCTGACACAGGTATAATAGCAAAAGTTCTGTACTTTGTCAATATAACACTAACATGCTTGCCCACATCTAAAACCTCATAGTAGTCACGCTTGCTCATAATAACACCCATTGTACTTCGCCTGCCCCGTAGTGAACTTGGTCTACTACCGGGGTAATAATCACGCTTGGCCATAGCCCAAATCCGGATCAGCATATACTATATTGGCAATGCACTTATCTCTTATGTCCGTAACTTCACGAAGGCTAAGATTCCACTTAAAAGCAAAACCAATATTAAACAATGAAGGCTTTATTAAGCGCAACTGCTGCTGAAGCTCTTCATCAACAGCTGAAGTTTTACTAAGAATCCAGAGTTCATAATAAGCAACTATTTCTGGATCTTGCACTAGACTGTTAAGCAAAGCTTCTCTTGATACTAAAACTGCGTCACCTATTTCAAAGGAACGGTGTATATTTGGATCAGGCTTTTCCGAGCTCATTTTCCATCCAATACCTGGCTTTTTTAGAAACTTTGGCTATAGGAATTGCTTCAAGTACAAAAGTATCGTAACTGTGCAGTTTGGATACTTCGGCTTCAACTTTTTTAAAAAAATCCAATTTACTTTCCATAACTAAAAATACTTCTTCGGCGTGTTCAATTTTGCCTTGCCAATGAAAGTCAGAAGTAATCGGCATTTGCTTTGCACAAGCAATTAATCGCTTCTTCAGAAGTTTGTCTGCTACATCTAAAGCTTCCTTTTCGTCAGTACATGTCAGTTGCAATTGACAAAATTCTGTCATTATTTTTCCTTACCATTGGCGACTTCGGTTTCAGCTATGGCTTCCTGCACTGCAAGTTCACCTAAGTCCTTCTGAGTATGCTGATGAATATCCGTTTCGTGCGGTACATCTTGCTGCTGTTCAAGAGTTCGCTTAAGATAGGCGAAATATCCCGAATGAGATCCTGGGGGTAAACCAAAACCCTCGCCCGTAAAGTGCTTGCTAGAAAATCTGTTACCCATTATTTCTCCCCCTTGTCGTCGACTACTTCGCCTTCAACGGGTTTGTCTTTGTCTTTCTTATCTTTTGCATCATCTTTTTTCTCTGTGGACTGTGGACTGTCAGCTGTGGACTCGGATTCGGAACTTTTTTCATAAAGTTTCGCTCCGATTGGCATCATTTTGTCAGTGAGTTCTTTGGCGGCTTTCTCTAGTGCGTCTTTGTCTGACTTATCATCTTTGGCCACCTTTTTGGCAGTCTCAACGGCCTCATCCAGAGTTTTTACATCTTCCTCAGCAATCTTGGCCTTGTTGTCAGACTTAAGCTTCTCTGCCTGATAAATGGTGCTGTCCAGCATATTGCGAGCCTCTATGGCTTCACGCTTTTTCTTGTCTTCGTCGGCGTGGGCTTCGGCGTCCTTGGCCATTTTTTCAACTTCTTCTTTGCTTAGGCCACTGCTGCCCTGGATGGTAATGCTCTGTTCCTTGCCGCTGCCTTTATCTTTGGCGCTAACATTTAAAATACCGTTAGCATCAAGATTAAACGTTACCTCTACCTGCGGTACGCCGCGCGGTGCTGGTGGAATGCCATCCAGGATGAAACGTCCCAGGCTCTTGTTGTCGGCCACCATTTCGCGCTCGCCCTGCACTACGTGAATTTCTACCTGCGGCTGGTTGTCGGCGGCAGTGCTGAATGTCTCACTCTTGCTGGTCGGGATAGTGGTGTTGCGCTCAATCAGCTTGGTCGCTACGGCACCTAGTGTTTCAATACCAAGTGATAATGGTGTAACATCCAACAGCAGTACATCCTTGACATCACCTTGCAATACACCGCCCTGGATGGCCGCACCAATGGCTACAACCTCGTCTGGGTTAACACCCTTCATAGGCTCTTTGCCAAATATCTTTTTGACCTTGGCAACCACAGCTGGCATGCGGGTCATACCACCCACTAGTACCACGGCATCAATGTCATTGGCTGTAATTTTGGCGTCTTTGAGCGCCTTTTCGCATGGTGCGGCAGTCTTATCTACTAGTTCACCAACCAAATTTTCCAGCTTGGCGCGGGTCAGTTTGTGCTCGAAGTGCTTTGGGCCCTCGGCATCGGCCGTAAGGAAGGGTAGGTTTATCTCAACTTTGCTGGTGGTAGATAGCTCAATTTTGGCCTTTTCGGCTTCGTCACGCAGGCGTTGCATAGCCGCCTTGTCGTCACTGACGTCAATACCTTGCTCCTTTTTGAACTCATCAGCCAGGTAATTAACAATTACTCGGTCAAAGTCGGCACCGCCTAGGTGCGTATCGCCATTGGTACTCTTGACCTCAAATACGCCGTCACCCAGCTCCAGAATGGATACGTCAAAGGTACCGCCACCGAGGTCGTAGACGGCAATTTTCTCATCCTTTTTCTCGGCTTTGTCCAGGCCGTATGCTAAGGCAGCCGCCGTAGGTTCGTTAATGATGCGCTTGACTTCCAGGCCCGCAATTTTACCAGCGTCTTTGGTGGCCTGGCGCTGGGAATCATCAAAGTAAGCCGGTACGGTTATGACCGCCTCTGTCACTGGCTGGCCCAGGAACGCCTCGGCATCGGCCTTGAGCTTGCCCAAGATCATAGCGCTGATTTCCTCCGGGCTGTATTCTTTAGCCTGTCCCGAGTCAGCCTGCGGTGAGTTTGTCGAATCCGTCGAAGGGTCGCCCATTTTGACTTTGACACCAGAGCCAGATTTGACCATCTCGTACCCCATGAGCTTAATATCACGCTGGACTTCTTTGTCCTCCCAACGGCGGCCAATCAATCGCTTGACTTCGTATACCGTGTTCTTAGAATTAGTGACCTGCTGGCGGCGAGCCACCTGACCCACCAATCGTTCGCCGTTTTTATTGACCGCTACCACACTGGGTGTGGTGCGTGCACCCTCGCTGTTGGCAATAATTTCCGGTTTGCCGGACTGCATTGCCGCCATGGCGCTGTTAGTTGTCCCTAAATCGATTCCTATTATCTTTGCCATTGTTTTCTCCTTCTTATTGTTAAACTTGCTTGCCTGCAAGGTATGCCGTAATTACGGTGCTTTCGATGAATCCGCTATCAACGGCTAGGATATCCTCAGCATCTATGTAAGTAGGGTGACCGCCATTGGGTAATTCACTAATCAATCGCTTTCTGGCTTCATAAATCAAACTTTGTATAGTTATGAGTTCATCAAAAGACACTGTTTTAATATCAACTTCATTATCCCTAAACGCTTCTAGCATCTCGTGTGTTAGATACTCTTCCATAGCGACTTCGCTCATTTTGTTTGCTCCATCTTTAATGGAAATTCAATTACTTGTGCCTCATGTGTCCTTGCCTGAACGTTTGCATTTATTTCTGCGATAAGTTGTGGCAGAGCAACCGTACCAAGTGCGTCTCTCAACTCATTAGATAATTTCGTATTAGTAATTGGATCAACACCCTGGAAATACGCATCGAGCAACATACTAGATGCCCGTGTAGCTTCTTCCGGTGTGATTTGTAAATAAGTGTGAGGAACGCTCAGTTCCGGGCTTCGTCCTCTAATCCTGTCGATAAGCTTTCTCATTTTGCTTGTCCCCCATCTTGCTTTTTGCTAGTTGCTTTTTGTTGTGCGGATTCCCCACCTTCGCCGGAAGGCTTCGGTGGACTTTGCATCCGCACTCGTACCATAGCGTGGCGGATAACGTTGTCCCCCAGCACATAGCCTGACTGTAATTCTTCACTCACCACTTCGTCGTTGCCTTCGCTGTCCAGCGAAACCTCTTCCATGCTGATGGCTTCATGAAGCTCGGGATTAAAATGTTTGCCAATGGTTTTAATGCGTTCTAAGCCTATCTGTTCCAAAGTTTTTTCAAACTGTTTAACGATTGCGTTAACTCCTTTAATATAGTCATTATTCTTAAGGTTTTTAGGAGTATGTTTCAGAGCTCGCTCAAAATTATCGATAACTGGCAACAGATCACTGACAACTTCAGTTTTAACCACAGTGTTAAGATTAGCAATTTGTTCCTCATGGCGACGGCGAATGTTCACGGCATCTGCCCGCTCGCGCTGCAAAGCTTCAGTTAATTCTGCAATCCGTTGAGTAAATTTGTTGCTTGGTTTTTTATGCAATGCTATCTCCTACATCGTCAACGGCTTTTGCAAGAGCTTCCAATCGTTCATTCGCAGTTGCTTGCATCTTTTGGAATGTGCTCGTATCAACTGTTGTTTCTAAAATACGAACTTTGAGCCGAAAATCTTGAAACTTCTTAAATTTTTCTGCCCTATCGTCTCCGGCTAAGGAATGATATAGATCATACTCTGTTAAGTCGCGAGCGGCGATTAAACTAATACCTACTTCAAATTCACTAAGTTCATTCATACAAAACTTCCTCTAAAGCCTGACCGGCCCGACGTACTAGTGTCATAACATCACGGTAACTCTGTCGGGTGGGGCCAAGAGTGCCAACATAACTGTTATCACTATACGGACTGCGGAAACGGCTAATTATTAGCGAGCAGCCAGCACCGCTGCCGATTGGGTTTTCGCTACCAATATAGACGCTCAACGGCTTATTGGGTGCCGTCTCTTGAAGCCACGGCTCCAGATTATCCAGTAGCCTAGCAACTTCCTGGATCTGGCCCGCATGCATAAACTCCGGCTGGCCAAACAAGTTAGACAGCCCGCTCATGTATAGCTGGTTGCCGATGGTTGCGAGGCCAAGATTGTGCGTAAGCTCCACTAGCGTGTCGACGGCATTGCGAATGGTACGTTCGGGAGCACCGCCATGATTCACTCGCGTGGCCAGGGCACGTTCGGCCCGGCGCTCTACTGGTGTCTCGTCTTTGGTTTCCGCCAAGTTATTAACATAAAACCGATAGCCTTTATCTGTTGGCACCCTACCGGCACTGGTATGCGGCTGCATAATATAGCCGTCTTGTTCCAGCTCGGCCATATCGGCCCGAACTGTAGCCGAAGACACACCGAAAGCCTTAGCCAACAGATTGGAGCCAACGGGGCTGGCCACTTCGGCGTATTGCTCAATAATTGCAGATAGAATTTGTTTCTGTCTAGTAGTCATAGCACTCACATTAATGTAGTGCTAGTTTATACCCTTTGGCACTCAGCAGTCAAGAGTGCCAGCACATGTTGTCGGTAGGTTTGGCTTGGGCATGCTTAGCTTCTTGATTTTTTCGAAGCCCTGAGCGAGTCGTAGCCATAGCTACGATGAGCTGGACTGGAGAAAAAAGCAAGGAGAGATAGGTATGTACAAACAAGCCTAACGGGAATATGTGCTGGTACTCTGACTGGTGTCAAGAGTGCCAACCTACTCTGGCGGTGCTTGTGTCTTTGCAAATCGCAAATTACTAACTATATGCCTTAGCGGCAGCGTATTCATCTCATCTTCATTCAAACTGTTAAAAACCCTGTAACTATACAGGTCGCCGCCCAGATATTTTTCTTCTCTTGCGCTCACGCTTATAAAAGTCCCAAACGCGCCATCATAAACAGCGTCCAACTTTAAATGAGTGCTTGATATGGGACCAGTCTGCCGCTGCATGCCGAAGGAAATACCATCTACCTGGCGATTAATAGCTACCCCATGCCCAACAACACTTTGCTGTGTGGGAGTGGGAGGCATAGATTCTAGTAAGTACCGTATTTGTTTTTGTCTAAATTCGCGTATACCCTCTCGTAGAGCATCAAGAATTAATAAACCTTTTTTGGCTTCCGGTGGTTGTAAACTTTCTTTTATGTCATCAATACTACGCCCGTTCTTTTGGCACAGCAAGCAATAACATTTTAGGTTTACAGAAGCTCGGCTGTTTGCATATATAGGCTTTGGGCAAGTTTGCGGCCACTGGCGTGATGTTTGGCGTCTTGGTGACCAAGTTGGGTGATGGTATGGATACGACTCACCGCGTTTTCTACCCTGTCGTTGATAACAAATGTATAGTAAGGCTGCTCCAGAGCGGTGTTTAATTCCTTTGCAGCGCTATGCATGCGGCGGCGATATTCGTCCCTACTCATATCGCCCCGCCCCTTAACGCGTCTTTGCCATTCGTCAAAGCTTGGTGGCAGGATAAAAAGGGCAATAGCATCCGGTTTGGCATCCATAATGGTATGAACGCCAACTATCTCGATGTCGGTAATGGCTATTTTTTTCTCGTCCCGGGCGCGTTTGAATTCCCGAATACTAATACCCGATACCTGCTGGTTATGGATAATGGCCGCTTCTAGGAATCTACCAGCCTCGAGATCTTGGAGCATATCCGCCTCGGACCGGAACCAATATGTTACGCCGTCTTGCTCGGGTATACCATCGTTGACGCGCGGCTTCCTGGTGGTGTCGGAAATAATGTAGTGGTAGTCGTTGGTTTTGAGCAGGTCACGGATGATGGTATTGCGGCCAGCCGACGTGGGCGCAGCCAAAAGTACCAGCTTGGTCTGGTGCAAAATCTTTTTGCTGGCATCGGAGATATGGTAATCGGCTAGTGCCTTTTTGAACTCCTTCAGTCGTTTCAGCTCATTCATAGTACAGTTATAACAGATTACACTTAACATGTTAAGTGTGTTTGAGTGTATATAATCTGCTTGCCCCGTTACAGACCTTTGCATGTCCCAACTAAAGACCTCTTGCGTAATAAGCCGTGGAGACAGAAAGTGATGATTTTTGTTCTAAACCGATCAAAGCTGACAAAGCGTAACATCTGTTACGGAGCGAAAGCTTTGGTTCGGTTTGGGGCAAAAAGGGCGCTTGCTGAACCGCGAGGTTATTTTGCAAGAGGTCTTAACTTATCTTTACGAAAAACTAGTCCCGAAAAACCTTGTATGTTTGTAATGGGGCTTGCTTTTTGCGACCCCAGGTTGTTAGATAGAACTATCTATTTATCTTAAGGAGGGTACGTATATGCCGATCGTAGACATTAACTGGTGGATAGTCGTTGTGGCTGCCGCCGTAAATATGGTAGTGGGTGCTATCTGGTATTCATCCGGGGTATTTGGTAATGCCTGGTCCAAGCTGGTCGGCCGCTCACTCAAAGATATGCAGGGTCAAGGTGGAGGTGGTTATCTGGTTAGTGCTGCCGTGGCACTCATCCAAGCTATTATATTGATCCACTTTGTACGATTTTCCGGAGCCACTACGGCCTGGGAAGGCTTTCAGGTAGGTTTCTGGCTGTGGCTCGGGTTTGTCGGGATTACCTCGGCAGTCAACACTATCTACGCTGGTCGCCCCTGGAAACTTTGGAAAATTGACTCCGGCTATTTCCTGGCGGTCTTGCTCATCAACAGCACAATCATTGCCCTTTGGACCTAGATTAGTCTCTTTTGAGCACTACAGTGAAGGCTTCAGGAGGGAATTTCAACCCTTCCAAACTTTTTCATTCTTCTTTTGCCTTTGGCTTGTTTGGCGTTAGAAACAACAATCCAATAAGATAGGCCTCTTAGTTATAGTTTTTGGATTACTTAGTTGGCTCAAGTATTTGCATAAGTTATTGGGAATAACTTATAGTTGAATCAAATTACACTTTTTGTCTGATCGAGCAAAAAGTGTAATTGTCCAATGGCTCGGCTTTGCTATTTCATGGGTAAAACTGCGGCGGTACTTTTATTTTTCCCGCAAGATTGTACCCAGGGTTACTTTTAGATAGATATAGTTAGTAGCGTTTGAGCATAGTGAAGCAATTTAAGTAGCGGCCTCTCTATTGACACACGTAGTTCTCAGGTATAGCCTTTAAGCATAGCTAAAACAAGGTAATAAAAAATGCCTAAAACCAAAAAAGGACATAAAAGAATGGCTCAAGCTAAAAAACAATCAAAAGGTAGAAAAATACTGAATTGGCTTAAACCAACCTCGCCCGTTAAAGGTATGTTGCTGTTCGCAGTTGTGTTCGCGCTTGTTGGCGGAAGTTACTTTCTTTACAAAAGTACGGCTGCTGCCCCTGTTGTTACTGCTGTTGCTACACCAGACGGACAGGGATATTGGACTACCGATAACCAAGGGCAAGTGTTCGGGTATGGTCATGCCTTTGCGTTCGGTTCTGTAAAAACACCTCTGGCATCTGGCCACTATATTGTTGGCATAACTACTAACGTCACGGGGCATGGATATTGGTTAGTAGCCCAGGATGGGGCAGTTTTTAGTTTCGGTGACGCGAAATTCTACGGCTCTATGGGGGGTAAACTTCTAAACAAACCAATTGTTGGTATGACATCGACAGCATCTGGCAATGGCTATTGGTTGGTAGCTAGCGATGGCGGGATATTTAGTTTTGGTGACGCGAAATTCTACGGCTCAACAGGTGCCATAAAACTCAATAAACCAATTTTTAGCATGGCCAGGACCGCGTCAGGTAATGGTTACTGGTTAGTAGCGAGTGACGGCGGGATATTTAGTTTCGGAGATGCCAAGTTTTATGGCTCAACGGGGAATCTTACACTGCCTGCACCGATAGTCGGTATAGCCACTACATTATCTGGCAAAGGCTATTGGTTGATGGCAAGTAATGGTAGTGTCTATGCATTTGGTGATGCTTTTAAAGGTAATGCTCCTTTAACCGGTCCCCCAGGAAGTTTTGCGTCAATTATTCCCGCCTTTGCAAGTAGGAGTACTACCGCAGGCTGGATTAATTTTATTGGCTATTCAATAATTGACCATAATGGCAGTGCTAAAACGCCTTATAGTGGTGGCAGTATATACGTTACTGATAACTCATTCGTCAAGTACGAACTGAAACGTTGTAATGATATCTCATGTCAACCCAATCGATGGAATGCCACTGCTATTTTTCATCCTATTCAACGAGTTGCCAAGCTAGCGACCGGACGCTATTATTTGCCCCTTGGCAGCTGGGGCTTTATTGCACCTACCGATCCTCAAGCCTGGAACGGATCATGGCAATTTAACCCATCAACTGCTGGGACTACGCTTTTGGCAGGCCCATTAGATAATTACTCTACAAACCCTAATGTGCGTACGGACAATACTAAAATAACTGTCAACTTCATTTTTACCGCCATCAGCGTACCTACGACCGTAAAGTGCATGATTACAACAAACTCGGGTACAAAAGTTTTAGCCTTCTCACAAGCAACCAGCAGTACTCCTTACTCAGGTGGTGGTTGCCGCATTCAAAAAGCAACAGTGCCAAACTTAAAATCACTTACCGGTGTAGAGTATCGCCTGGTTACCACCGATGGTAATCCAGTGGTACTAGGTGGCACGACTATAGGTATTGGCCGCTAAAACGGCTTCGCCTTATGAGAGGGAAATATTCCCTCTCATCGCGCCAACAAAATGGAATACATTTTGTTGGACTGCTCTCCTCTAATATTCTAATCACGCTTCAGCATGACGGTGAAGGCTTCCGCCTTCGCTAAAGCTATAGCGGACAGGTTGGCGCGGGATTAATCTCTCTTTAACATCACTGTAAATGCCTCTGCCGGTATATCCACCTTACCGAAGCGTTTCATACGCTTTTTGCCTTTGGTTTGTTTGGCCAGCACTTTCTTTTTGCGCGAGACATCACCACCGTACAGACCTATTGTGACATCCTTGCGATAAGAGCTGATGTCCTCACGGGCAATGAACTTGCCGCCTATAGCCGCTTGCAAACTGACTTTGAACTGCTGGCGTGGTATGACATCCTTGAGCTTGCCCACAATCTCCCGACTCAGCTTGTCAGCTTGGCTGCGGTGTACCATGATACTCAGCGCATCAACACGTTCGCTAGCTACGTAGAAATCCAGCCTAACGAGATCCTCAACTCGGTAATCATCTAACTCGTAATTAAAAGAACCATAACCGCTAGTTAGGCTTTTGAGCTGGTCGTAAAAATCGGTTAGCAGGTTGGCAAGCGGCGCCTCAAACTCTATGACTGCCAACTGGGCATCAACGTAGGACATGTTTTTTTGCAAGCCTCGTTTTGCTACAATCAATTGCAATACAGCACCTACATAATCTTTGGGGCAAACAACCTCGCCGCTAATCCAGGGCTCTCGGATTTCTTGGATTTTAGCCGGGTCGGGCAAGTCCGAAGCACTTTTTATATCCAGCTGCTCACCATTTAGAAGGGTAATCTCGTAATCAGTTGAGGGGTTAGTAATTACTAGCTCTAGGTTATATTCACGCTCCAGCCGTTCGCGCACAATGTCCATATGTAGTAGCCCCAGGAACCCCACACGCATGCCAAACCCCAGCACCGGTGAGTTTTCGGGTGTAAATTGCAGAGCCGAGTCACTCAGGCTTAGCTTTTCTATAGCGTCTTTGAGCAATTGGTAATTTTCATTGCTATCAGGGAAAAAGCCAGCATACACAAACGGCTTGACATCTTTATAGCCAGGAAGCGGCCTAGCTACTTTATGGGTAGTTAACGTTACGGTATCCCCTACTCTGGCTTCGCGCGTGCTTTTGAAGTTAGTCACAATATAACCGATCTCCCCCGCTTCCAGGGTGCTACCCTGGAAAAAGTCTGGACGTAGGCTGCCAACTTCCAGTGCTAAGCCGTGCGAGCCCGTTGCCATCATGTGAATGGCACCGTTTTTGGCAATGCGTCCATCAACCACCCGAACGTATAGAATTACGCCCCTGTAATCATCATAGTGGCTGTCAAACACAAGCGCGCGCAATGGCTGGTCTGCAGCACCTTTGGGCGGCTGGATATCTCTTATAATCCGATCCGGTATCTGCTCTACCCCTTCACCGGTTTTGGCTGAAATTGGCAGAATATCTTCAGGCTTGCAGCCCAGTAGCGATACAATCTCGCCGCTAACCCGGGCAACGTCAGCCGCTGGTAAATCAATTTTGTTCAACACGGGTATAATCGTTAAGTTTGCGGCCAAAGCCAAATAGACGTTGGCTAGTGTTTGAGCCTGTATGCCTTGTGTGGCATCCACTACCAGCAAAGCGCCCTCGCAAGCCGCCAAACTCCGTGAAACCTCATAGCTAAAATCCACATGGCCAGGCGTATCAATCAGGTTGAGTTGGTACTCAACCTGATTATTTTTCATTTGCCATTTGTTATTTGCCAATAATTTGTCATTATTCATTTGACCAGACTGAACTGAACTTATTTGAGAATTGTTAACTGGTAAATAATTGGTTAATGGTAATTGAGAACTGGTAAATTTCATCCTCACGGGCGCGAGCTTGATAGTTATGCCTTTTTCTCGTTCCAGATCCATTTTGTCCAGCAGTTGTTCTTTCATCAATCGTTTTTCGACAGTACCGGTCAATTCCAATAGCCTATCCGCCAAGGTGCTTTTGCCATGATCTATATGCGCAATAATGCAAAAGTTCCTAATATTAGATTGGTCCATCACCACCCCTAGCCGGGAAGAGCAGCCCATTGATCCGCCAGCTGGCGGACTCGGCGCGATGAGAAACCCATAAAGTGGGTGTCTCATAAGCGAAGCGCTCAATATGCGCAATAATGCAAAAATTTCGAATATGTTGCTGACCCATATGGAGCAGATTATAACAGACACGACTAAGGGAGCAGGCTTTAAGCTTAAGACCTCTTGCATAATAAGCCGTGGAGACAGAAAGTGATGATTTTTGTTCTAAACCGATCAAAGCTGACAAAGCGTAACATCTGTTACGGAGCGAAAGCTTTGGTTCGGTTTGGGGCAAAAAGGGCACTTG
>Ga0080064_1003194_pt1 | contig 24800 bp, 21 predicted proteins | sample Subgrocontami54m_FD_69260 | JGI IMG/M metagenome (GOLD analysis project Ga0080064, IMG submission 69260) | Subsurface groundwater microbial communities from S. Glens Falls, New York, USA - GMW46 contaminated, 5.4 m (SPADES assembly) (version 2) ...
CGGCGCGCCAATGCCGCAAGGCGCCGATACGGTATTCATGCAGGAGGACTGCCGCGTCGATGGCGAGGCGGTCGTGCTGCCTTCCGGCCTCAAGCCCGGCGCGAATCGCCGCTTGGCGGGTGAGGACGTGAAGTCAGGCTCGGTGGTGCTGCCAAAGGGGCGCTTTCTTTCGGCTGCCGACGTGGCACTGGTGGCCGCGCTCGGCCTCACGGCGGTCGAGGTCCGCCGCCGGGTGCGCGTGGCATTGTTTTCCACGGGGGACGAAATTGTTGAGCCAGGCGCGGCGCGGCCGCCATCGGCGCTGTTCGACGCCAATCGTTTTCTGCTCGCCAATCTGCTGACGCGACTCGGCGCCCATGTGACCGATTTCGGCATCGTCGCCGACGACCCGGCCGCGCTCATGCGCGCCATCGGCGAGGCCGCAAAAAATCACGACCTGGTGCTGACCTCCGGCGGGGTTTCCACCGGCGAGGCCGATCACGTGCGGGCGGCGGTGGAAAAAATCGGACGCCTGGTTTTCTGGCGCGTGGCGATAAAGCCGGGGCGTCCCGTGGCCATGGGCGTGGTCGCGGGCGCCGCCTTTGCCGGCTTGCCCGGCAATCCGGTGGCGGCTTTCGTCACCTTCGTACGGGTGGTCCGGCCGCTGCTGTTGCGGCTTGGCGGCGCACAGCCGCAGCCGCTGATCGCGCTGCCGGTGAAAGCCGCCTTTTCCTACCGCAAGAAAAAAGGCCGCCGGGAATACGTGCGCGTAGCCCTGCGCCGGACAACGGACGGCGGCATCGAGGCGGTGAAACACCCGCAGGAAGGCGCGGGCGTGATCACGTCATTGACGGAAACCGATGGCCTTGCGGAGCTTGGCGACGAAGTAACGGAGATCAAGCCGGGCTCAACTGTCGGCTTTCTCTCCTATGCGTCGCTGGTCGGCTGACCGCGAACAAATGGCCTATGAGCGGCAGACCGGATCGGCGGTCCGCGTTCCGCGGAAATCGGTGACGATATAGGTCCAGACGCCCGCGGAGCGGCAGTTGCCGTCCGAGGCCTCGCTCGTCTTCGACATGGATGAACTCTGCGGCGCTGTTTCAACAGGCTGCCGCCAGACCCACCCCATCTCCGGGCGGGCGGCGGTGGTGCTGTAGGCATAACCGCTCGGTTGCTGCGCAGAACCGAGCAGGAAAACCGCCCCGATCGCGAGAACGACAACGGCAAGGCAGGCTGTCAAAAAAACGCGCATGTGTTTCCTCCCTGACGTCGTCTCGGCAACGTCTTATGAAGCCATAATGGACTTCAATACCTGTAGATCAAGTGAGCACAAGGTCGCGGCTATTCAAGCCCCTGCGTGTTGGGCTGCGATTATTCCGGCCTTGGCGGCGTCTTCGGGCGTGTTGACGTTGAAAAACGGATCGACAGGGCTATCGACCCATTCGGCAAGCGCGACGCCGTGGCGCGCCGTCCAGACCTCGATCTTTCGCAAGTCCTCATGAACCAGAGCGTGCCGCAGATCATGCCGCAGGCTCACCGGCCATAGCCCAACCACCGGGTGCCGCCAGTCGCCGGATTTGGCGCAAGCTAGGGGTGTGCCCGCTTGCGTCCGTGCCTGATGCAGACGCGCGGCCAGATCGCGCGGCACGAAAGGGCAGTCGCCTGGCACGCTGACGATCCATGCCAGCCCTGGGGCATGAGCGGCGGCCCAATCCAATCCGGCGAGGATGCCCGCGAGCGGTCCCGCGAAGCCCGGCACACTATCAGCCACCACCGGCAGACCTGTCATGGCAAAGCGGGCCGGATCGCCATTGGCATTGAGCACGATCTTTGTGCATTGCGGGAGCAGGCGATCCAGCACGCGCTGAAGGATGGTCGTCCCGCCGATCGTGAGCAGGGCCTTGTCGCCGCCGCCCATGCGGCGCGCCTGGCCGCCGGCGAGGACGAGGCCAAGCGTGGAAGCGGTATCAGGAATGGTGGTCATCAATCGTCATGCACCGCGGCCTTGCGCCGTACCTTCGCGCTTTCTTCTTCGACGAAGGCAAGGTCTTGGTCGAACACGATGCGCGATTCACCCGCGAGCGCGATAAAACGCTTGCCGCGCGCGCGCCCGATCAAGGTGAGGTTGGCCTTGCGCGCGAGCTCGACACCCCAGGCGGTGAAGCCGGAACGGGAAATCAGAATCGGAATGCCCATGCGTACGGTCTTGATGACCATTTCCGAGGTCAAGCGTCCTGTCGTATAAAAAATCTTGCCCTGCGGGCTCACGCGATGCTGGAACATCCATCCGGCGATCTTGTCCACCGCGTTGTGGCGCCCAACGTCTTCCATATAAACCAGCGGCTGGTCGCGTTCCGCCAGCACGCAGCCGTGGATCGCGCCGGCCTCAAGATAGAGCGAGGGCGTGGTGTTGATCTTGTGCGCCAGGGTGTACAGCCACGAGGTCCGCAACTCGGCCTCCGGCAAGGTGACATTCTCCAGCGCTTCCATCAGGTCGCCGAAAACCGTGCCTTGCGCGCAGCCGGAGGTCTGCACCTTCTTCTTCAGCTTCTTCTCATAATCGGTCTTGCGCTTGGTGCGCACGACGACGACGGCCAGCTCCTCGTCGTAATCGACGCCGGTGATGACGTCGTCCGGCTGCAACATGTTCTGATTGAGCAGGTAACCGATGGCTAGATAATCCGGGTAATCGCCAATGGTCATCGCAGTGACGATCTCCTGTGAATTGAGGAAGATCGTCAACGCGCGTTCCACGGTTACCGACGTTTCGATCGCGGTGCCGGTCTGATCGATACCCCGGACGCGCTCGGTCAGCCGCGGGTCCTGCGGATCGGGGCGGATGAGATAGGTGCCGTCTTTTGATGCGGACATAACTGTAAGCTTAGCAGAAAAACGCGGCCTCAGGTGGCCGTTAACCAACCATTAGCCATACGGGAAAGGGCAGCCCGCTTCTTAATGCCGCGGAAATTCCTCAACGCCAAATTCCTAGGAGGGGGATTGTGAGATGCTGGCTGCTGAACTTCCACGTGCCAAGCGGGCACAGTGGGCGGACACGCTGATTTCAGTCGATGGGCTGACGGCGCTCAGCCTTTCCGTCGCTTTGGGATTCAGCATCATTTGCGGCGCCGTATTGTGGCAGGAGCGGCGAGGTGCCTGGGAGCACGCGGGCCAGACCACCAGTAATCTGGTCGAGGCTATCAACGCCGACATCGCCCGCAACATCGAGCAATACGTGCTTTCGCTGCAGGGCGTGATCTATGGGCTCAAGCTTCCCGAGATTGATAAGGTAAGTCCGAAGATTCGTGCCGCCGTGCTATTCGACACGTCCGCCGGTGCCAGATATCTCGGCGCGATCCGGATTCTCAACGAGGCCGGAAACATTACCGAGATGGCCAACGTCTCGGGTGACCGTCCTTCATCGGCGTCAGGGCTAACGAACTTTTTCGATCGGGATTTTTTCCAGTTTCATAAAAATAATCCGGGCGACGGGATGTATATCAGCAAGCCGTTTATCGGATCGAGTGGAGAACACGTCATCGGCCTTAGCCGCCGGCTGTCGCGTCCTGATGGCTCGTTCGCAGGCGTTGTGGTAGGCACACTTCGCGTTGCCTATTTCCGCGATCTGTTTGCAAAAGTAGCTCCCAGCCCACGCAGTGCATTGACACTTTTTACCACCGACGGAACGGTGATTATGCGTCTTCCCCTTGGGAAGATCGATATCGGCCAGCAGCTCGTTACCGCGGGTTCTCTGAAAATATTTACCCAATCTCGCTCGGGACTCTTTGAGAGAGTAGCTTCGCTCGACGGCATAGAACGTCTTTATGCCTACAGCCAGGTCGGAGACCTTCCGCTGCTCATGAGTGTCGGTCTGCCCTTGGACGAGGTCTATGCAAGCTGGCGGAGCGAAGCGCTAATTGCCAGCCTGCTCATGTTTGCACTCTGCGGCGCAACTATATTTTCGGCTACGCTACTGCGCCGGGAGTTGCGGCGCCGGTTGGCCGCCGAGCAGAAGCTGGCGGTGCTCGCCACCACCGATAGCCTGACCGGTCTCTCCAACAGGCGCCATTTCGACGAAGTGATCGCCCGGGAATGGCAACGCGCGATGCGGGAAAGAAGTTCGATCGCCCTTCTCATGATCGATGCGGACTGCTTCAAACCCTACAACGACACCCATGGCCATCAAGTGGGAGACAAACTGCTGGAAGCGATCGGTATCTGCATTGTGGACAAGGCCCGCCGCGCTACCGACCTGGCGGCTCGCTACGGCGGTGACGAATTTGCTTTGCTGTTGCCTGGTACCCCTAGCCAGGGGGCGCTGGAGATCGCCGAACGGATTAGAGTGAGCGTACCCAAATTATCTTTGCCTGGGTCAAACGGAATGCAGGCTGGGGCGGCGTCAGTCAGCATCGGCATCGCGGCGGTAGTGCCGGTTCCGGGATCGGATTTTCACTATCTCGTCAACGCGGCGGACAAGGCGCTCTATGAGGCTAAAGCCAAGGGACGCAATCGCTCCGAATTGATCGAACTGGCCGATGCGGCCGGGCCGAATGGTCCGCGGCTTGTTGCCTAGAGCATTTTTCTTCGGCTAGGCAGTCTGCGTCAGCGCCCAACTGCTGCCGTCGTCGCCCGGTTGATGCCAAGTGCCACGATGCGATTGAGCAGGTCGCGATATTTGATGCCGTCGTGCTCGGCCGCGTGGGCGAATTCCTGGCTCTTGGCAATCTCGGGGTTCGGATTGGCTTCGATGAAATAGGGGACGTTCTCCGCCGAGAGGCGGAAGTCGATGCGGGCATAACCATCGATGCTCAGCGTCCGGCAGATGCGCTTGGCCATTTTCTTGATACGCGCTTGCAGTTCTGGTGAAAGGTTCTTCGCCGGCCCGTGCAGGATGCCATAGCGCTCCTGATAGTCGGGGTCGTGCTTGACCTTCGCCGTCGCAATGCGACTCGCGCCGCCCATGTTGCCGAAGTCGAGTTCCCATACCGGCAACACGCGCAATCTGTCATTGCCCAGAACGCCGACATAGATTTCCCGGCCTTCGATATATTGCTCGGCAATGGCGGCGGTGCCGATCCGCTCATGGATGAAGGCGACCCGCTCCGCCAGTTTTTCGTCGGTATCCACCACGGACGCCTGGGCAATTCCTTCGGACGCGTCCTCGCTGATGCTTTTGACGATCAGCGGGAGTGCAAGCCGCGCCGGGCGGCGCACCTTTCGCCGCATGGGAAAGACGGCAAAGGCCGGCACCGGGACGCGGTGATAGGCGAGAAGCTGTTTGGACAAATCCTTGCCGCGCGCCAGCATAAGCCCGCGCGGGTTGCAGCCGGTATAAGGAATGCGGATCAGCTCGAGATAGCTTGCGACGTTCTGGTCATAGGCAGTCTCGCCGTGAAATTCTTCCAGCAGGTTGAAGACGACATCAGGCTTCCAGCTTTCAACCTCGTCACGCACCGGCTTCAGCTCGTCCTGCACGCCAAGCGCGCGAACTTCGTGCTTCGCGCGGCGCAGCGTGCTCACCACGTCGTATTCGGTTTTCCAGACATTGATCTGCTGCTCGGTATGGCCTTTGAGCGAATCCGGCGGCACCAGATCCGGATGCATCAGCACCAATATGCGCAGGGGTTTCATAACGCGAACGACTGCCGCGAGGGGCTGTAGAGCAAATGCACGGTCTTCGCCGTCAACAGCGCAATGAACGCATGCCTGAGCTGCCGCTCGGAGCCGACGGCCCACAACTTCATCATGCGGCAGCGGCCAATCATCTCATTGAGCACCGCATCGAGGGTCAGTTGATACTCGCCCGTTGCCTTGGACACCGCGCGCCGGATCTTCGCGCGGTTCTTGCCGAGGAACGCGGCTGCTGTCCGCGTGCCGCGGCGTCCCGGTTCGGCAGAAAAGATGCGGCGAAGATCCTTATCATAGGCCTTCCAAGAATCGACGACGTAAAGAGCCTGCTTCTTCTTATAGTGTTCGGCAAGAGTGCGGCGCAGCCGTTTCAACGGGTCGATTTCAAGCCGCCGCGTGAGGCTCGGTTTCTTGTCCGCGATCTCCTTCATCAGCTCGTGGACATATTGCAGCTTCTTCAGGGCCGGCCAGCCGGCATAGCGTTTGCGCCAGTTCGAGCTCGGCGTGAGCCACACCGCGAAAGTCTCGGCGAAATCCTCGTCCGGATGACTCTGCGCATACCACAGCCGCAGATGCTGGACGTAGCGCTTGCTGCGCGGGTTTGGCTGGTAATATTTCGGATAGCGCGTCGAGGAAGCCCCGAACAGTTCCTGCCAGCGCCGGCGGCGCTGGAGCTGATAGGAATGCTGGATGACATGGCCAGCTTCGTGACGCAGAATCCGCATGCATTCCCGCACGCTTCCGCCTTCCACGTCGATGATTTTCTTCCGCTCCATCTGCATCAGGCGCGGATGCGCCAGATAAAACGGGATGGCGATGCCCGGCGTGGTGTCGGGGCTGAACCACTCATCCGAGATCCACGCATGCGGCCGCACGCGCAGCTTCCGCCGCTTCAGCTCGCGGTGAAGATCGCGCAGGCACCCTTCCAGCCAGGTCCCCGCGATGGTGACCCGAAGGTCCTTGAGACGTAGCGTGAGGAGGTCCTCGTCGGGCAACGAGGCCCAGGAAAATCTGCGCGGCATGAAAGGGCAAAACCATGAACGGGAAATTGCCCGTTCATGGTGTCATGCCGGACGGGCGGCGACAACCACAGATCGCCCGGTTGGCCCGGGCGCAAGCCGAATTCGCTTACGCCCCCGGTACGGTGGCGTTGGGGAAGAAGAGCTGTTGTCCCTCAATCTTGTAGTCGGCGATGGCTTTCTGGCCTTCCGGCGAAATGAGCCAGTCGATGAACTGCTGGCCAAGCTCTTTCTTCACATTGGGATGTTTGGCCGGGTTCACCAGGATGACGCCGTACTGGTTGAACAGCCGCTTGTCGCCTTCCACCGCGATGACAAGGTCGCCTTTGTTCTTGAACGAAATCCAGGTGGAGCGGTCTGACAGCGTATAGGCGCCCAAGCCCGACGAGGTGTTCAGCGCCGCCCCCATGCCCTGGCCGATTTCCTTATACCAGGGGCCCTTGTCCTTCTCGATGTCGACGCCGGCCGCCTTCCACAAGCCGAGCTCCGCGACATGGGTACCGGAACGGTCGCCGCGGGAGACAAACGGCGCACCCTTCGCCTTGATTGCTGTGAGCGCGGCGGCGATGTCCTTGGTTCTGCCAATGCCCGCGGGATCGCTCTTGGGTCCGACCAGCACGAAATCGTTGTACATGACGGGGAAGCGTTTCACGCCGCCGCCCTCCGCCACGAATTTTTCTTCCAGCGACTTGGCATGAACGAAGGCGACATCGGCGTCGCCGCGATTGGCGGTGTCGATGGCCTGGCCGGTGCCTTGCGCCACAACCTTCACATCGATACCGGTTTTGGCCTTGAAGATCGGCAGCAGATAGCCGAACAGGCCGGAGTCCTGAGTGGAGGTCGTGGAAGCGACGACGATCGATTTGTCCTGAGCGTGCGCGAAGACGGGCGCAAGCAACAGGACGGCGGCGGCAAGGAAAGAAAACATTCGGCGCGTGAGCTTCCCTTTGTCACCCCCGGGCTTGACCCGGGGGTCCATCTTCTTTGCAAAGCGATGGATTGCCGGGTCAAGCCCGGCAATGACGAGAGACAGAGCGTGGAGTGTCGAGAGTCGTTTTTGCATGGAAGGGCCTCCTGTTAAATCAGCAATTCGCCCGCGGCGAATTTTCTGGCCTCATCCGTTCGCGGTGCGGTGAAAAACGATAATGCGGGCGCGCTCTCGATCACGCACCCGCGGTGCAGCAGCACGACGTCTCCGGCAAGCCGCCGCGCTTCGCCAAGATCATGCGTGGACATCACGACCTTGATGCCGCGCGCCGCAACCGCGCGCACGATGTCCTCGATGGCTTTGGTGGCGGCGGGATCGAGGCTCGCCGTCGGCTCATCGAGAAAAAGCACGGCGGGATCTTTCGCCAGCGCGCGCGCCAGCGCCAGCCGCTGCTGCTCCCCGCCCGACAACTTTCGCGCCGGACGTCCGGCGAGCGCGGCAAGCCCGACCATATCCAGCAGCTCGGTGCATCGCGTGGCGCGCTTTCCGCGCGGAACGCCCGCGGCGGCGAGGGCATAAAGAATATTGCCGGCGGCGCTGCGGCGAAGCATCGCCGGGCGCTGAAAGACGATGGCGCATCGCGCCGGTGTCACGCCTTCTCGCCCGCCCCAGGTTAATCGTCCGCGCGAAGGGCGGATGAGGCCCATCAGCAGCCGGAGCAGCGTGGTTTTTCCCGCGCCGTTCGGCCCGATCAGAATCGTCGGCGCGCCGGGCGAGAAGGCGAGCGAAACATTGTCGACAATAGTCACGCTGCCGGCGACGAAACTTACGTGGTCGAGCAGGATCGGCAGATCGGTTGTCGGTGCGCGCATAATGTTCATTCCGCGAAGGCTTCGCCGGCGCGCCGAACGGCCCATGCCAGCGCATTGACGATGACGACGATGCCGATCAGCACCAGGCCGAGCCCGACCGCGAGCGCGAGATCGCCTTTCGACGTTTCAAGCGCAATGGCGGTCGTCATGGTGCGGGTGAAACCATCGATATTGCCGCCGACAATGATGATCGCTCCGACCTCGGCCGCCGCGCGTCCAAAGCCCGCAAGCAGTGCGGTGACCAGGCTGAAGCGGGCGTCCCAGATTAGCGTCGCCACGCGGCCGAGCGGTCCGACATTCATGGCGGCGAGTTCGTCGCGGTATTCCGCCGCCAGATCTTCGATAGTCTGCCGCGCCAGCGCCACGATGATCGGCGTCACCAACATCGTCTGGGCGATGACCATCGCCTGCGGCGTGAACAGCAGTCCCCAGGATCCGAGCGGGCCGGAGCGCGACAGCAGCAGATAGACGGCGAGCCCCACCACCACCGGCGGCAGGCCCATCAGCGCATTGAGGGTCACGATCACCGCCTCGCGGCCGGGAAAGCGCGTAAGGGCGACAAAGGCGCCGAAGGGCAGGCCGACAAGCGCGGCACAGGCGACGGCGGAAAGGCTCACCGCAAGCGACAACTTGACGATGGCGAGAAGCGCCGGGTCCGCCGAGAAAACGAGCTGCAGCGCGGAGGCGTTTTCGGGCATTTCGGGTCTCTTCTGAAGGTCGCTCTAAAGATCCGAAAAGCCTTGCATTTCCTCCGCAACCATTCAATTTTCGTAGCCTGTTCGCCTATTTGCAGGTAAATGCATGTAAATGGACGGCCTGTGCGTGTAGGTAGCTTGTCTATGAGTGACTTGCTGACGACGGAAGAAGCCGCCGAGTATCTGCGGCTCAGCGAACGCAAGCTCTACGACCTCGTAGCGGGCGGCGCCGTGCCTTGCACCAAGGCGACCGGCCGCTGGCTGTTCCCCAAGGTCGCTTTGGACCGTTGGCTCGCCAGCGGCCTTGTCACGCCTGCGGGGCTGACCTTGGCCGCGCGGCCGCCGATCGTCGGCGGCAGTCACGACCCGCTGCTGGAATGGACCTTGCGCGAAAGCGAATGCGGGCTTGCCAGCCTTCCCGAGGGCAGCGAAGCGGGCTTGCGCCGGCTGTCGCGCGGCGAAGTGCTGGCGGCGGCGATCCATCTGCACCGGCTCGACGGCGACGGCGAAACCGCCAATGTCGAGACGGTGGCGCAGGCGCCCGGCCTTCACGACGCCGTGGTGATCGGTTTCGCGCGGCGCGAGCAGGGGCTTCTGGTCGCGCGCGGCAATCCAAACAAGCTCACCGACATCGCCTCGGTTGCGCATTCGCGCGCACGGATGGCGCAGCGCCCCGCGGGAGCGGGCGCGCAACTCCTGCTCCTCGCCATTCTTGGCCGCGCGGACTTGGCTCCCGACACTCTGACGCTGGTCAAGCCGGTTTGCCCTACCGGGCCCGATCTGGCGCAGGCGGTGCGCGCGGGCCGCGCCGATTGCGGCATTGCCAGCCGTTCCGTCGCCCACGCCGCCGGCCTCGATTTCGTTCCGTTGTTATGGGAGCGGTTCGATCTCGTGCTGCATCAGCGCGATTATTTCCTGCCAGGACCCCAGATACTGTTCGGCTTCATGCGAAAGGCGGCCTTCCGCGACCAGGCCGCCGAGTTGCAAGGCTATGATATTGCCGAGGCCGGCATGGTGCGGCTGGTCAATTGAAGGCGCGGGTTGTCAGCCGGAGGACCTTCGCTATAGTGCCGCGACTTCAGCGGAGGGATGGCCGAGTGGCTGAAGGCGCACCAGCGCGCTAAGCGCGCGTCTTACTTGAAAAAAGCTGCGAGCGCCTTCATGAACTTATCGACGGAGGGATGGCCGAGTGGCTGAAGGCGCTCGCTTGGAAAGCGTGTATACGGGAAACCGTATCGTGGGTTCGAATCCCACTCCCTCCGCCAGTCTTACCGCGACCAACATTCTCCGCGGGCTTGCGAGCGCGCATAGAAGCCCAATAACCACGGGCTTCACGCGAAAACCTCCGGACTGCGGCGCGCCGGCTGAGACCCGAAATTGTCTCTCTCCGGCCGTTTGTCTCCAAACCTCCCGACTGCGCAGATTTAGTACGGAACTCGTAAGCGACTGATTTTGAATCGCTTTTCGTAATGCAAACCTCCGCACTTTCGCAAGATATCTCGCGGCAGCGGGGGCAACCGGAATCCAACACCGGCGTTGATCGTGCAGCGGTTTTCGGATGTCCAAGTATGGATGACGCCATCACCCCAGCCCCGCAAGCGTCGAGGCCTTTTGTCTCACGAAAGAACCTGCTCAAGCCGCGCCTTGCGGCTGAGCCAATCAGGCATCAGCGCTTCCAGCAATTCGTAGAATTTTGGACCGTGATTTGGATGCACAATGTGCACAAGCTCGTGGGTGATCACGTAGTCGATGCAAGGGATAGGGGCGCGTATCAAATCAGGATTCAGCAAAACTCTGCCAGTGCTATTGTAGCTGCCCCACCGCCGCGGCATTGAACGTAGGATCGGCGGCGATGGCGTGTACCCCAAGAGGATGAAGCGCGGCGAGATCGCATCGAAACGTTCTTTAAGCCTGACTGTCGCCTTCTCACGGTACCACACCGCCACCAGTCTCTTCACATGACTTGCGTCAGTGCAACTGGGTGATGTCACCCGAAGATATGGGCCCTTCAGTTTGACCTCTTCACTCTTACTTCTCGTGAGCTTCAGGCAATATTGGCGTCCCAGGTATAGATGAGTCTCCCCACCAACATAGCGGCGCGCTGGAGAGCGGGGACGAAACCGCTCGAAGTGCAGCCGCTGCCGTAGAACCCAACGTGCACGTTTTCGAAGCCGCATCTCGACTTCGCGTTGCGTGGTGCCCCTTGGCGCAATGACTTCGACTGCGCCATTGGGGTAAACCGTTATCGCCATCGTTCTGCGACTTGAGAACCGGAGGAGGTAATCAAGCTTGTGGGTCGAATAGGTGATCGTCCCGTGCATGGCCGTCAATCCGGCATGCGGGCCCGGGCGATGCTGAGCAGCCGGTCGATGATGTCATCCATCACTGCCGGCGTGAGCGCATAACCCTTCTGGTCGCGCACCACATCGAACAGATAGTCATCCAAGTCGTTGCGCATTTCATTTTGGATGTCATCGCGCTGCGCCCAATTGACGACGCGGCGCTGCTCAATCCGATCGAGCATGGTCTGAGCCGCTTCCGCGCTATCGGTTTTGATGTCTCGTCCGTTGGTCGCGACTGCACCGAGGTGTTTTTCCAGCGCGTGGTAAAAGGCAACGGCGCTGGCGTTACTGCGAATATCCTGGGGCACGTCGTCGTTCCGCGGCCGGACGACCTGCTCGCGCGCCTGCTGCACGATGTTCAGGAATTCAAGCTCTGACAGCCGTTGCGCCTTGTGGTCGGCGATGGCCTTCTGGATCAGGGCGGAAATCTTCTCGAAATAGACCGGGTCCTCCTCCATACGCTCGGTGATCGTGCGCTGGGTGAGGCTTGCGATCATGTCCGCCTTGGAGGCCGGCGTCGTCTGTTCGGCGACGGCCTCGTCGAATGCCTTTTCGTCGAAAATATTGACCGGGGCCGTAAGCGTGACGATTTCATTGGCGTGGATGTGTTGATCGAGGAGCTTTCTGACCCGCTCCTCGTAGAGCTTGAAATCGATGTCCTCTTGGTAACGCTTGCGGACCGCCGTTCGGAGCTTCTGGAAGCGCCGCAGATCGTCCTTGTAGGTCTTGATGGCGCGCTCGTTTTTCGAATCGTTCACCCAGTCCGCCGTCGACAAGGCAATGGCCAGGTTTCGGGCAAACTCAGCCAGGCGGTCGTAGAATTCTTCGCGGCGCTCCTCATCACCAAGGTGGCGCTCGAATGCTTCTTCGTCGAGCTTGTTCCGAATTTCCTTGAAGAGGTCCCAGAGCTGATGATGGCGCTGGGGCAGCTTTTCAATTTCCACCAGGTTCTGCGTGACGACGCCCACGACATCCTCAGCCTCAAAATCGGCCAGAGCCGAGTAAGTCTTGAGTGCCGGGTCGAGTTCTCCCAGCACTCCCGCATAGTCGATGATGTAGCCATATTCCTTGTCGTCCTCGACACGGTTAACGCGAGCGATGGCCTGCAACAGGTTGTGATCCTTGAGCGGCTTATCGAGATAGAGCACGGTGTTCTTCGGCGCGTCGAAGCCAGTCAGCAGTTTGTCGACGACGATCAGGATTTCAGGGTCGTCCCTGAATTTGAATGAATCCACGATCGAACGGTTGTAGCTCTTCTCGTCGCCGAACCGTTCCATCATCCGTTTCCAGAAGCGGACCACTTCCTCGCGGGATTCATCGCCGACCTCGTCGTAGCCCTCGCGATCGTCTGGCGCGGAAATGACGACCTCGGAGGTCACCATGCCAATCTCGTCCAGCGCCCGTTTGTACAGCAGCGCCGCGCGCTTGGATCGGGTGGCGAGTTGGGCCTTGAATCCTGTGCCCTTCCAGTTCTTCGCGTAGTGCTCCGAAATGTCATAGGCGATGCAGTAGATCGTGGGCTCAGTCTGGCCGATCTCGCTGTAGCGCGCGAACTTGCGCTTGAGGTCGGCCTTCTGGTCGAGCGTCAGGTCCTTGCTGACCCGCTCAAACCAGGTATCGATGCCATTAATGTTCACGTCCTGCTCGACGTGCCGCCCCTCATATAGCAGGGGCACGACGGCGCCATCCTTGACCGCCTGGTCGATGGCATAGATGTCGATGAGCCCACCGAATTTGGCCGCGGTGCTCTTTTCCTTCTTCATCAGCGGAGTCCCGGTAAAGCCGAGATAACAGGCTTTCGGGAACATCCGCTTCATCCGCGTATGCATCTCGCCGTACTGGCCGCGATGGCTCTCATCGATCAACAGGAACACCTCGGTCGATTCGTCGCGGTAATCGCGGACATTCAGGGCGGTGTCGAACTTGTTGATGACCGTTGCGATAATGGCCGGCTTATCCTGTGCAACGAGGCTAAGCAGATGCCGTCCCGACGTTGCGTTGTCCGGTTCGAAGCCGCATGCTGCGAAGGTCCTCTTGAGCTGGTCGTCGAGGTCGATCCGATCGGTCACGAGCACCACGCGCGCGTTCTTGATTTCTTTGTCGAGCGCCAGGCCGCGGGCAAGCATGACCATAGTGAGAGATTTGCCTGAGCCCTGGGTGTGCCAGATGATGCCGCCTCGGCGCCGGCCGTCAGATTCGCGCTGTTTCACTCTCGCGAGGATATTCTTGACCGCGAAAAACTGCTGATAGCGAGCGACCTTCTTGACGCCAAGATCGAACAACGTAAAGCGACGGGCAAGATCAAGGAGGCGATCGGGGCGGCACAGCGCATACAGGACGCGATCCTGCTCGGTGATCTCGCGCCCGCCGTCCATCATATATTCGAATGGTCTCTGCTCGTCCTCGAAGCCGTCGCCAAAGGTGCGCCTGCTCTCCTCCGGCGCGAGCGGCTGCTTGAGTACAGCGGCGACATCGCTGTCCTTGAACTCCTTCTCTCGCCAGATCGCCCAGAATTTTCTGGACGTGCCCACGGTGCCGTACTGCACTTTATTCTTGTTGGTGGCGATGAGGAGTTGAACCGAGCGGAAAAGTTGTGGGATTTCCTCCGGCCCTTGGTTACGGATATTCTGGGAGACGGCTTCTTCGAAGTCCTCATTCGGCCCCTTGCATTCGATCACGCCGAGCGGAATGCCGTTGACGAACAGAACAATGTCGGGCCGGCGCGTCTTGCTGGAGCCCGTGCGCTCGACATCGAACTCCTTGCAGACGTGGAAAACGTTGTTCGCTGGGCTTTCCCAATCGATGTACTTGAGCGAGCGTCCGCGCGTGTCGCCGTCGACCATTTGATCGAGAGAGGTTCCGAACTGGAGAAGTTCGGTCGTCTGTTCATTCAGCTTGATCAGCCCAAGCGGGTCCCGGCTTCGCAGCTTCTCAATGGCTGTCAGGATATTAGCTTCGGAGAATGGATAGCGCCGACCGCGATGCTCGATCGCGTTGAGCTTCATAAGCTGGCCACGCAGAATGTCTTCCAACAATACATTGGAGAGCTTCCCGCGCCGCTCGCGATCCACCTCTGCCTTTGAAAGCATGACCCACTTAGGTGTCATCTTCTGCAAAAGGTGCAGCGCCGGAATTTGGGAGAGGTGCTTCTCTCCGTCTCTGAATTGTTGTCGCTCGCTCATTTGATGGCGCCCTCTGCAGCACTAGCCGCCACTGCCCCGTTCAATGGAACACGCCAAACCCCCTCTAGTAGCTTCTGTGCGAGGCCACGCCTCTGGCGGTCAAATGCCGCTCTTTCGGCGATCAGAAGGGACACTTCGGAATCCGCCGTGCGTAGAATTGCCGCGATACGATCTTGTTCAGCCTTCGGAGGAAGCGGAATTTCGATCTTTAGAAGATCACGCTTATTGAGGACCCGGTTGCGACCCGCGCCACCCGGTGACGCAATTCCAAGGCGGTGAATAAACTGGCGTGAGCGAATGGCATAACCGAGATACTCGCGGTTGATCTTTTTCTCCTCAATTTCAAATGTTGGAAAGCGATGAGAAACGAAACATCCGGCATCTTCAGGCTTTGCGAGAGCAATCGCGCCCTCCCATGCAAATGTGATATTTACGATCAAATCACGCGCGCCCACGACATAGACTTTGTCCATGTCGATCTCCTCGGGTCGCTCAACTATCCGCTGAAACGTTCCCTTTCCATGACTACGAATGCTCAGTGCCTTGTACGCATGAGTCGGAGTCGGCTCTGGCCGCGACACCGATGTAATCACTTTCCCTATAGGGCACCGGGGCCAACGTATCCAAGATACGAGAGTAGCGCGCAGATAGCTGCATTGAGCTTCTTTCAATTTGATAAGCCGATCGGTTTTCTCGATGGCACGGCCCCATGTTTGGAGAAGTTCTGAGATGCGCCGCTGTTCGCCCAGCGGTGGCAACGGTAGCAGGCAATATTTTTGAAGTTCTGTCGGGTTCAAGTTAGCCTGCCCGATGGCAGGAGTGGCAATTCTCTTGATTGTACGTTGGGCGCTGCTGCCATTAAGCCAAAGGTTCAAAAATTCTGGCTCAATTTTTGAGCGATCGGCGACAAGCCGTACAAGATATGATGCAAATACGATTTTAATGTCGGCATTTACAATTCCAACCTTGCCGACCTGATCGAGACTGTTAGTGCGATTGATCAGCAGATCGCCACCACGAAGTCGATAGGCTTCTAGTTCGCTGTCACTTATCGTAATCCGCGCCAAATTGTCGAACAGGACACGCCCCTCGCGAATATCCTTCATCCCGACGATTGGGGTCTTACCATCGTGTTCTGACGGAGCGTTCATTCCGTATTGCGCATCGGACACGACATCACCGACTGACGCCATACTCCAATTGAGCGGCAAATGATCCTGACGGATGTACGAGAGAACAGTTCGGAGTGGCTTACGCATCGACGCCTAGCTCTCTTAAGTATCCCGTCATCTTAGATTTGATCTCAACCAGTTCGCGTTCCAGCGCGTCGATTTCGACCTGTACCGCCTTGATGTCGATCTCCTCCTCGGCCTCAAAAGTATCGATGTAACGAGGGATATTGAGATTGAACTCGTTCTCGATGATCTCGCTAGCAGGCACGGCACGTGCGTATCTTTCGATATTCTGCCGTGATTTGAATGTCTCGATGATCTTCGAAATATGCTGTTCGAGAAGTAGGTTTTGTGTCTTGGCCGGCTGAAACTCGCGGCTAGCATCGATAAAGAGCACATCCTTACGCTTAGTAAGCGCACCACCAGACTCGCGCCTTCGATCGAACACCAAGACGGCTACTGGAATAGGCGTGGTCTGAAACAAGTTCGCAGGCAATCCGACGACCGAATCGAGCAAATTTTCCTCGATCATCTTCTGGCGGATTTTGCCCTCGGCGCCACCTCGGAAGAGAACGCCATGCGGCACGACCACGGCGACGCGCCCTGCTTTCTGCCGCGCAGTTTCGATCATGTGCGTGATGAATGCCCAATCTCCGGTGCTCTTCGGCGGAATGCCGCGATGAAACCGCTTGTGCTTGTCGTTTGCCGCGTTTTCCGCGCCCCATTTGTCAAGCGAGAATGGCGGATTGGCCACGACCACGTCGAACGCCAAGAGCTTGTCGTCCTCGATCAGCTTGGGATTGTTGAGCGTGTCGCCCCATTCGAGCCTAGCGCCGTCGATGTTGTGCAGGAACATGTTCATCTTCGCCAGCGCGTGGGTGCCGCCATTTACCTCCTGGCCGTAGAGCATTACGTCCTTTGAGCCGACCTCCTGCGCGGCCTCGATCAGCAGCGAACCTGAGCCACAGGCAGGATCGGCGATCTTCTCGCCGGCCTTGGGTGCGACCAGCTTGGCGAGCACGCGGGACACCTGGCGGGGCGTGTAGAACTCGCCGGCCTTCTTGCCTGCATCGGAGGCAAACCGCTCGATCAAATAAATGTAGGCATCGCCGATGATGTCGCCCTGCGCGAGTCGCTTGGGGCGGAGGTCGAGGTCCTTGAAATCGCCGAGCAGATTCTTGAGCCGGCGGTTGCGATCCTTGGTTTCGCCGAGCTTGGTGGCGGAGTTGAAACTGATGTTGCGGAAGACGCCATCGAGTTTCGCCTTGTTCGCCTCTTCGATCGCGTCCAACGCGATGTCGATCAGCTCGCCGAGATTGTCGGCATCCCGCTGCTCCCAGACATCCTGGAAGCTCGCGCCTTTGGGGAGAACGAAACGCTCGCGATCCATGCGCCGGCGAAGACGGTCTTCGTCGTCGCCATAACGTGCTTTCGTATCATCGTAGTGCTCCCGCCAGATATCGGAGATGCTTTTCCAGAACAGAGTGACGAGGATATAATCCTTGTACTCCGCGGCATCGATCAGACTGCGGAAGGTGTCGCAGGCGGCCCACGCCTTGCGGAACACATCCTCCTTGGTGGTCTTGGCGGCGGTGCCGACGTCTTCGCTCATTTTCAGTCCTCTCGTCCGAGTTCGTGTTCGAGTCGGTGGGTCAAGTTGCCGCGCTTCCCAGCCCGTGTGGAAGCCACGGGCATTGCCATGCTTCCAGCTTTTTTCGCGCGTTCAAGGGCGAGCGCGTGAAGCTCTTGCAGCCGCAGTTGGTTGAGGCGCTCCGCGATATCCGATTGCTTTCGAACCAGCCGGCCGAGTTCGACAAGCCGGTGCTGATCGGACAGGCTGGGGAGCGGCACCTCAAGGTGCTCCACGGCGGAACGGCGAAGATTGAGAATGGTCGAGCCGGTTGCGAGTTGGCGCAGGGTCGCCTGGGTGCCGGGCAGGTTCAGATAGAAGACGAGGAACTCGGGATCGATGCGCGATGCGTCAGGCGCCAGGACGTAGAGCGACCCCGCGGCGACCATGGGAATGTCCGACTGCGGAACGATAGCGGCGCGATAGCTCGATCCGCGGGTCTGGAGAGCGACCTCGCCGGCCCGCAGAACCTCCGGCATCCTCTTGCCCGGTACTTCACTCAGCCGCACCATGACGTCCAAGCCGAGCGTGCCGTCCGAGCCGATGTCCTTCCCTTGAACGACTCGAAACCTTCCGCCGGGCTCATGGACGATCCGCTCGCGAAAGGGCGAGCCGGAACGGATAGTTGCGAGGTCGGCGATCTGATACATTTTGCAGTAATGCCTTTCGTGCGATTATTTCCGTATCAGCCCGCGCCGAGGCTGTCAATAATCATTTTCTGCACGAAAGGCTTTACTGGACAGATCGGCGACAACCCCCATTCGACAAGGAGTGGGCCCTCAGTGGAGGGCAGAAAGGGTCGATTTCTGAACTTCCCAGTCTACTGGAAACGGCCGCATCAGCACGGCGAGCGTCGAACGCGCCCGCACGATTTGCCTTGATCAAATGGTTGCGTTGCAACCGCGGTGCTGCCTGGCGTGGTGTCAGCAGCACCGCTGGTTTTTTGCGCTTACTCCAAGACGGCTCCACATTCGTCAGCCGCTTCCTTAACCTCGTCCGCCACGTCCCGCAAAAATTGGTTCCGATCGATCGAGGGGGTCAAGTCGGGTATAGGAGCGGCGGGATCCAAAATTTGCGTGCCGATGATGTCGGCGCGGACGTAACTCGATCCCGTCCCTCGTTTGTCGTAAGCGTTTTGCCACTCCCGGCCTCTTTCCATCCACACGCGCTTGGTGGCCAACTTTAGCATTCGTCGTGCGATGGCATCGGCGAACGTGTCAAAGATCACCTGCTTCTGATCGTCAGTCGGCTCCGTCCCCCGCCACTTGAGGGGATTTTGGACAAACACATAGATGCGGTCTTGCAGCTCCTTGCGCAGGTCAGCCACCGGTTGAAGCGAGTCGTAATAGTCCGCCATGCCGGTCGCCAGCCGTCGCGAAAGCGCCTTAACGCGTGTCCAGTGTTCCTTGCCGACGCCCGGTTTGTTATCCAGCCCGAGTCGCGGAAACCATGCGTCATGGAATCCTTCTGCGGCCCCCTTCACAGCAAGCACGAGGTTCATTCGATCGTAGCAAGGCATAACCTTGCCGACTTCAGGTCGCTCGATAACGTCGTCAATAAGAGTCAGCAGCTTCTCGAGTTGCGCGATCGTTCGCGCGCCTTCCTTGGTGGCGTCGGACACAGGCTTATCAATTCTGGCGAGGAAAACGCGGGCGTTGTCGAGACGCTTGCGCAGGGAACGCTCGGCAAACGGGCCAAGGTCCTCACCGATTGCCGCAAGCACGTTTTCTGCTGAAGCCATGACGTGTTGCACCTTGGCGCTCGGCGTGGGAAGGTTGTCGCCCTTCACCTCGTCGAAGTGGGTGAAGACTAAGATCAGCTTGGCAGCGTTGCCCGTTCTTGCTAGCTCGCGCATCGCGGCAACCGGCGCAGCCTGCATCGGTTGGGCGGCACTATCCACGAGGAGTACGGCATCGACCTCCTCGATGCGACGGCTGACCGCCGTGGAAACCGAGGCGGAAGTGCTAGGGGTATGGCCGAGTCCCTCGCCATCAAGAAGCACGAGTTTCGGTCCGGCGCCGTTTGACCATGTTGGACCGAATGGGCCCGAGACTCGGATGCCGTTCACCAGGGGCGTAAGAAGTTGGCCGAAATATCGCGCGTGGTTGCTGGAGAACCGCGACACGGCTTGAATGAGGGCAGCACGGTCATCGGTCGTCAAGGACCATGAGAGCGGCCAGCCCTGTTTCGTGCGCCGGACTTGAGCGGGATCGAGCAAGTCAAAGCGCTTCTCGATTTCATCAAGGAGGTCATCCGCGACACCATGGAACTGCTCATCATTGCGAACGAGGTTGTCAAACTCCTCCTCGAACAATTCGTCAACGACGCGCTCGTCGGACTGGTTCTCCGCTTCGAGCCTTTCGCGAAGGCCCGTGCCGTGACGCTTGGCAATCTCCCTCAAAATACCAAGCACCTTGCTTAGAAGCTGGTTCGTCACTCGCATGTCGATACTCTTGAGAGCCTGCTTGCCGAGCAGGTCAGGCGTATCGTCGTCTTCATCCTCATCGGAATCGTCGAAATCGACGCCCCCCGATTGAGGACCGTTACCGAGGACGTAGCTGAAACGAAAGCGCTGGTTCACATGGTTGAGCAGCCGGCGGAGAAGTTCACTGTCGGTTGCGTCGTTCCACGCCGACAGCACCGCAGCGGAAATGCATTCCGTAAGGTATTCGCGCACTTCTTCCATGGAGACAAAAGTAACGATGGCCTTCCATGGCGCTGGAGCCATCACGATTTCGGTGTCGTGGATAGTTGTCTTTGCGGTGGAGGTCGAAGGAAAGCGCTCCTTCTCCGGGTCGGTGCCGATGAGCTGCCGATCGAGTGTCGTTTTGCCGGCGCCCGTCGTTCCAAGTAGCAGGGCGCGACGGTAGCCGTCGTTCTTGGAATCCGGCAAACGAATGAAATCATTCCTTATGCGCTGATAGTCTGTCTCCTCCGGGACCATTTTGTAAAAGAAGATTTCAACAACGCGCTTGTCGAATCGGCGCTCTGCTTCCGCGCGCGCTGCGGCGTCGTGATACTGAGGCTGCGCGAGAAGTTCGTTGAGTTGACCGAGGAGCTGCTTGGCCTCGGCCTCCTCACGCGTCCCGAGGCCCTGCCGGACTCGCACGCCCGTTTTTCCCGTGGCCTCGTCGGTGCGAACCGGATGCCGGAAGATGACCGACCATCCGGCCCGGCCCTGACTTTTGCTGAGGCTTGCGACATATGGCTTTGCCGTCATGGCGTTACCAAATTCCTCCTGCACGGCCCCGTCGAAGCTAGAGACCCCTGCATCATGACTACGATCGTCCAGCATGGCATTCCTCCGTTGTTCCGATGTTGTGCCGGAGCGGGGCTTATCGCCCGAGAGGAACCCAATGTCAATAACTTTAGCACAACACCGGAACAACGAAAAGACGGGAATCGCAAGCGTCTGATTCGGCAATTAAAACTGTGTCGAAGTCCGGGTGGGAGGACATCGGGCCGGAATAGAATTGGCATTTCGCCTCAAGGGTCGAGCCCGAAATGGCGTAGCTGGACGTTCCAAGGAAGCGGGAACCGCTTTATCAGCCCGTCCAACTGCAATCCCGCCGGCTGTCGTCCGCCCAGAATTGCCTCAACGATATCCGGGGCTAGCAACGTTAGCCGCAACACGCGACCGACGTAGGACTCATTGATCTTCTCGGTGGTGGCGATCTCCGCGATGGTCGCGTGTGTGCCGTTCTCCAGCATTTCGCGCCAGCGGAACGCCCGGGCAATTGCCTTGATCATGGCGTTGTCGATATGGCGGGCGACCGGGACCACTGTTACGTCCGTGCCATCGGGCGCGAGCACAAGTCTGCGGCCCCCGCGCTTCCGGATCGAAATCGCCACTCTCACGGTGACGGTTCGGCCGTCGCTGGTGGGATTGGGCTCGGTCATCACGCGGCCCTCCGGGATTCCGGTCTGACAGCGCGTAGCTCCGTGACCAGATTCGTCAGTCCCTCGGTCCGTAGCCGGATGTCGGCGCCGTCCGTGCTGACATCAACCCGCTCCACGAGAAGCTGCACGATCCGCGCCTGCTCGGCGGGGAACAGCTCATCCCAGAGCGGATCGAGCCGCTCCAGTGCCTCGCGGACGTCGACCTCCGAGATTTCGCCCATCGATTTCGCGGCGCGCCATGTGCGCACGATAATCTCAGGGGCGCGCAGCAAGCCGCGCAACTGGTCGACTACCGCACTTTCGATCTCGGCCGCGGGCACGCGCCGTACCGGGCAGGCATCAGGGTCACGCTTCAGCACATCCGTCGAGACATAGTAGCGATAGAGCTTGTCGCCTTTTCGCGTGTGAGCGGGCGTCATGGCTCGCCCGGTGGGCCCGAAGATCAGGCCCTTGAGCAAAGCCGGCGTCTGAGCTCGGGTATGTGCGGCTCGTGCGCGCGGGCTCTCGCGGAGGATAGCGTGCACCCGATCCCAGAGGGCGCGATCGATGATGGCTTGGTGCTCGCCGGGATAGGCCGTGCCCTTGTGTACGGCCTCGCCCGCGTAGACCCGGTTGTTGAGCAGCTTGTAGACATAGCCCTTGTCGACCAGCTTGCCCTGCTTGCCGCGGACACTTTCGGCCCGGAGCTTCTGCACCAGTTCGGTGGCCGAGCCAATCTTGATGAACCGTTCGAAGATCATCCGAACGGTCGCCGCCTCGGCCTTGTTCACGACCAGCTTGCGATCCTTGACGTCGTAGCCGAGCGGAACGAAGCCGCCCATCCACATGCCCTTCTTGCGGGAGGCAGCAAACTTATCGCGAATGCGCTCGCCGATGACCTCGCGCTCGAACTGGGCGAAGCTAAGCAGAATATTGAGCGTCAAACGTCCCATGGACGTGGTGGTGTTGAATGACTGCGTGACGCTGACGAACGTGACATTGTTGCGATCGAAGATTTCGACGAGCTTGGAAAAATCCATCAGCGCACGGCTGAGCCGATCGATTTTGTAAACCACGACGACGTCGACCCGCTGGGCCTCGATGTCGGCAAGCAGTCGCTGTAGCGCCGGCCGCTCCAGGGTCGCGCCCGAGATGCCGCCGTCGTCATAGCGGTCAGGCACCAGCAGCCAGCCTTCCGTTTTCTGACTTGCGATATAGGCCTCGCAGGACTCGCGCTGGGCGTCGAGCGAGTTGAACTCCTGCTCCAATCCCTCTTCACTGGACTTTCGAGTGTAGACCGCGCAGCGCAGCTTGCGGACGATCGGCTTTTTCATGACGGTGTCCGCCGATTTTTCAGGCCAAAAAAGAGGAGCCCGTTCCAGCGCGTCCCGGTGATCGCGCGCGCAATCGCGGACAGCGATTTGTACGGCCGGCCCTGATATTCGAAATCTTCATCGCGCACCGTCACGCAGTGCTCCACGCCCTCATATTCGCGAATGAGCCGCGTGCCGGCGATCGGCCGGTCCTTCGCCGGCTGCCGGCGCCGCGCCGGATCGCCACCGTCGAGGTCCTCGGCGAGATCGCGAAGGCGTTTCAGCGTTTCGGGCTTGAGCCCGCCGTAGGCCAGCTCCTGGATTCGGTACGCCAGCCGGTGTTCGAGGAAGCGCCGGTTATAGGGCGGCGGTTCGGTTTCGAAGAGATCGCGCCATCGCTGCTTGAGCGCACCGATCGGCGCGGCTTTCAGGGCGGCCAATTGGGCCAAAATGGTATCGGTCAATCCGGGCCTCCATCGCGGGTGAGGGCTTCGGCATGACCGCGCTGGTAGCCGGAACAGTCGAGCGAACTTTCTCCGGAGTGGGCAGATAAAGGTGTGGACTTCCGCGCCTTCAGCCGCATGAGGCCTGCCGCCAGGATTTCGGCGATTTCGGTGAGGCGCTCCGCGGCGGACATGCAGTCAGGATGTAGGGCGTTGGTCATTTGGCCGCGGGACCTGGTTTTCCCCAGGCTTCTACTCAGCCACGGCCACGACCGTCCCAATCCCGCCTTACCAACGCGCGCAAATCTCGACTCGTGCGATTCTGGCGTGTTAGAACACACAGGGAACGATTCCGATAGATTCGGAGCCGAGGGCGATGGCCAAGAATCTGAAAAAATTCGTCAATCCGCGCTTTCTGAAGACGGTTGACCTGATCCTGCTGCGGCGCCTCTTCGACCGGCATAGCGGTCAGCTGCAAGGCTTGGACTTGGGTCTCCTTGATCGCGATTCCGACCGGGCCAGACAGGAGCTGCTCGATTTTTTCGCGGGGCCTGAACAGGGCTACCCGCGCGGGCTGGTGGCGGATCTGCATCGCATTGCGGAGGTTGGCACGCGCGCCGGCATGGATATGCTGCTGGAGCGCGCCCGGGCGATGAACATCGTGCTCGTTCCGGTGCGGGATGCCGCGGCCAGCGAGCACCGCATCGATCCCAAGCACTTGGCGCTACGGGCGTTCCTCGATCATCCGCCTGCTTTCAATGCGGCGTCCGATCTCATCGCGTTGATGCGATTGACCTCGCTTGCCGAGTTTGCCGGGATTGATGAAGGTGTCGAAGCACGCCTCAATGAACAAACACGCGATGCATTCCAGCAGGCAGCGGCGCGGCTATTCGAAGCGGACTTGCATGGCAACTACTGCCGGGTCGGCTGGTACGAGGACGATGACGAGATCAAGGTCGTCGTGACGCATGGCACCCCGATCACAACAGTTCCGGTTGTGGAGGGCGGCGAGGAACGCATTATCAGTTTCACTACGGCCGAACAGGCGGTGCTGTCCTATTCCGCATCGGCCGGCCGCCTGAAAGTTGGTGGCGTGAGCAAAGCGCGGTGCGCCGATTTCGCGGAGATGTTTGCAACGATGATGCTGGAGCGTCCCAAGTTCTTCGCTGCTCCGGATGCTCAGAAACTTTACACGCTGGAGCCGGTCGAGGCGGCAGGCTTCGGCTTCACCTTTGATCACGCCTTTGACCCAACCATCCGCCGCGTTCAGATCGTTGAAGCGCAGGCCGATCGGATTACGGTCGATCCTCGGTCAGGTGAGGAACGGCGCTCCTGGTCGATGACGATGCGTGACAATAGCAACGCGCTTTTCAGACTCGGTAGCGAGGCGCGCCGGATTATCTTTTCGCAGGATGGCTATCGCCTCAACCATATCGTGTTTCGGGTACAGATTGAGCCCGAAGGCGAACGGCCAGCGCGCTTGACCGTCAAGCTCAAGCCGCCCAGTTCCGCGATGTTCAAACGTGAGCGCTTCGAGGGTCAGATCATGACGCTTCTGCAGCGCAATGGGCTGTGTCGTGAGCGAGAGCATCGGGACCCTGCTGTTGCGGCTCAGTGAGGCGGGCGAACCCCCCACCCCTTTGGGCCGGCAGGGCCAAGCCTAATTCGGGGGGGGGGTTGGGCCCCCTCTCTCCCCGCGCCTTCTCTGCCCGCGGCCCGCC
>Ga0080064_1003195_pt1 | contig 24799 bp, 24 predicted proteins | sample Subgrocontami54m_FD_69260 | JGI IMG/M metagenome (GOLD analysis project Ga0080064, IMG submission 69260) | Subsurface groundwater microbial communities from S. Glens Falls, New York, USA - GMW46 contaminated, 5.4 m (SPADES assembly) (version 2) ...
TCTTTTCATCAATTTTGGTCTCTGAAAGCACAACAACATCGCCTGCTTCTAAATTCTCTAAAGTTGAGAATCTTTCTGCAACATCGTAAGCGTGATTTGGCTGTGTTAAGTCTGCTGTTTTCAGGGGAAGAATAACAAATAATGCCAAAATCGCTAATGCAGGAATGATCATTCTGATTTTCATTTCACCATCACCATTATTTTGTCTTCTTTCTCATCCTGATTCTCCAGTGAGATTCCTGCAATTGCGCCTATGCAGTCAATCGGCTTTTTGCATTTCATTCCGTATCCTTTTTTATTTGATGTTGTTATTAAATCCCCTGCCTTTATCATTCCGTTTTCATTAATATGGCAATGCATCTGCTTTGCCTCAAAAGTCTGTTTTGCCATCAATTCGCGAAGCTTATACACTTCCAGATTTAACATTTTTCGAGGTTCCAGAGAGAAAAATGTAATAATCTTTAAACGTTGCAGCTGAGCCGATGGCAAAACAGAAAAATAAGGGGACTTTTGAGGCAAAGCCATTTCATGCGAAAGATTTAAATAGGAAATATACTTATCCAAATGCGTGATGGGCGCTACGCTGACTGTGAGAAAGCATCCGCTAGGCTCGCTGTAGGCGTATATTACGTTGCAATGCAACGTCCCCTGATTTTTTGTTTTCTCTTTCATAATAAGGCTTCCACTTCATTTTTGGTTATTATTCTATTTGGCGCTAATTTGCCAATCAAAGTTTGATATGCTATTCTGTGTGCCATTGAGTCCTTGCCTATTCTTGAAAATATAATTAGCCTCTTATCAAAATCAGGATAATCTTTTTTAATGAACCTGACAATATGTTTCTTAATATCTTCGTCCCTTTTTTCATATTCAACATCTATAACAATCAGTTGTATTTTATGCAAGTAATTCCTTATGCAGTAGAAAACCAGAATAGCAAATAATCTAAAATGAATATCCTTGTGCATATTCCTATATTCGGTTAAAATTTTCACCTTTGTTTTTTTCTTCAGCAAAACTGAATACTGCTCGCTATTTCTAAAAGCCACAACGGTATCCATATCTGTCTGTTCAATTTTCCCGCTTTGGTCAATTTCAATGTGCATTTTTAGTCAAATTTCTGGTTTATTTTCTCTATGGAAATTAACTGGTTTTCAGGTCTCGAGTTTCGTAAGGAAAAAGCCCCGAATATCATGAAAATCAATGATTTTCAGACCACCAAAAATCTTTGATTTTTGTGTGTTTCCGAAATCAGGGGGTGCCTGAAAAATTCGGAGCTTGGTTTTTTAGCTTTGTTTAGTGGTGAATTGGGCATTTTTTACTCTCTCTCCTTGGTTTCTTTTGGAATTTTGTTATCTTACCATTACCAGTATTAAATCATTGCTTTGCTTTTGATTCTGCATTGCCATGCCTAAAATTGCGCCTTCACAGTCGCTTATTCTTTTGCATCTCATTCCATAGCCAGCTTTGCTGGAAGCAGTAATAAAGTCTCCAATCCTGATTAAGCCGTTTTCATCAGTTACTTTGGCTGGAACTCTGCCTGCAAGCGCTACTGCTGGCTTTAAAGTGTTATTTTGGCCTTTCCAGCCACCCATTGCTACTATTCTGCCTCCTTCTATTACGATTGCGGGCTGCGTGCTTACTATGCCTACAAAAGCGGTTTCATACGCCTTCAAGGATTTTTTCACATTGCCTTCATTCTCAAAATCAAGTACAACAATATCACCAGAGTCAACAGCTTCAGATGCAGGGAAAAGCTCTGCAATATCCACAAAGTTATTGCATGTGGCTGATCCACCTGAATCACGGCAGTTAGTGCCTTCAATGCTGACATTTCCATTGACGCTTAAAACCTCGGATGGTGCCGTCGTCCCGATGCCGACGTTGCCGGATGAATTTTGTATTAACATTCTAACAGTACCACCAGTATCATCATCTAATTCTGTAAAGAATCTTAAATCCCCATTTGCTCCAGACTGGTCAACGTTCCAATGACTACCTGTGCCAGTTCTCCATTCTATATTACCGCCATCATTTCCAGAAGATACATTTATCCTAATACCATCAGCAGCACTACCAGCAAGTACTTCTAATTTCCTTACAGGACTCGTCGTCCCGATGCCGACGTTGCCAGTGCTGTCTATCCTGACCCTTGACGCCCCTCCCGTGACTAATTCAAGAGTATCTGCTGCGGGTGTCCAGAGCCCTGTATTAAGATCGTCATCAAATGTGTAGATCGGTGTCCCGACAGCCCCAACACCATAACGAATTGCGGCTCTCCCATTTGCGCTAAACGTTGTGATGTCTGCCTCACTGGCTATATCAGTAAAAACAAACACGGTACCGTCCCAGTGAATACCCGCATGCCTTGTGCCAGATTTCATAAAAGTAACAGCGCTTGCAGGACTGCCAGTTTGACCCAATAAACTAATACCATTGGTTGTGTTTCGCTGAATGATATTACCAGAAACCACTAATTTCTGGCTCGGTCCCGTCGTCCCGATGCCGACGTTGCCGCCATCTAATATTTTCATTACAGTTCCGCCATCTTGACGGAAAGTGAAGTTTTGGCCATTATTGGTTAGGATGTACCCTCCAGAGCCATCATCACCAAAATCAGTTGAAATGGCAGAACCGGATGTCTTAATCGTTCTGACATAACCCCATACATCCGTATTTCCTCTTACATCTAATTTTGCTGCAGGGCTCGTCACACCTATTCCGACGTTGCCGTTTATTACGTTTAGACTATCGCTAACATTTAAAGAGCCGGAAACATTTGCATCTCCGACGACAGTTAGTTTTTGACCTGGAACCGTAGTTCCGATGCCGACGTTGCCGCCGTTTGGATTTAACAATAACGAATAGTGGACACTTTGGTCGGTGATAGCATTGGTCTGAAGCCACATATTTCCAGTAGAAGCAACGTCACCGCCGATATCTAAGGCATTACCATAACCCGCACCTAATATCCTTATAAACCCTTTTGGCGTTGTGCCACTGGTGGGAGGCATACCCTCATCAGCAGCATTTCCGATAATATGCAATTTTACTGCAGGCGCCGTCGTCCCGATGCCGACGTTGCCGCTTCTGCTTTGGTGCAGCCCTGTTGTCCACGTAATAGGGTTTCCATGCGGTCCTGGCGTATCTGTAGTATAGAATGTGATGCTTCCATTTGTGCTGTTTAAGGATATTCTTGCCGGCCTTCCATTATCACCCAGAGCATATTCCCACCTGTTGTCGCTTGTTGTATCCTCTAAGGCACTCTGTGTTATTTCCGTTACATTGCTCTTGTGCGCTATGAAGCTTGCCCCATCTAAAGAAATATGATTATATTCGGTGCCCCACTCAGCGGTGCTTCCGTCTGTATTGGCAATCCCCAGATATATGTGGTCGGTTACAAACAAGTCATCCGATATGTTAATATCCCCTATAACGTGGAGCGCTCTGGTAGGGCTTGTAGTCCCGATGCCGACGTTGCCGTCATTTTTGATAGTCATTCTGGTTTGTAAACTAGCAGATCCGTCAGGAGTAGTTTGGAATTCTAATCTTCCGGGCATATCAGCAACACCAGGAGTTCCGTCAGTTCTTGCAGCAATGGCAGCTCCCGATTGAAATGCAGCTCCGTCGTATCCACCAAAATTAATAAAACCAAAATGGTCATCCGCGGCTTGAATTAAAGGAGTTGTCTGAGTGCCGCGAGCATGATACAGATTTAAGTAAGATGGTCCTGAATCAGTTTGATATCGCACAGCGCGTATACCAACATAACCATTTGCCACCACCTCTAATTTATCACTCGGCCCCGTCGTCCCGATGCCGACATTCCCAGAGCCATAAGCCAAATTAGTTGCGCCTGAAATGTTTAATTCAGTTCCGTTAATAGAGCCGGAAACTTCCAAAGTCTTTCCAGGATTTAATGTTCCAATCCCGACGTTTCCGCTCATAATGCCTATGCCCCCAAGGCCGCCTTGGATGATTGCCAGCCTGCTGTTTGAGCTGTTGCGCAAATCCATCAGTCTCTGCCCTGCCGTGTCGCCGACAGAAGTTATTGGATAATACCCTGATGTTGCATTAAACCTCCCGCCCTGACCGACCACATCAAGCGTGTTCTGGGGTGTTGTAGTTCCTATTCCAACATATCCGCTGGCAGCAACATAAAGGCTTGAATTAGCTATTCCATTCGGAGGGGTGACATTCAAAGTCCCCTGAACAGTTAAAGTTTGCGCAGGTACTGTTGTATTAATTCCAACATTCCCAGAACTCGTTGCCAAATAAGTATTATGCGCCACTATATCATTAGCAATAAAATTCCTGGTGCCTTCAATTGATAAGTCATAAACATGCTGTGGCTCTAAAGTTTTGATTGAAGCGATTTTTTCAAAGGTTATATCCGAATTTGCATCAGAGTCCAAAGATTTAAATATACCCTGCGCATACACATCTTTAAATAAATTAAATAAATCGGAGGTTGATGAAATGCCAACAATAACACTATCTGTGCCTGAGGACCTAAAGCAGGAGATGGAAAAATCTAAGTTCATAAACTGGTCTGAGGTAGCAAGAGAGGCTATACGTGAGAGAGTTTCAGAGCTGGCTCTCTTTAAATCGATTGTTGCAAAGAGCAAACTATCGGAAAAAGACGCTGATGAAATAGGCAGTAAAATATCCAAATCCCTGCATGCCAAGTACAAGGAGAGATTTCCGGAGTTGGTGTAAGTGCTGGTTGTGGTGGATGCAAATGTACTGTGCTCCGGGCTGTTAGCAAGAGGAAGAACAATTGATTTATTATTTTCTGATAAGATTGAGCCGATAGCCCCTGAGCTGCTTTTTACCGAGTTTGAGGCGCACAGAATCGAGCTGGACATCAAATCAAAATTATCAGCAGAGGAATTCAATATTTTGTTTGCGCTGCTTAAGGAAAAAATTAAAATAGTCCCATTAGAAGATTTTAAGGATAAGTTATTTGATGCAAACAAATTATTAGCCCCGCATACAAAAGATACTGAATATGTTGCATTAGCTATGAAATTTAAATGCCCGCTCTGGTCAAAGGAGAAGCGGCTCAAAGGCTTAGCTGCAATTGAAGTTCTTGACGCTGATGAAGTGGCAAAAAGGCTTGGCTTGTAAGGCACCGCAATCTCAATATCTTCTTTTAAATCTCTTACTTCAACCCATCTTATGCAGTAGCCGTTAAACTCACCCGCTTCTTTGTTCCACACATTTCCAGCGTATTTATCGCACAATTCTTTGTCATAAAGTTTTACTAAGTAGGGATGCTCTGCAGTTGTGTTAATGACTCTTCCATCCTCTGTAGCCATCTCATAAATTGGCTTAATTCCGTGGTCGAGTAAGGCATTTACTTTCCTTGGCACTAATTTTCCAGTGGCTTCATCTAATGTCAATACTTCTTCTCCTGCCCTTATATCCTTGATTTTTTTCTTAGAGCCATCTGAAAGTGTTACCAGGCTGTCATCAGTGATGCTGAATCCTGTGACATTCAATGAAGAGGCATTTACTCCGCCTGCTAAAGTAACTGCTCCAATTACTTCTAATTTATTTTGAGGTGTAGTCGTCCCAATCCCAACGCTGCCTGAATTCAATACAGTAATAGCTCCTCCTGTTGCAGCATTAGCTCCAATAAACACATCGCTGCCATTCAATATTAATTTAGGAACTAAAAGTCCATTAGCAGCCCTTGTATAGAATGATAAAGCGCTTGCTTCGCTTCCATTAATTGCATTGACCAAAGAAGCGTTAATGAAAGAAACATTTACTAATTCAGAATCATTATTTACTGCCCTAAACAAAATTCCTATTCCGATGCCTCCGGTGGAATTGCCCGGATTATTGAGATTATGGTCCAAAGTAATCAGGTTTGTTGCAGATTTATTATACGAATCAGTAATGTTCAAATGCAGCAGCCCAGGCTGCCCTGCAAGGTTGGCATCGGCATCTGTGCCCCTTATTGTCAGCCTGCTGTCAGGGGTTATTGTTCCAATTCCTATAAGGTCATCTATAAATCTTAGATAAATATTAGTTACGCTTCTGTTCCACAATGAAGAATTCTGGGCATTTAAGTTGGAAGTGAAGTTAGCCAGCTTGTATCCTGTTGAAGCATATTCTGCTGAGTAATTAGCCAGAGTAAAGGCTGCATTCTGCAGTGCTGTGTAATTTGCAATCTTGAAGTATGCCTGAGCTTCATAATTGGTTGTGAAGTTAGCAATCCTGAAAGCCGAATCTTCAAGCGAAGTGTAATTTGCATTTTTAAATCCGGTTGAAGCGTATTCAGCAGAATAATTAATTTTAGTGAATGCAGCAGCCTCCAGATTAGTATAGTTGGTGTTGGTAAATGCAGCGTTTTCCAGAGCTGTATAATTCACATTGTTAAAAACAGCGTTAATTGTCTGCACTTGGTTATTGTTCTGTAAAATAAATGATGAATTAAAAGACGTCGCATTCAAAGAGCCGTAAACAGCAGCAGAGCCAATCACAGCAAAAGTGTCATTTGAAATGTTTCTGTTCACGTCTCCAATTCTGATAAGGAATGCGGCGTCTTTCGGATAAACAAACAAATTTCTTGACAGATTCCACAATGAATTGTTTAGATTGGAATAATTGGCGTTTGTAAAGGCAGCATTCTCCAAAGCTGTGTAATTAGCTATCTTGAAATACGCCTGGTTTTCGTAATTAGTTGTGAAGTTAGCAATCCTAAAAGCAGCATCCTCTAAAGCTGTGTAGTTAGAAATTTTAAATCCTGAACTTGAATATTCAGCAGAATAATTAATTTTATTGAATGCGGCAGCCTCAAGGCTTGTGTAGTTGGTGTTAGTAAAAGCAGCATTTTCAAGTGCTGTATAGTTTACATTATTAAACACAGCATTTATTGTCTGCACCTGATTATTGTTCTGTAAAATAAATGATGAATTAAAAGATGTTGCATTTAAGCTTCCATAAACAGCAGCAGAGCCTATGACTGCAAAAGTGTCATTTGAAATGTTCCTGTTTACATCACCTACCCTTACCAAATAATTTGCGTCTTTTGGATATAAAATTAAATTTCTTGATAAGTTCCACAATGAATTATTTAGATTGGAGTAATTAGCGTTTGTGAAAGCAGCATTCTCAAGAGCAGTATAATTGGCTATCTTGAAGTAAGCCTGAGCTTCGTAATTGGCTGTGAAATTACTCAATTTATATCCCGTTGAAGCATATTCAGCAGAATAATTTGTTAAAGTAAACGGCTTTAGGTTTGTGAAATTCTCATTATTGAAAAATGAAGGAATGTAATTATTCAATTGTGTCGTGAAGTTGACAATCCTAAATGCCGAATCTTCAAGCGCTGTATAATTAGCATTATTAAAAGCACCGGAAGTTGGAATTAAATTATTTCCAATCCTGATTTCAGTCGCATTGATGAATGTAGCGTTCAATGAACCGAAAGCGCTAATGGAGCCAATTATAGTTAAAGCGTTAATAGGATTTACTGTTCCAATCCCAACCATTCCAAATGAAGGCGTTAAAATAATATTTCCAGTTGTCCCGTTTATTATAAACAGCGCTGATGTTTTATTCTCAACAATGAAATCTTTTGCTGCGGAAGCGTTCATAGAAAATAATATTCCTACCATTACCAAAACTATCATTCCAATTATTTTCCTGAAATTATTTCTTATTCTCATTTGATAATCTTTCCTCTTTGCTTATTATCCAGTTAAGAACAATATTCCTGATGACTTCTGCCCTTGTTTCTCCAAGAATTCCCCTGTACCTGTCAATGAACTCCCACTGCCTGTCGTTAAAAGTAACAGGTATCTTGTTAGATTCTTTTAAGTTATCCACAGATTTCTTCATAGTATCTTAATAGAAACTTATTAGTATATAAACCTTTCTGAAAAAAACACTGAAACAAGGTTGAATTTCCTACAGAATAAGATTTACAACTGAAATGGAAAACTCAGATTCAAAAACCTATTGATTTAATGCCCACTTCGCCGCTTCCAATAAATCCTCAGCAATAAAATCAGCTTTCGTATTTTCCTTCTCTTTCATACCATTGCCAGTCAATACCAATATCGTCCCGCACCCGGCATTTTTTCCGAGCTGAACATCAATATTTTTGTCCCCAATCACAAAAGATTTTTTCAAATCAATATCAAACTCTTGGGCAGCATCTTTAATTAACTTTGTCTTTGGCTTCCTGCATTCGCATTCATCATCAGGCTTGTGGGGACAGACATAAGTTTTATCTATTTTTATATTGTGCTTTTTTAATTCTTTGATAAGGTTATTATTAAAATTTTCAAAATCGTTTATTGTGTAATATCCTCTTCCAATTCCGGATTGGTTTGTTATAATGATTAATTTATAATTTTTTAATAATTTTAATCCTTCAACAGCATTCTTAATTAATTTAAAATCCTTCAGTTTGTGATGATAACCAAAATCTTCGACCAAAACGCCGTCCCTGTCAAGAAAAAATGCAGATTTCATAAGCTCTCAATCTCTTTCTTTATCTCGTCTATGCTTACAGAAGCAGTCCCAATCTTTCCGACTTTTATTCCGGCTGCAATATTTGCCAGTATTGACGCCTCTTCAAGATTTGCTCCTGACGCAATAGCAAGCGCGGCAGTGGCTGCAACAGTATCTCCTGCGCCAATTAAGCTGTAAACTTCCTTTGCATTGGCAGGAATATGCGTTACTTTGCCGCCTTTTTCAAACAATGACATTCCTTTCTCTCCTCTTGTAATCAAAACATTCGCATTAATGCTTTTCAAGAGATTGTTTCCCATTTCAATCACTGCCTCATCGCTTCCGTCTTCCATTCCGGCCATCTCGCCAGCCTCTGCATTGTTTGGCGTTATCAAAAAAACATCAGAATAAAATCCCTTGTGCTTCGGCTTTGGGTCAACAATGACATGTTTGTTATGTTTTTTTGCGGATTCAATCAGGTTTTTGCTTATAGCTTCAGTGATTACTCCTTTTGCATAATCCGATATTACAATTACATCTATCTCTTTCATGATTTTATCAAGAAAATCCAGAATTGATTTCTCAATATTCTGATGGACATGCTCTCTCTTTTCGTAATCAAATCGCAGTAGCTGCTGGCTTCTCCCCATGACCCTTACCTTTTGGGTAGTGGGCTTGTCATTGTCAATAAATATCCCTTGGACATCTACATTTTTATTTTTCAGTTCACCAATCAAAATATTTTTTGCTTCGTCATTGCCGGCTATCCCAACCATGATTGATTTCCCGCTAAGTGCAGAAATATTATTTGCTACATTTGCAGCCCCCCCCGCTTCATAAGTCTCTTTCACGACATTAACAATCTGCACCGGAGCCTCAGGCGAAATTCTTGAGACATCCCCCCAGATGTACTTGTCAAGCATTATATCCCCTATCACAAGAATTTTTTTGCTCTTGAACTGTTCCAGCACCTTAAGAAGCCTTGCCTTATCCATAAAGCCACCTCATATACTCGTTTATGCCGTCTGTAAGATCATACTTTGCCTTAAATCCAAGGAATTTCTCAGCATTTTCAGTATCTGCCTGTGTGTTTTCCTGGTAATCCTTTCCGTATAGGCTGTCAAAATATTCCGGCTCAAGATCGGCACCCATCGCCTCATTAATGGAATTAACTAATTCATTAAACGTTGTTCCAATTCCCGTCCCTACATTATACACTCCGCTTTTTTTTGCTTTAACTGCCATGATTGTAGCTTCGACAGCATCTTTTACATAAATGTGGTCTCTTTTTTGCTGCCCGAACTTGAAGATTCTCGGATTTTTTCCATTTTTCATTTGCCCCATCAGATGATAAACCATCGAAGCAGGCCTTCCTTTATGCGCTTCCCTTGGCCCGAAAACATTAAAATATCTTAACCCAACAATGTGCATTTTGTCAAAATATCCTTCTGCAATCTCATCCATCTCCAGCTTTGATTTTGCATAGGCGCTCAGCAGCTCTTTTTTTTGGCTTTCTTTCATTGGTGTTTTTCCATTTCCATACAGGCTTGCTGAAGAAGCATAAATCAGCTTGGCATTGTTTTTCTTTGTTATTTCTAGAATATTCCTGAAACCATCAAGATTTGCCCTTAGCATTTCCTCGTTGTCTTCAAATCTCGGATCGGTAATCGCAGCCTCATGAAATATTATATCGAACTTTCCTTCCAGATCAAACGGATAAGAAATATCAACATCTACAATTTTTCCTTTAAATCCTTCAAGATTTTTCCTGCTGCCAGTGAAAAAATTATCAGCAACAGCGACCTCATACCCTCTATCTTCAAGCTCCAGAGCGAGATTTGATCCGATAAACCCCGCACCCCCAGTCACTAACACTTTTTGCATTTTATTTTCCGAACATTTTGTTTTCAACTAATTCGCATATTGTATGCAGAATCATAAGGTGCGCTTCCTGAATTCTTGGGGTGTTATCTGAAGGTATTAAAATTTCAACATCCGAACTATTTTTTAATTTGCCTCCGCCTTTTCCAAGAAGCGAAATAACTTCAATTTTCATTTTTTTTGCTTTCTCAGCGGCTTTAATCAGATTAGCAGAATTTCCGCTTGTAGAAAGCGCAATGAAAACATCGCCTTCATTTCCCAAAGCCTCCAGCTGCCTTTCAAAAATCCTGTCAAAGCCGTAATCATTTGCAATTGCAGTTACAGCAGCCATGTCGGTTGCAAGCGAAATTGCCGGCAATGCTTTTCTTTCAAGCTTATATCGCCCGACAAATTCAGCTGATATGTGGGCGCTCATTTCGGAACTTCCGCCGTTCCCGGCCAAAATTATTTTTTTATTATCCTTTAAAGCATTAATAATCAATTCTGCTGCCTGCCCTGTCTGCGGCGCCAGTTTCCCGCACAGCTTCATAGTCTCTGAGCTTTCATCTATCATTGATTTTATTTGATTTAACATAATAGTATGAACTATTCATACCTTATTTATAAGCTTTTCGCTTTTAAATTGTATACTGGAGAATATAAATCTATATAAAGTCATACTTGTTACTACTTATAATACTTTATTAAAATGCCAAAATCCAAAATAGCAATATCAGTTGACAATTCTTTGCTGAAGATAGTGGATTCAAAAGTAGACGGCAGTATCATAAGAAGCAGGTCCCAGGCAATAGAGTACTTCATGAAAAAAGGCCTGCAGGAGCAGTCAGTCAGCGTCGCAGTATTGCTTCTTAAAGGGGAGCACCAGGAGTTTGCTTTGAAGAATATTAACGGAAAATCCCTGATAAAGCAGCAGATTGATTTTTTTTCCAGCCACGGAATTAAAACATTGTACATTGTTACACAGCACACTAAAAATATTAATCTTCTCCTTAATGAAATTTCAAATTCAAAAATCAATGTCGAAATACTTGAAAAAGAATCTAAAGGAAATGCAGACGCCCTTAAAGCCGCGAAAGGCAAAATAGGCAATAATTTTATCGTAATGTCAGGAGATACATACAATAATTTTGATTTATTAAAAATGATAAAAAAGCACGCAGGCTCTGATAAAATGGCAACAATGGGGCTGATGACAAGGGAAAAAGCATCAAGCTATGGCACGGCCATTTTAGACGGCGATTTGGTTGTAGATTTTCAGGAAAAGCCAAAGCATTCATCTACAAATATAGTCAATGCTGGAATTTACATCTTCAAGCCCGAAGTCTTTGAATTATTTAACGGCGTAATAAGTTTAGAGAAAGATTTGTTTCCCAAGCTGGCAAGAATGAAGCAGTTAATTGGATATTTTACTTACGGGGAGTATGTGCATGTTGGAGATTGATTAGCTTACAACAACTTCCACTGGCAAATCTTCTATCTTTGCTTTGCCAGAAACAAAGTTTAATTTTTCAAATCCAATGACTTTCTTTGTTTTTGGGTCTTTTTTTAATATAATCTCTTCTCCTGTTTCTTCACTAATCACTTTCCTAGGCTTTTCAAACCATACATCCAATGTGTTTCCTTCCTTGTCAAAAAAAACCATATTTTTTTTATCTTTACACAATTTCCTTATCAAACTTAATCTCCAGCGAATTGGAGCTTAAAATCTTAATGCTGTCAATTACACCTTCTTTAATTCCAAATTCCTCTACTTTTTTGGGCAGCAATGCAGCTATTGAAGAGCCAACCTTTATTATCTTTCTTTTGCCTTCAATTTTCTTGTTCGCTTCTCTAAGCTTTATCAATTGTTTAGTTTGTTCTGGTGTAAATAAAGTTTCGCCGCATTTGCCGCATTTCATACATTCAATTAAAAATTCATCAATTAAACATCTATCCAAGTCAATACTTCCGCCGCATTTGCATGTGCTTGTTTTCATTAATATTTTCCTTTCTTTTTATTCACTGTTATTATCTTTATAAAATCAGGATAATATTCGACAACTGCAAAATAAGTTTGCCTTTGCTTGTCAAAATAATTTTTGAAGCAAATTCGCTCTTTTTCTTGAGTTGATTTTTCTTCATCTACTTTGCCGATTTGAACTGTTTTGATAGCATTATCAACATCTTCCTCGTTCAAATTTTTGTCTTTCGCTGCATGTTCGCTAAAAAGTATTTGCGCTTTCTTTCTATCATGTTTGTTCATTAACTCTGTTATCCATAAGTCCATGCCTATTACCTGTTATAATATTTTATTAAAATCATTATAATATTTAAGCTTTGCTATTTTATGAGTAAAAAAACCGCCCAAATTACCGGAAGATTTTATTTAAGTTCTTCTTCAAGTTCCTCGAAGGCCTTTTCCCTTGCTTTATGCAGTTGCTCATCTGTAGTTTTTCTGTTTGACGCGCCATACAGGCTTCTTGCTTTAAGCAATAGTTCTTCTTTTTCTAAATCTTTTATTTTATCCCTTATGGCTTCCCTGATAAACTCAGTTTTAGTCGTGTACCTGTGCTTCTTCATAATATTCTCTATGTCATTCAAAAACTCATTTTCAAGTTTCAGACTTATAGATTCCATGATATCACTAAGTAATACTAAGTAGTATTTAAGAATTTTGATTTTTCGGTTTTTTAGCTTTGGATAAACTACCCCATTAACGATTAAAAAATCAAAAGCAGTTCTCCAGCCCTGCATCCCTCATCAACACGGAAATAGTTTAAAGAAATTTAGTATTGGAGTCTTAGTTCACTTTCAGAAAGACCTGCCTCTTTTAACAGCATTTTGGCTAATTCTATGGATCTTGGAGTGGAGTTGTTAATTTCAATCCAATAACCAGAACTTAATTGAGTAGGATTGACAAACGGTCTTCCATCAGGATGTTTTGACTTAAAATTGATAATATACCTTCTAGAACCAGATGATACTGGTATTTTTGATTTACTCAACAATCCTTTGCTTATGAGGTAATTGGCAGTTTCAATTAAAATATCTTTAGAGAACCTTATGTCCTTTGAGAAATTCCTTATCTGCATTGCAGTAGGTCTATTTCTTCTTGTATCCCGAGCTTTTCTACCTGCTTCGTGCATATCTGCTGTCGGCTTTTGAAATTGGTCTTCGTCATCTTCATCAAAATGTAACTCTCTACTTTCACCTTTTGTTAACTCAATCACTTTCATCTGAGTAAACTCTTCAATTTCTTCATCAGAAAATTCATTATTGTCATCCAACATCTGTCTTTTAATAATTCCGGATATTGGCTTTATTAACGATTCTGGAGAGGAGATTATAGTTTGCCAAGTTTCAGATAATAAATCTTGTTTTTTGATTAATGAATTTAGATTATTGATATTATCTTTTGAAATGTTTTTTAATCTCAAAACTACTTTTTCTATATCATCATCTAAAATATCCACAACCCATAATCTTCTATCTGCAAGATTTGTATTTTTTTCATAAGTCCTCAAAAGAAGCCATCTTTTCCCATTTGATAACAATCCAAAATCTACTCCCTTAGAAACCGCATATTTTGCTAATTGACTCATATGTTTATATTCCTCTATATCTTGAGATAGATTTTTTGCTTCTATAAAAAGGACTTTCTCTTTATTTTTAATTAAACAATAATCAGCACTACCCTCTTCATTCTTATCTTCAAGCATTACTTCACTAGGGTCTTCAATATCCCACCCCAATGATGCCAAAATTGGATTGATTAACTGAGTTCTTAAAGCGAGTTCATTTTTACGATAAATGTCACCATATTCCTTTAACTTTTTTGAAACTATCCCTATTACTTCTTTCAGTTTATCTTTGTCCATAGCAATCACTCAAATATAACTAATAGAGATAAAACATTCTATATAAAATTAACTCATTTCTTAGTTTATAACTAACAAAAAATTCACCCAAATAAAGATTTTTGTGCCATTGATTTATTGCCTTTGGTCTAACACAAAATGTTATAAACGTTTTTACAAAATACCTAATCTAAACCATCTTCTCCACTTCCTTAAGCACATCATCAACGCTTATGTTCTTCATGCACTTCTGGTAGTCATTTGAGTTTCTGGGATACAGGCAGTCAGGAACCTGCCCTTTGTGGACGTTTATGCACGGGGAGAATTCGCAGTTATTTCCTTTGTACAGCCCAACATTCCCTTTTCCGTAAGGCCCAAACCTGATAGGAATATTCGGCCCAAAAAGACCGATTGTCTTAATCCCCTGCGCTGCTGCAATATGCATAGGCCCTGCATCGTTGCCTATAAATAAATTGCATCTTTTCATCAGATAAAACAATTGAGTCAAAGTAATTTTGCCTGCACAGCTTATTGCCTTGTCTTTAAATTCCATTTTTTCCATTACTGAACCTATCATCCTGGCTTCATCAAAATTTCCTGAAAAAATTATCTTTGCATTCTTTCTTGCAATGATTTCATCGCATAATTCAGCATACCTCTCAAAAGGCCACATCCTTGCCCTTCCCGATTCTGCCGCTCCCGGGGCAACGCAGACAGCATAATCTTTAGCCTTTATTCCGTTTTTAGTAAGAAAATTATCAACAATTCTTTTGTCATTTTTTGAAAAATTCAATTCGGGCAGCTTATCAGCATTATAACTCAAATTAAAAACTCTGGCCAAATCCAGGAATGTCTGGACAGCATGCTGCTTGTCATTATACTTTACTTTTTCAGTATACAGTTTGGCTCTTGCGCCGTGCGAAAATCCAACCGCGCTTCTTGCGGCGAAGAATGAAATTATTGCAGATACGTTGAGATACTCTTCCATATCCACTGCCAAATCATATCTTTTTAAATTCCTGAAAATAAACCCAATGATAGAAAAGGGATTCATAGTAGCCAGTTTTACATTGCCTATCCCATTATTATTAAAAAACACATCCCTGTTTCTGGATGTTGCAAGAACATCAATCTCAGCGTTTGGAAAATTTTTTCTTAATGCATCAACAGAAGGCAGGGTAAGGATAGTTTCACCAATCCCCCACAGCTGGACAACCAATATTCTATTGATTCTGGATTTGTCAATCGGCTTCGGCTTGTGAAATACTGCGAGAAAATTACAAACAAAATTACCTACGTGCTTATCGATTAATTTTACTAAAAAGACCATATAACACAGTATCCGGCTATCGTATTTAAATATTTAGAAAATCAGTTATTGGCGGACCCAGGATACCTGATAAACTTATTGGGGTTTAAATTGCCGGTATTTGATAATGCAATTAAATTCCATATATGCCATTTCCTGTCGTCATAAACCGCAAAAGGCTGATCGTTAGAATCGCTCCATTGGAAGATTTCGCTGCAAACTGCTTGAATTTTTGCATGTTCGTCAGAACCGACTTTATAGCCTTTGGCAATTTCTGAAGCTTCAGCCAAATGAAAAAGTACGGAATTAAGAGGTCCGGATATTTCCATGATTTTCCGTATGCTGTCCAGTTTCATTCCTATATAATCCTCGGGGGAAACGCCCAAATCCTGCAATGGATCTTCGGAGCCGTTCTTTTTTAGGAGAGAATACCCCTCCCCGATTGTCCTCAGCCTGGCAGTGATTTTTTCATAAGTTCTGGGATCGGCGGATTGTACCAGGTTCTCAAGATCGGCATTAATTAGTTCAGGATGCTTTAATTTTGCAGGAGAGCTTAAGTAATAATCTATGGCTTGATTTGCACCGCTTATTATCCCCAATTGCCTTCCGAATAAATACAAATTAATAAATGGAGATACTATTTCATGAAGAATATTTGCCAATGCCATAAACCCCCCCAGCCGTAATTTCAATAACTATTTTACTTTTCTTTTCCCTTCTTTATCGCCAGATTCCTTACAATAGTCTCAACCTGCTTCTGGTTTTTCCTCGTGATTGTGTAAGTGTAAAATATCGCAGCAATCAGGAATAAAAATCCCGTCATGATTAAAAAATCAAACGCCCTGAAAAATCCCAGCGGCTTCAGTATCGGATCCAAAATAAAAGGAAACAAAGCGATTATTATGAACAAAGACCACAATGCTATCCAAAAGCTAGTTTCCTTGGCTGTAAACTCCCGCCTCTTGTAGTTCAAAAAAGAATAATAAATCATGAACAATCCAAACAATGAGCCCCCTACCTGTATTCCTAAAATCATTTTTTCACCTGCTTCCGTTGAAACAACAAAATTCCACTTATAATCTATAGGTGGTTTTTAAGTGTAAATCCATTTTGCATGGGATTTTGTGTGCTCAAAAACCAAGCAATGTCCAAAATCCTCACCATATCCATTACCTGTGGTTTTTGGCAAATCTCCACCAAAACATGTTCAATACAATCTTCATTCCGTCAATGACAGTCGTTCCCTTGTACTTGTCGGAGTAGATTGTTTGTATTGGAATCTGCACATATTTTAACCTTTGCCTTCCTGCCCGCGATATCATCTCTGATTCCATTGAATAGTCAGATGCATTCCACCTTATCTTTTTATATGCATCCTTTGAAAATGCCCTGAAGCCGCATTGTGTGTCGTTCAATTTCACTCTGTATAAAATATTAACGAAATTTGATATGAACCAGTTGCCGAAATGAAGGACAAGCGGCATGGTTCTGCTCGATTTCCTGTAGCTGAAAACAATGTCGCATTTGCTTAATTTTTCTAAAAATCTCGGAATATCATCGGGATCATGCTGAGCATCGGCGTCAAGAACTACAATATAATCGGCATTTTTTTTGGCAGCATAATCGCAGCCCGTCTTCAGCGCAGCCCCTTTTCCAAGATTTATCATGTGATTAAGGACAACCGCCCCTGCCTTCCCGGCATTTTCCTTTGTCCTGTCCCTGCTGCCGTCATCAACCACAACAACATTGCTGATGTATTTTTTCGTTTTCCTGACTATGTCAAGAATATTCTTCTCTTCATTGTATGCCGGAATTACGGCGAAAATGTTGCTCTTTTCCATCTAAGAATTATTCAAGGTTAAGTTTGCCGGCTCATCGGCTGCGCTTAGAGCCTGTTCTTCAGGCGCTTCTGAAGCCGTTTTTTTCTTTACGAATTCAGGCACCGTGTACTGTTCTCTGCCTTCCCAGTCCACTTTATAGGTGTAGATATTGGCTCCCGTAAGCCCAGTTTGGTGGCTGAACGGCTTGAAGTATCTCAGCCCATGGCCCTGCATGTAAAACATCCTTGTGAACATCCCTCCCACCAACTCATTGTTTGAAAGAACTGCAACAACCTCATTTTCATTTCTTGGAATAATTGTTACTCCAAAGTCTCGTGTTTTGTTGGAAAACTCTTTCTTGATTAATCCGTTATCTGTTGTGAAGGCTGCTGTTTTAGGCCTAATGATTCCCTCAGACGATGGCGCGTAAACATCCAGCTCTTCCATGTTTACCAGCAGCCCGTTGCTGCACTCATAAATTCCATTGTCGTTCTTGGAGCAGGCCATAGTGCCTCCGTAAGACGGCCACGGCGCAATCCACGAATTTGCCCTTTTGTCCCTGTTGTCAGGATCCGGGTCATTTTCTATGTCCTGTATTTCAGAGTAAATGTTTTCAGCTTTTTCTTTTGAGTAATTGTATTTTTTAACCATTTTTTCTATAAGCCCCTGCTCAGGCAAATTCCTTTCCTGCCATATTTCAGCCCTTTCAAAATTCCAGCTTCCGAAATGCGCCCAAACCCCGCTCTTTCCTATCATATCTTCTGAGGCTATAAAATATGCTTCAGGAGGATCGCAATGCGTATAGTTCAATATTTTTTTAATTTGCGCTTCCTGAATCCCATACTCTCTCAGCTTCCCTATGGCCCCTTCCCTTCCAAGCATGATGATTTCGTTGAGAATCTTTACAGAAAGTATGGTGTCTTTGTTTGTTTCATAAACAGCCTCAAATCCCTTGTGGCTGCCGCAGTTCAGCATTCTAAGTATTCCGACAGCTTCTTTTTCATCGCTTATCATCAAAATTTTTCCAACCCAGTGCGCAGGGATAAATGTTTGAGTAGTGCCGTCAAAAGTCACCCTCCTTTCTGCCAAAGCCTTGAAATGATGGCCAAAATCCCACCAGGAAGTTATAATCGCATCACTGGTTGAATTATTTTTGATTGCAGTCAGGCTGATGTACCATGCATCGTTTATTATGGGAATGTCCTGCCTGGCTGCATTTATTGCTGCTTGTGTCGGTGCAATGTATATAGACAGGAAAAGAACAATTATCACTCCTCCGCTAATATATTTCTGAACTTTAAATTCCCTGTTAAGCAAATGAGATGCGTACAGGTACGTTTTTCCAAGAGCCACGCCGAAAGCAACACTGAATGCAGGCGCCAGAAGCAGCGTGAACCTGACTCCCTTGATGCTTGAATATATTGTGGACACAAACCATAATGACAGGAGAATAGACAGTTTGAAGTCATATGTAAAGTCTTTCTGATAAATGGAAATCATAATTCTTGCAGCAATAGGCAGCATCAGGTAAACAATAAAAGAGATTACACTCATTGTTTCGTACAAGGCAGAGCCGCCTCCAAAATTTATGAATAGTATGGTGTAGAAAATGGCAGAGGCCAAAAAATATATCGCATCAATTTTTTTCAGCCCGTCCTTGCGGGACATAGAGAGCAGCAGGCCCATCAGGCTTATGAAAAAAAACAGTTTGCCTCCAATTGTGCTTACAATTCCCCCAATCGATCCTTCATTCAATTCCGCAACTGTAGTAAGGACATTTGGCCATAATGAGCGTGTTACAGGAGCCTTTATTGTTGTAAAGCTCAATGGCCCAAGGGCGCTGCTTGAAAATTTGGTCCAGCCAAAAAAGACAGTGACAAAAACGGCGCTTGACAATAGATAAAACAAGCCAAAGACCATCACATTCCTAAGGTCCGGGTCTGAAAATACAAGCCTGGCGTTTTTTCTTATCTGGCCGAATTTGGCGATTAGCACGTGCAGGGCAGTAATGAAAATTGTGATTAATATGAAGTCAAATATATACCACCACCCATTCCACGCAAATGCAAAAACGGCAGTCGAGAGGCCTGCAAAAACTGACAAGATTATTATTTTGGCAATGCGCTTTATATCAAATGTGGCTATAAACATCCAGGTGACTAAAAGAGGGAAAAAAACAACCCAAACGTCATTATCCGGGTGGATGCTCCTGGACAGAAAAGCTCCGTTTACAGCCATCATCAGGCCCGCAAAAAAGCCTCCTGCATTGCCGGCTATTCTTCTTCCCACCAAAAAAGTGAGCATTACAATCAGCGCAGAGAAAAAGACAGTTTTGTATTGCATAGCGCTCAACAAATGCAGGTTCGGAGAAAATATTCTGATTATCTTGTAAAAGTAAGCAGAAACATAGGAATCAAGCATGTCAGGCAAAATAAACCTGCCGATAGGAGCTAGCTGGAAAGTGTCATAAGGCCTGCCATCTTTTAATATGTCGCCAGGATGCCCATTGTCAACAATGTTTTTTGCGTACCTATACCAGTAGTATGGATCAATGTCAGCCATATAGTTCCTGCCACTTTCATCCCGGTAGAAAGACTTGAAGTAATTTGAATATTGGGCTATCTGTTGGCCTATCTGCGGGCCGTTCTTGCTGAAAACTTCCTGCATCTTATTCTCAATAATTGTGTTCTTGTTTGCTTCAGGAAGATTGGGAAAATCCTGGTCTACAGAAGCCTTGATTTGCGACCTCAGGCCGTTAGTTACTGTGTCTGCCGCCCACCTGTCGGTAAACGCCAAAGTCCCTGCCTGCATCCTGATATAGACTGAGAGAATTATTGGAATAAGAATTAAGAATACTACTCCATATTTCACAAAGAAGTGCCAAACGCTTGACCAGTTCACAGAAACATCATCATCCGTTTTGGATTCTTTATCCGAGGACTTGAAGAAATTCTTTACTTTTTTGAAATCAAATGATATCTCATCATCGCTCTTTGTTTCTTTAGGCGCATGCTCCCCTTTAGCTTGAGCAGCCTCTTCCTTCTTTTCGCTCTTGAAGAAATTCTTTACCTTGCTGAAATCTATTGATAAGTCTTCATCATCCTTTGAATCCATAAGCTAAAACCACCTGTTTCAAGGGAAAGAGCATATTATAAAAAGGTTTTGGATAGGTGATATGTTGTATGCGATTGTACCATGTTCGTAACTTAGAATTTTTGACATTTGTCAGATGTAAATTTTGTGAGCAAGGGTATGTATTGATGATAATTCAGGACACTAAACTATAATTTATATAGTTCTCTTTCAAATCAGATGTTGGTTTAAAGCCTCGCTTGCCAGCTTATGACCTTCCCTGTTCCAATGACCATCTACATTGAAATAAAATGTGTTGTTGATATCCATTCCCCTGAATGTAGGCAGTGGATTGATTATTGTGATATTATTTTTGAAAGCAAAATCTTCAAGAATTTGCTGGACTTTGGTTGAATTGAAGCCAAAATGTCCTGCACCTTTGTCATAAAGATACTTCTTCATCCTCTCATCATCAACCTGCTCTTTGGAAGGGATTGCAAACAGCACAAACTTGATGCCATTCTCTACTGCAAGATTTCTTGTTTCATTTATGAGCAATAATGCCTTGTTCATTGCAAAATTATATCCGTCATTATCAACATTGAAATAGTTTAAAGTGTCATAATCCATATTTGGGTCTTCTGGTTGGGCATTAATCAGCCCTATTCTTGTAAGGATTGACTTGTCTATTAAAGCAGAATATACCAATGAATACAGATGGGAATGGTGGCTCATAAACTCTCTCATTACCAACGCGACAGAAGATTTAAATTTTTTATTATTATATTTCAATTTTCCATCAGTTACATTGAAGAGACCAAACTTGACGTTTTCCCTTAGGTCATTCATGTAAAAGGCGAGGATTATTTCATCAGGATTATAGTAAACAATGTTATCTTTTATTAATAATAATTCCTGTTCTGTCCCGTAGGCACTAATGCCGAAATTAAAAACTTCAAAACCAGTTTTCTTTTCCAAGAGGCTAGGGAAAGATTCATTTTGCTCAACGCCAAAACCGAATGTAAATGAGTCCCCAACAACGGCAATTTTTTTTCTTCCGTCCCAAACACCATGCTCGTAATCCCTGTAACCGTCTGAATTTATTGAAACATGAGTTTGAAAATCCTCCCTGTTCAATGATGTTTCAAGATTAGGCTTCAGCTTATACATTCTTTTCTCATCCAATGTAGTCATGTTTAAATTTTGAGGATAAAATATCCTTAAAAATATTTCAGCAATTATTAAAACCAGTATTACTGAAGCAAACAATAATCCCAGATTAGTTAGCAGTTTTTTCATTTTATGTAATCTTCTCTTTGATTAGCTGTGACTCATATTACCTTAAATTTAGGGTATTATATTAATATTTAAACTTTCCCCCAAATATGGGGTATGACCAGAAAGTATCCATTTCAGAATTCAGAACTATTTGAGAAAGTTAAGGCAATTTCTAACCCCGCGAGATTTAAAGTTTTAGAATTAACACAAGATAAAGAATTAAATGTTACAGAAATCGGCAAGAATCTCAAAATGAATTATAAAAGATGCTCTGAATATATAAAAAAATTAGAAAAATTAAAAATGATAAATAAGAGCAAAAAAGGTAAAAATGTTTACATAAAAAGTAAAGTTAAATTGAAATATAATTCAATTGATTTTTAAATTTTATATATTAACACAGAAAAATTGCACAGAAAATGATAACTATTAGTTTAGGCAATATGGCAGTATCACAAGTTTTAAACATCGGAATTCCACCTTATCTATGATAGGTGGTTTCGTAAACTCAACCACAAATATTATTGTGGAATTCCGAGTGTGCTCAAAAACCACCTATCGCTGTTGCGATAAGCAGCATGCCACCAGTCTATTGACTGGTGGTTTTTGACATATAAGACACATCTTACATATCTTATTAACAAGACAGGTGAGGAAAATGGAAACAATAATTGAAATGGGAAGGATAAGCTCAAGAGGGCAGATTGTAATTCCTGCCGACATTAGGCTGCAATTGGGTTTGGAAGAAGGGACAAAAGTAATGTTTTTTGCAGAAGAAGATACCTTATTGATGAAAAAAGTAACTGAGCAGAGCTTTGCGCAGTTAACTAGGCCCTTGAAGCTGGCTGCAAAGCAGGCCGGAATGAATGAAAAAGACGTTCCAGAAATCCTGCATAAGTTTAGGAAGAATAAAAGATGAAAATTACCGTAGATACAAATACGCTAATCTCAGCCACTTTTTGGTACGGGTCTTCTGATAAAAAAGACGATCCTGATGATAATATGATACTGGAATGTGCAATTGCCGGAAATGTTGACTGCATTGTCAGCAACGATAAGCACTTGGCGAAACTCAAGAAATTTCGGAACATACCAATACTAACTCCAGACGAGTTTGCAGAAAAACATTTATAGATGGCAGAAACCACAGAGTAAATATAAAAATTATTTCAATAAAGTTAATCTTAAACCACATTCTTCATAAACATCAAAAACCTAGGCTCTTTAAGAAGCAGATTAGTAACCAAAGGTATCGGCGTGTCCCTGTCATACTTCTTCAAGATCTTTCGCACCTTCTCTTTATTCATAAGAGAAAGCAGCCTGCCATAATCCCTGTCAGAAAAATTATTTAAAATCCTCCTAATCCTAAGATGCAAAAGCAATTCCCTTCCCGAATTCTTTCTGAACTCTTTGTTATAATCTTTATCATTCACAATGCAGCCGCACAATGTCTGGGCAGCTTTCAAAGAAGGAATTATCCCTCCCCCAGTTGTGGCCTTGACCTGCGTTGCAGCATCGCCAATCAAAAAAACATTTCCCTTCTGTATAACCCTTTTAGGATTGTAAAGTGGAATTAACCCGCTTTCCCAGCAGACAACATCTTTTTTTCCAGTCCTGTTAACAAGGAACCTGTAAAAATATTCCTGCACGTTCTCAAAGCATCCTACGCCTATTCTTGCAGTATCCTCGCTTTCAGGAACCACCCATCCGAAGAAATTCGGGAAATCAGAGCCGAAATGAGTTTCAAATCCCGAAGTATCCGTCTTCAGCTTCACTTTTGCCTGCATCCCTATGTAATTCTTGGAATTGAATTCCATTCCTGAATTCTTGGCAACAGCAGAATAAGGGCCGTCAGCGCCTATTATAATATCGGACTTTATTTCCTTAATTTTATTGGTTTTTGAATCTTTCAATTTAATTAAATTTTTTCCATTGAATCCAAGAAATTTGCGGTTCAAAAATAACTTTGCTCCTGCATCCTGCGCCATCTCCGACACAAACCTGTCAAACAAGTCCCTCCACATGACAATTTCATCAACGCTAACTTCTATCTTATTATTCTTGCTTACAACAATAACCTTGTTCAGCCTCTTGGCAATAACCTCATTTTTCAGCTTGAAAAATTTCTCAATAGAATGTGTTACGATGCCAGTGCATTGTACAGGGCTTCCAACAGTATTATGCTCTTCAAATACGCTTACATCCTTGCCCTGCTTTGCAAGCAGATAGGCAAGATAGCTTCCGGCAGGCCCTGCACCTATTATAGATATCATGGATTTTGGTATATTCTGCCAATATATAAATAGTGATTATATGCCCCCCCTAACCGGCTTTGTAGAAAATCTCGCCAAAGGCTCGGTTTTGCCATCGTTCGCATGTATATTAAATTGGTTTATAGCCAAAATTCCCATTGCAATTTCCTTTTGTCTGGATAGTTTAACAATAAGATGCTCACTTTTTGATGGCAAAACTGGAATTTTCTACTAAGCACCTCTAACCTAAGTATTTAAATCCCAACGTATTCCAATTATGTACCTACTCCAAAATAACAACTAACCGAAACATTTATATACTACCTCTTTCCTTCATGTTACTATTGTAGTTACTACATAATAACAAACAAACGGGGGATTTTAATGAAATCAATCAACATTGTTAGTAAAAAGATATCAGTTTTCGCAATATTCTTTGTCTTATTTGGCAGCCTTTTCAGCAGCTTCGCTTATGCAAGCGCTTCAAGCTCTTTTTTTGACATTTCAATAGATAGGGTAAGATTAAACGGCCAGGCCCTTGCGCCGTCCAGCACCAATCTAATCAATGATGCAAATGTTTTTTCTGTTTTGGTGGATATCACTTCAGTAGGCGCAGTTGAAAACGGCCATATTGAAGCAATCCTAAGGGGCCGTTCAACCGGAAAAACAGTTTCAGACTCAACAGCCACTTTTAACCTTGCAAAAGGCCAAAAAACAGCAAGCACTTTGACTTTAAGCCTTATTGACGGCCTGAAAAACGAAAGGGAATATGATTTAACAATAAAAGTAATTGACGCAAAAGGCAATTCCGAGCAAAAGAGTTACGGCGTTGCAACAAAAACGTCTTCATCAATTGGAAAACTGGACTTATCAATAGAC
>Ga0080064_1003198_pt1 | contig 24790 bp, 19 predicted proteins | sample Subgrocontami54m_FD_69260 | JGI IMG/M metagenome (GOLD analysis project Ga0080064, IMG submission 69260) | Subsurface groundwater microbial communities from S. Glens Falls, New York, USA - GMW46 contaminated, 5.4 m (SPADES assembly) (version 2) ...
CCCGGCCCGGCCAATTTTGGGGGGCGGGGCCCCCGCCCCCGCCCGCGACGTACAGGAACAACCTGCGTTTCGGCGGGGTCGGGCGACCCCGCCCTACAGCCCGCCGAACAGCGTCGTGAATGCCTCGATCGTGCGGACACCCGCGGCGGTCCGCGAGTTGTGCTGAAAACCCGTTCCGAGCTTGCGCTGGAGGTAAGCTAGCTTACCAAATGGCGCCTTTGCCACGACATGGTCGCCCGGACGCCAGCCCTCGAGGAGGGCTTCGGTTTCATCCTCAGTGATATCAGTCGCCTCGCTCGCACCGAGTTCGATCGGCGCGTGCGCGACTTGCGGGTCACCCGGGCGCAATGGTTGTTCCTGCTCCACCTGGCGCGCCGCCCCGGCTGCACTCAGGCGGATCTGGCCGAGGCGATGCAGATGCAGAAAATCACGGTCGGCCGGCATGCGGAGCGGCTGTTGCGGTCCGGCCTGATCGAGCGGCGCGATCGCGCGGACGACGGTCGCGCCTATCACCTTTATGTTTCCCGCAAAGCCGGGCCCCTGATCGAGCGACTTGCCGCGGTCGCGGACGAAATGCGGACGGAATTCATGCGGGGGCTGCCGACCACGCGCCGCGAAGCGCTGATCGCCGATTTGCTGCACATCAAATCCAATCTCCTGCGCATGGACGCGGAGGCCCGAGGACGCTTTCATGGGAAGAACGACAACTGACATGGACATTGGCCACCCTGTAGCGGCGCTCTATGAGCGCCGGCTGCCTGGCATCGGCGGTCACAGACCGCCGCTACATCAGATCGCGCTCGTCGCCGGCGCGGCCGCCATCCTTTGGTTCACCGGCTGCAAGCCCAGCGCAGCCACGGCGAAAGCCGGTGCCGCGTTGCCGCCGGTGCCGGTGCAGGTTGCCATCGCGCAACAAGCCGATGTGCCGCGCACGGTCGAGGCCGTCGGCGCCATCCAGGCGTTGCGCACCGTCGCGGTGAAGTCGCAGGTCGACGGCATGATCGCCGAAATCCATTTCAAGGAGGGCGACGAGGTGAAGGCGGGCGATCTCCTCGTGGCGCTCGATCGCCGTCCGTTCGAGAACTCGCTGCGGATCGCGCGCGCCGATTTGGCGAACGCCCGCGCGGAAGCGGCCAAGGCCGCGACCGACCTCGAGCGCTATCAGCGGCTCGATCAGCAGGACGCGATCTCGAAGGAGCAGTTCGCGCAGCTCACGACCAAGGCCGAGACCACGCGCGCCCTCGTCCAGGCGAAGGAAGCAGCCGTCGCGAATGCCGAGCTGCTGCTCGGCTACGCGGAAATCCGCGCACCGATTGCCGGCCGCACGGGGCAGTTGATCCTGCACGAAGGCGCGCTCGTAAAGGCCAACGACGTCAACCAATCCGTCGTCACGATCAACCAGCTCGCACCGATCGCAGTGGCGTTCGCGGTCGCCGAGCGATCGCTCAACGACATTCGCGCCGCGCTCGAGCGGGGCGACGCCCTGGTGACGGTGAAGGATCGCTCCGCGGGCGTCAGCCGCAGCGATGGCAAGCTGACCTTCGTCGACAACGCGGTCGATCCGACCACCGGCACGATCACGCTGAAGGCGATCTTCGAGAACGGCGACCACGTGCTGTGGCCGGGGCAGTTCGTGCAGGTGCAACTGCGCACAGGCATCGACCGCGGCGCCATCGTGGTGCCGTCGGCCGCGGTGCAAATCGGCCAGAACGCCACGCAAATTTTCATCGTGAAACCGGACAAGTCGATCGACATCCGCCCCGCGAAGGTGATTCGCACCGCGGGTGACACCACGCTGCTCGCGGCCGGCGTCCAACCCGGCGAGACGGTCGTCACCGACGGTCACCTGCGGCTGCTGCCGGGGGCGAAAGTCGAAGTGAAGGAGCTGTCGTCGGTCGCGACCGAACGCGCCAAGGCGAAAGGAGAGCCGAAGTCGTGAAGGCCATGGCGCCCGATCCGACACACCCCGCCCTGCGGGCACCCCTCTTTTTAGAGGGGACCCTCAAGACCCGATCAACGCGAGACCGAATCAACGTAAGGGGTGAGTGTCTTGAAATCCCCTCTAGTAAGAGGGGTGGCGCGCAGCGCCGGGGTGTGTCCGTCCGAACTGGTTGAAATCCTCCGCATGAATCTCCCCGCCCTCTGCATCCGCCGGCCGGTGATGACCACGCTGCTCACGGCGGCGCTCTGCGTCTTCGGCGTGATGGCCTACCGGCTGCTGCCGGTCAGCGACCTGCCCAACATCGATTTTCCCACGATCGTGGTGAGCGCCAGCCTGCCGGGCGCGACCCCGGAGACGATGGCCTCGGCGGTCGCCACCCCGCTCGAGCAGCAGTTCTCGACCATCGCCGGCATCGATTCGATGACGTCGACGAGCTTCCTCGGCAGCACGTCGATCACGCTGACGTTCACGCTGTCGCGCAGCATCGACGCGGCGGCGCAGGATGTGCAGGCGGCGATCGCGGCCGTGCAACGCCGGCTGCCCACCGACATGCCGGCGCCGCCCTCGCTGCGGAAAACCAATCCGGCGGATCAGCCGGTGATCTGGCTGGCGCTCAGTTCGCCGACGCTGCCGCTGTCGGTGGTCGATGAATACGCGCAGACCTACCTGGCGCAGCGGATTTCCACCATCGACGGCGTGGCCCAGGTGATGATCTTCGGCGCCCAGAAATACGCGCTGCGCGTCCAGCTCGATCCGCGCGCGCTCGCCAGCCGTGGCATCACGCTCGACGAGGTCCGCTCGGCCCTGGCCGCGCACAACGTAAACCTGCCGACGGGCGTGCTCGACGGCAACCAGCAGGCGATGACCGTCGTGGCGAGCGGCCAGCTCGCGAACACCGCCGAGTTCCGGGAGATTGTGGTCGCCTACCGCAATGGCGCGCCGGTGCGGCTCGGCGATCTCGCGGCGGTGATCGACAGCGTGCAGGACAACCGCATCGCGAGCTGGTTCTACGACAAGAACGCCAGCCCGGGCGGCAGCCGCTCGATCGGCATCGGCGTGCAGCGCCAGCCCGGCACCAACACGGTCGAGATCGTCAACCGCGTGCGGGCGCTGTTGCCAGCGTTCCGCCAGCAACTGCCGGCCTCGGTGAAACTCGAGGTGATGTTCGATCGCTCCGTCTCGATTTACGAGTCGGTCCAGGACGTGAAGTTCACCCTCATGCTGTCGGTCGGATTGGTGATCCTGGTGATCTTCCTGTTCCTGCGGACGCTGACCGCGACGATCATCCCGAGCATCGCGATCCCAATGGCGCTGCTCGGCACGTTCGTCGCAATGTATTTCTGCGGCTACACGGTCGACAACCTGTCGCTGCTCGCGCTGACGCTCTCGGTGGGCTTCGTGGTCGACGACGCGATCGTGATGCTCGAGAACATCGTCCGCTACATCGAGCAGGGATTGCCGGTGCGCGAGGCGGCTTTCAAGGGCTCGGGTGAAATCGGGTTCACCATCATGTCGATGACGCTGTCGCTCGTCGCCGTGTTTCTCCCGGTGCTCTTCATGCAGGGCCTGATTGGCCGGCTGCTGCACGAATTCGCCGTCACGATCACCGCCTCGATTCTGGTGTCGGGCCTGGTGTCGCTGACGCTGACGCCGATGCTGTGCAGCCGGTTTCTCAAGCCGCACCGCACCCACGGCGGCGAACACCACGGGCGGTTCTATCGCGCGATGGAAACCGTATTCAACGGCATGCTGCATTTCTACGAGCGCACGCTCGCGATCACGATGCGGCGGCGGCGGATCACCATCGCGGTGGCCGGGCTGATGGTCGTGCTCACGGTGATCGTCGCGCGTTCGCTGCCGACCGGTTTCATCCCGATCGACGACACCGGCCAGATCCTCGCGCCGACCGAGGCCGCGCAGGACGTTTCGTTTGCCGAGATGGTCCGTCACCAGCAGGCCGGGGCGGCGATTGTCGCCCGGCACCCGGCGGTGGAAACGGTGAACTCCTCGATCGGCTCCGGCGGTTCGCTGGTCGCGACCTCGAACCAGGGCCGCTACTTCATGAAGTTGAAGCCGCGCAACCAGCGGCCGCACGCGAACGTCGTCGTGCAGGAGCTGCGCCAGCAACTGGCCGGCATCCCGGGCTTCCGCGTCTACCCGCAGGTGCTGCCGCCGATCCGGCTGGGTGGCACGATCACGAAGGCGCTGTATCAGTTTACCTTGTTCGGCAGCGACCTGAAGGAGCTCTACGGCGCGGCGCAGTCGATGGAGGCGAAGATGCGCGGCATCGACGGGCTGCAGGACGTGAACTCGGACCTGCAAATCTCGAACCCGCAGCTCCGCGTCGTGATCAAGCGCGACCGCGCGGCCACGCTCGGCATCACGCCGCAGCAGATCGAGGACGCGCTCTACAGCGCCTATGGCTCGCGGCAGGTTTCGACGATCTACACGCCGACGAACCAGTACTTCGTGATCATGGAGATGGCGCCGGAGTTCCAGCTCAACCCCGAGGCGTTGTCGTTGCTCTATCTCCGCAGCAAGAGCGGCAAACCCGTGCCGCTCGACACGGTCGCCGAGTTGAAGCGCGAGGTGGGCCCGCTCACGGTGAACCACCTCGGGCAGGTGCCCGCGGTGACGATTTCGTTCAACCTGCGGCCGGGCTTCGCGCTGGGGCAGGCCACCGATGCCGTGACGGAACTCGCCCGCCGGGAACTGCCGGCGACGGTGAGCTACGCGTTCCAGGGATCGGCGCAGGCCTTCGCCTCGTCGATGCAGGGGCTCGGGCTGCTGCTGATCATGGCCGTGCTGGTGATCTACATCGTGCTCGGAATTCTCTACGAGGACTTCATCCACCCGCTCACGATTCTCTCGGGCCTGCCGGCGGCGAGCTTCGGCGCGCTGTTCACCCTCTGGCTTTTCAAGGAGGAGCTGAACGTGATGGGCTACGTCGGCATCATCCTGCTGGTCGGCATCGTGAAGAAGAACGCGATCATGATGATCGACTTCGCGCTGGCGGCGCGCGCCCGCGGCGAAACCTCGCCGGAAAACGCGATCGTGCAGGCCTGCCTCGTGCGGTTCCGGCCGATCATGATGACGACGTTTTCGGCGCTGGCGGCGGCGATCCCCATCGCGCTCGGGCTGGGTGCGGGCGCGGATTCGCGCCGGCCGCTCGGGCTCGCGGTGGTCGGCGGCCTGGTCGTCTCGCAACTGCTGACGCTGTACATTACGCCGGTCATCTACGTTTACCTCGACCAGTTCACCGCGAAGGCGCGGAAACGACTGGCGGCGCGGGCCAGCGCGGCGGCGCCCGAGCCGGCGATGGCGAAGTAACGCATTCGAGAACGACGGTCGAAGCGTGGCTGCGAGCGGGGTGAGGGCGGCTGCTGCGCTGGTTCGCACGGGGCACCCTCTCGCCCGGACGGCGGCGGGCGCCCGCCGGCCGGAGCGATCGTAACAACCACGTTACGGTTTTTGCGTGGGAGTGCTGGCGCGACCGTGGATCAGTCGCGCCGGCCAATCCTCAAAGTCTGCGATGAGTCATCAGCCATTGCGTGTGCTCTGTGCCGACGACAATCTGTCGCTGGTCAAAGTGATGGTGGAGTTCCTTACGAATGCCGGCTACGCGGTGGAGAGCGCGGGCGACGGCTTGGAGGCGTGGGCCAAGGTCGGCGAGGACATCGGATATTTCGACATCATCGTGACCGATCATCGGATGCCCGAGCTGAGCGGATTGGAGCTGGTCGAACTGCTGCGGCAGGCCAGGTACCCCGGAGTGATCGTGGTGCACGCGTCCGATCTCTCCGACGATGAGCAGGCGGCGTACCGCGAATTGGGCATCGGCACGATTGTCGGCAAGAGTTCCGGCGTCGCGGCTCTGCTCGCCGCGATGAGAGCGGCGACGCGCTCGTGATCGCCGCGGCCGGTCGTGACTCACGGCCCTGACATCGGCACGACGGTGGAACGCGACCTCCCGGCGCGTTCTTGCCGCTGCGATCAGGTTACGGCGCCCGGAGGTCGCCGTCCACCGTCACGGCTTCGGCAGTCCCGCCGCCGTGTTGCCGGACGGCAACTCGATCATCCGGATGTTGCGAAAATGGATCTCCGCGCCCTCGGACTCGAGGCAGAGGTATCCTTTGCGGACGGTCGCCTTGCTCACGCCGTTCACGAATTTGCCGTTGACCGAAAGCTTCACCGTGCCGTCGACGGCGACGACGTCGTACACGTTCCACTCGCCGCGCGGTTTGCAGCGATTTTCGACGGACATGCTGCGCTTGCCGCGGGGATTGTCGGGCACGATTTCCAGCCCGTTTGCTCCGAACAGTTCGCCGTGCACGTAGGCCAAGGGCGGCAGATTGCCCTGCTTGTCGGGATGAAGCTTCGGCCAGTCGAGTTCGAGCATCTGCACCTCGAGCCCGAGCGGCAGTTGCTTGCCGGCGGCCGGCTTGGCGTCGCTCCAGAGGAACACGCCCGAATTCCCGCCGGGCTCCATGTGCCTCCATTCGACATGCAGGATGAAGTTCTCGTACTCCTTTTCCGAGCGCATCACGCCGATCGGGTGGCCGGTGCACACGAGCAACCCGTCGCGCACTTTCCAGGTGTCGGGGGCCGTGTTGACGTTGACCCAGCCGGTGAGGTCCTTGCCGTTGAACAGATCGCGCCAGGTTGCCACTTCGGCGCTGCGCAGGGAACCGGCCGCGAGCGCCACCGCCACTACGAGGAGCGCGAGCGGACGAGGCGAACCGAACGAAAACGAGAGGTGTCGTGTCATGGCGAATAGTGCATGGAGGGTAACGGCGCCTTGCGCACGCCGAGAATTTTCGGAAGCGCAGATAACGCACGGGCAGGCTGCCCGTGCTACGTGGCGCGGTCAACCTGACTGCGCCCCGCCCCGCCATCGGCGCCGCCTTGTGATCGGGCTGCGTTTTTTGTTCGGTTTTTCCCGCGAACGCGGGCTTAACGGAAGTGATGAGGAATTCCGTCCAGATTCGGCGAACCGCATTCGTGATCGCCACGGCGGCGGCAAGCTTGGTGGCGACGGGCGCCATGTTGGGCGCTGGCGAGCCTGGCGTGGTTTCGCACGTGAAGGTGGTGTCGAACCGGATTGAGGACGTCTCCAGCCTCGAAGCGTGGCGGCAGGCCTTCATCCGCGATAACATGAGCGACCAGGAGAAGGCGGGGGCGATCTGGACGAGCGTCTGCCAGTTCCGCCACCAGGCGCTGCCACCCGCGGAAGGCCTGATTGTCGGCCCGGCGCGCGAGAGCCACGTGCACGATCCGATCAAGGCGTTCAACGTCTATGGCTACGGCCAGTGCTGCTGTGCTTCGTCCCACATCGAAACGCTGGCGCGGTACGTCGGCCTCGAGACGCGGGGCTGGGGCATCAACAGTCACAGCGTGCCCGAGATAAGAGTCGACGGTCGCTGGTGCATGTTCGACGCGTCGCTGATGAACACGTTTCTGCTGCCGGATCGAAAAACAATCGCGGGCGTCACTGAGATTCACGCGAGCATCGCCGAGTGGCTGGAGCAGCATCCGGAGAACAAGACCCGCTCGGTCCGGGAACTCGAAGGAGGAATGAAGCGCGGCGGCTGGCGTGGCGGCCCGGTCGTGCTGGCCGGCGGCACCGGCTATGATGAAAACGGCTGGCTGCCGGCCCGCACCCACACGTGGGGTTCGTCGATCCACGAATTCGGCGGCGCGGAGGTGGCGGGCGGCAAGAAGGCGTTCTTCTTCGATTACGGCACCGCGATCGGCTACGAGGTGAACATTCAGCTCCGGCCCGGCGAAAAACTCGTGCGCCGCTGGAGCAACGAGGGCCATCACATCAACGAGCGCGACGGAGGCCGTTATCCGGTCAACGATCGGCAACTCGGCTATGCGGCAAAGTGGGGCGACCTGAATACGTCGACGCGGATCGGCAATGGCACGCTCGGGTACCGGCTGCCGCTGGCGGACGGCCGATACCAGTCCGGCATGCTCGTCGCGGAAAATCTCGCGGCGCGCGCCGAGTCGCCGGGGGCGGCCGTGCACGTAAAGGACGCGACGCGGCCGGCCACGCTGATTTTTCGGATGCCGAGCAGCTACGTTTACCTCGACGGAAAACTCAGCTTCACGCCGGTGGTCGCGGCCGGCGGTGCGATGGTGGTGAGTTTTTCCGACAACAACGGACTCGATTGGAAGAAGCTCGCCAGCGTCGGATCATCGACGCCGCAGACGATCGATCTGACGGAGCAAGTCCATCGCCGGTACGATTACCGTCTGCGGTTCGAGCTCTCCGGGGCGGGCACGGGATTGGACGCCGTGACGGTCGAGCACACGATTCAGCTTTCCACGCGCGCGCTGCCGGCGCTCGACGCCGGCGAGAACATCATCCGTTTTTCCACCGCGGCGCCGGAAGGCACGATCACGATCAACGGAAAGACCGATGGCGAAGGCGGCAACCTCACGCTGCGCGATTTTCATCCGCAGATCGACGGTTCGACCATCACGCTGCCGCTGGAAACCCCCGGCGAACTCGCGCGGCTGCGGGCGGGTGCCTCGTATCGGTGCTACACGGACAAGCAGGGCTTCCGGCTGGAGGCGTCGTTCGATGCGGGCAAAACCTTCGCGGAAATCGGCCGGTTCGACGGGGCGGGTCGCGGCAACAGTCGCTATCTCGTCTTCGATCGCATCCCGGCCGGCGCGAAGTCCGCCCTCGTCCGGCTCACGCCGATTGGCAAACCTGATCTCGAGGACCTGCGGATCGATGCGGATTATCGCGAGCCGCGGGGCGGCTTTCAGCCCGTGAAGGTGACGTACGTTTACGAAGAGGCCGGCCAGGAGAAGACGGCCGTCCATATCGCAAGCACCGCAGCGGAGAGTTACGCGATCCACTGCGAGGCGAAGCCGCAGATGAAGTCGATCACGCTGGAGTTGGCGCCGTAGACGGGGATCCTTGTACCGCGGCCTGGGCCGCAACCACGGGCCGGTGCTGCTGATCCATGCGGGCTTCGGCCGCCGCTCAGGGCTTCGTTCGCTCAGCCCTGCTCACCAAACTGCTGCCCTGCGGCGCCGCAGCATATTTGAACCGCAAGCCACCGGAGCGGAAGGCGAGGCCTCCTACTCGGGAGTAGCGCATCCCTCATACATGAACGTCATCGGGCGTGCACCGCGCATGTAGCCGGTTGCGAGGCGATCGATGCGAAATCCGGCCTTGGCGATGAGTCCGCTCATGTCACGATCGAGATGACAGCCACCGGCGACGTGCTTCCAAAGCGGCGTCAGCCAGTACTGCAATCGTCGCACGCTGCGATCTGGAGCGAGTCCATGCTCCGCGAAGAGAAGTCTTCCGTCCGACTTGAGCACCCGGCGAATTTCACGCAACGCGGCCATCGGATCGTCCACCGAGCAAAGGGTCCACGTCATCACCACGGTATCGAAGCTTCGCCCGTCCAGCGGCATCCTTTCGGCGGATGCTTCAACGACCGCGGCTTTGATGGGCACGCGATCACCCGATTGCCTTGCCATTGCCGCGAGCCTGGCGCTCGGCTCGAGTCCGACGACTTCGACCACGTGCGCTCCATAGCGGGACAAGTTCTCGCCCGAGCCGATGCCGACTTCGAGCACGCGTCCTGTCGCCGGCGACACCGCGCGCTCACGATACGGAGCAAACCGCTCATCGCGCATCGTCATCCGAATCAGATGCGGTAGAATCCGAGCGGCATAGAAGCCCATGCGTCCAATTCACTCGGCAAATCCGCGCAACGTCAGCCTGAAATGCCACGACGAGAGAACTCGGGCTTCGGTGTGAGGCCTTCGGCCCCGGCCAGTTTTCCCTGGCTCGCGTCACCGGAGAGGAATTCGGCGGCGCCGAGATGCAGCGCCGTTGCGACCTGCAGCATGTCGAGGAAAAACCCGATTTGCGCCCGAGCAAAGGCGGTGCGCTCGTGCGCGCTTGAAGTCGCCCGGCGATTCGCTCACGGTCGGATCGTTCCCGCATGCCTTGATGCGACCGGCAACCTCCGGTCCGAATGGTCATGAATAATCATCAAGCATGTTCGCAGCCGCCGCTTCGCCGGCGTGACTTCCTTAAAACCGTCGGTGGCGTGGCCGTGGGCGCCGCCTTGAGCTCGCCGCGACCGCTGGCGGCCGCCGAGCGGACACGGGCGGCTGGCGCCAACAACCGTATCCGGATCGGCATGATCGGCTGCGGCGATCGCGGCATCAACGCCCACATGGCCGGCGTGCAAAAGCACGCGGAGGCGATGAACATCGAGATTGTCGCACTCTGCGATCCGTGGCGGCTCGCGCGCGAACGGGCCAACGCGAAGGGGAAGGAGGGGTTCGGCCGCGACGCCCGGCTCTGTGCGTCGTACCGCGAGCTGCTCGCGCTGAGCGATATCGACGCGGTGATGATCGCCTCGCCGGATTTTCACCACACGACGCACCTCGAAGCGGCGGCACGCGCCGGCAAGCACATCTACGTCGAGAAGCCGCTCGCGACCGACTTCGATCAACTGGTCCGCGCGGTCGACGCCGTGAAGCGGGCGGGCACGATCGTGCAGGTGGGCACGCAAATCCGCAGCCTGCCCGGGATTGTCGGGGCGCGCGAACTCGTGCAACGCGGCGTGTTCGGCCGGCTCTCGCGGATCGAGGAATGCCGCAACAACGAGCGGCCGTACTGGTACAATTATCTCAAGGACGTGCGGCCGGAGGACGTGGACTGGGCCGAGTTCCTCGGCGACCGGCCGCCGCGTCCCTTCCGCGCGGATCTCTATTCCGGGTGGTATGGTTACCTCGAATTCTCGCGCGGACCGATCAGCGGCTATGGTTCGCACTTCCTCGACCTGGTGCACTTCATCACCGGCGCGAAGTTTCCCGAGACGTGTGTCTGCCTCGGTGGCACGTTCACGTGGAAGGACGAGCACCAGTTCACCGCCCCCGATTGCGTGCAGGCGACGTGGGTCTACCCGGAAGGCTTCCTCGTCAGCAGCGCGAACAATCTAGGGAACAGCTACGGCAACGGTCGGAAGTTCTACGGGGACAAGGGCGTGCTGAAGGTGGACAACTGGAATGCGCCGACCTACAGCGCGGAAGGCGGGCCGCGGCGCGACCGGTCGATTCGCGGCGAGAACCCGGTCCCGCTGATCGAGCGGCCGGATCACTTCCTCGACTGGCTGCAATGTATCCGCGACAACCGCACGCCACACGCGCCGATCGACGCCGGTTACCAGCACGCCGTCGCCGTCTTGATGGCGCACGAATCGCTCCGCAGCGGCCGGAAAACCGTTTACGACGCGCAGCGCCGCGCGATCCGCCTCGCATGAACGCTCCCGCCCGCCTGGAACAGAGGGTGGCTCCGGCCGCGCCGGCGACGCTCACGCGCCGCGAGTTCATCGGCACGGTCGCCCTCGCGGCGGCGAGCGCACCGCTGGCGCGCGGCGCCGCCGCGCCCGCGTGGCAAATCGGCTGTTACACGCGACCCTGGCCGGTGACCGACTATCGCACGGCGCTCGACGGCATCGCCGCCGCCGGATTCAAGTTCGCCGGGTTGATGACGACGAAGAACGGTGTCGTCGTGCAGCCGGCCACGCCGCCCGAGCAGGTGGTGACCATGGCCGCCGAGGCGAAGGCGCGCCACCTGAGCATCGCCTCGATCTACGGCGGCGATTTCATGCGCAAGCGAACGGTCGATGACGGAATCGCCAACCTCCGCCGGCTGGTCGATCATGCGGTGCGCTGCCGATGCCCGAGTCTGCTGCTCGGCGGCACCGGCGATCCCAAGCTCGTCGATGACTACTACAAGGTGGTCGCCGAATGCTGCGAGTACGCGGCGACGCGCGGCGTGGGATTGACGGTGAAGCCGCACGGGGGGCTGAACTCGACCGGCCCGCAGTGCCGGCAGCTGATTCAGAAAGTCGGCCATCGAAATTTCCGGCTGTGGTACGACGCCGGCAACATCTTCTACTACTCGGAGGGCCGACTGAATCCGGTGGATGACGCCGCGACCGTGGATGGCCTGGTCGTCGGCATGAGCATCAAGGATTTTCTGCCGCCGAAGGACGTCAACGTGACGCCCGGCACCGGCCGGGTGAACTTTGCCGCGGTGCTGGCGCGGCTGCAGCGCGGCGGCTTCACGCAGGGCCCGCTCATGGTCGAATGTGTCGCAGGCACGGAGGTCGCGACGGTCACCGCCGAGGCGCAGAAGGCCCGCCGTTTCGTCGAGCAACTCATCGCGGAGCAGCGCCGCGGCTGACGGACGGCGGCCCGCCTTCGCACCGAATCGCGCAACGCCTATGATGCCGTACCTCGGGGCAATTGCCGCGCTGGCGGTGCTCGTCCTGCTGCTCTACAATTCCCTGGTGGCCAAGCGCAATGCCGTCGAAAACGCCTTCGCGACGATCGATGTGTATCTGAAGAAGCGCTACGACTTGATTCCCGGCCTCGTGGCGGTGGTCAAGGGCTACGCGCAGCACGAGTCCGCGACGCTGGCGAAAGTCGCGGAGCTGCGCACGCGGGCGCTGGCGGGCGGGCTGACGAGCGAGGTGCGGGTCGGGCTCGACAACGAGCTCTCGGCCGGCCTCACGCGGCTCCTGGCGACGGCGGAGGCGTATCCGGAGCTGAAGGCGAACGAACATTTCGGGCAGCTCCAGCGGGCGCTCTGTGAAATCGAGGAACAACTCGCCGCCGCCCGGCGGGCCTTCAATGCCGGGGTGACCGAGTACAACACCGCCATCGAAGTTTTTCCGACCAATCTCCTCGCCGGCCCCCTCGGGTTCTTGCGCCGCACCTGGCTGGCGACGCCACCGGCGGAACAGGGCCCGGTCAACGTCGGCGGGCTGCTCGGGCAATAAGCGCGAACCACACCAGCGTTGCCCGCCATACCCGTGCCCGCCTTCGCCCCTCGATTCGGATCGAAACCCGCGGGTGGTGTGCGCGACTTCGACGACTTCTGCCGAACGGCGCTGGGGCCACAGTTGGCCGAATTGGAGAGGCGCCGTCGGGTCGTGCTGGTCTTTATCGTGCTCGCCGGCGGCTGCGCGCTCGCCTCCGCGGCGTTTTTCGCGCTGGCCCCGAGCGGCCCGCTGCACGGAATTCATCGGCTGCTGCCGCTCACGTTGCTGGGCACCGTCGTCCTTGGCGTCGTCGGCTGGTGGAAACAGAGCGGCTATCGTCGAGATTTCAAGCAGGAGATCATGCCGGAAATCGTGCGTTTCGTCAGCCCCGGCGTGGTTTACAGTGCGGATGACGGCGTGCGGCAGTCGACGTTTGTGGCCGGCGCAATTTTCCCGCGTGGCATCGATCGCTATAGCGCCGAGGACCGCGTGGCCGGCCAGATCGGGAAGACGCCGTTCGAGTTCTCCGAGGTGCACGCGGAGTACAAGACCGAGTCGAGTAACGACGAGGGCAAACGCTCCACCGAATGGCACACCATCTTTCGCGGCCTCTATTTCGTCGCGGATTTCAACAAGGATTTCCGCACGCACACCGTGGTGTTGCCCGATCGCCTGGAGCGCTTCGGCTTCCTCGGCCGGGCGCTGCAGAAAATGAATACGTCGCGCGGCCAGCTGGTTTCGCTCGAGGACCCGGAATTCGAGCGCGCCTTCGTGGTGTATGGCGACGACCAGGTCGAGGCACGCTATATCCTCACGCCCGCCCTGATGCAGCGGATGCTGGCGCTCCGGTCGAAGGTGAAAGGCCCGGTGTTTTTCGCCTTCAGCGGATCCGCCGTTCACGTCGCGATTCGGAGCAGGCAGGATCATTTTGAACCGACGATCTGGCGATCGATTCGGAACCCGCAACGCCTGGCCGAATGTTGCGCCGACCTCCGGCTGCTGATCGGCATGGTCGAGGACCTCGATCTCAACACGCGGATCTGGACGAAGGTGTGAACCCAAGCGCGGCGCTGCCGGAATTTCTGCGCAGCATCGGCCAAGATTTGCGGAGAATTTCACGCGAGTGAGACGATGATGCGCGCGACCGCGGGCCACCGTGACGAATGCGGTGCGTCCGCGGAGAAAAGCTGTCATGACCTCCTTGCGCACCGTCCGCCGCGCAGCGCTGATCACCGCAATCTGCGGCGCGAGCGTTGGCTGGAATTCGGAAACGCCTCGCAGCATCCCCGGGAATTCAGCCGCACCCCCGCCGCGCGACGCGCGCAGCGCTGCCCGCAAGATTTTGCCGGATCCGCTTCTCCTGGACGGTTCCGCCCATCCCGTGGAGAAGAAACCGGACTACGGGATGATTGGGGATTTCGAGCTCCCCGGGGACGAGAATGCGCAGGCGAACCGGGTGGGCGGTCCCCAGAATGGGAAACCACCGGCGGGCGCCGCTGGCAAACAGGGTCAAGCGCCGCAGGGTCAACCACTGCAGGGTCTGCCGGGTTTCGGCGGCGGTGGGCAACAGTCGGCGGCCGGCGGCGCCGAAGGCATTCCGCCGATTGCGGCTGGCGGTGGGTCCGGCGGCGGCTCCGGCGCGCCTCCCAGCAACGGTGGCCCGGCCGGAGGCGGACAGGCGGGTGGGGTTGGACAACCGAACGCAGCCGGCAATTCCATCGCCGGCGGCGGCGAAGCGGGCGGACAGCCGGTCGGAATTCAGGTGGCGGAACTGGGCGGCGCGGCGGGCGCGGGCGGCAATGCCGGTGGAGGCGATCCGGCGGGCCGGCCGCCGCGCGTGACGATTGGTGACAAGGCCATGCGCATCGAATCAGCCGGCGTTTCGCCGAGCACCATCGGTGCAAAGCCGCAGCTCCCCGACGGCCACATTCAACAACACAAGGAGACCGGCACCGGCGGCAAGCCGCCGACCTCGCCGCAAGGTCCCGGTCGCATCGAAAAAGGCCGCACCATACCCGCCGGACTTTGACACCCACGACGAGGGGCGCGTGCCATCGCTCACCATGAACACGGTAACAGATCGCACGACTTGGTTGCGGGGGGACAGGTTTCACTGCCTCCAACCGCCCGTTTCGACTGACCGGCAGTGGCGCCTGGTGCTGCTTGGCCCGCCCGGAGTCGGAAAGGGCACGCAGGCGCGCTTGCTCGAGGCGAGCCTCGGGGCGTGTCCGCTTTCGACCGCCGAGGTGTTCCGCGCGGTGTTCGAACGCTCGCCCACGCTGACGATGGCGTACGCGCAGGAACGGATGAATCGCGGATTGCTGCTCGCGGACGACTTCGTGCTCGACCTCGTGCGTAACCGCCGCGCGTGCCTGCGCTGTCCCGCCGGCTTCCTGCTCGACGGGTTTCCGCGCACGCTCGCACAGGCCGCCGCGCTCGATGCGCTGCTCGCCCTGGAGCACACGGCGCTCGACGCGGTCATCAGCTACGACCTGCCGTTCCCCGACTTAATCGCGCGGATGACCGGCCGGCGCGTTTGTCCGCGGTGCCACGCCATCTATCACCTCGCCAGTCGTCCGCCCAAAACCAGCGGACGCTGCGACCACTGCGGCGGCGAACTCGTGCATTTGCCGGACGATGAGCCAACGGCGATTCGCACGCGGCTCATCGCCTACACCGAGGCGACGGAGCAGGTGGAAGTCTATTACCGGCGCGCGGCTCTGTTGATCACGGTCTCCGCCGCCGACGACCCGCAGCTGGTCCTCGCGCGCACGCTGGCGCTGCTCGCCGACCGGGGGCTGCCGGTGCCGGCGCGTTCGGCCTGAGGGCACGGCGACTTTGCCTCGTTAAGTGCTCATCGCAAAATCTCGCTGGCGAACGCGGCCGTAGCACGGTCAACCTGACCGTGCTCGAGCCTCCCCGGTGAGCCGAACGCGGTCAGGTTGACCGCGCCACCCAAGACGGGCGTTCGCTCCAATAGTTTTGAAATGAGCTCTAATCCAAGAGGGCGTCGAAAAATGCTCGGGAGGTAGGGCGGGACCGCTGGGCCCGCCGCGATTTTACCTCGGCGTACCGGACTAACGACGGCGCGCCCAGCGGTCGCGCCCTTTTTCGACGCTCTCTAGGTGCCCACAAGATCGGTTGATCCAGAGTGTGACGTAATACGTTACGCTCTCGCTGCCGCCACTTGACGAGGTGAGGCCGACCCGGGGGGCGCCCGCGCTCGCCGTTCCTTGCGGCAGCCGGGTCGCTTTCTTATATCGAACGCACACCTGGCCGCGGCGCCGGATTCGGATTGTCCGGTGATGGCCGGCGCGGCTAGTGGTCGCGCCTCACCGTGCGGTTGATGTCCATTTTCTCGCGATGGTTCGCGCCCGTGCTGGTCGCCGTCGCGGCCGCGGTCGCGCTGCTGCTTTGGCGCAATTCTCCCTCGGACGAAACGCTCGCGGCGCGCGTGCCGGGCACGGATCATTCCCCGGCGGGCGAAGCGGGACAGGGCGGCAACGCGGTCCTCGCGGGCAAGGTCGTCGCCGGCGACGGCCAGCCAGCCGCGCTGCCGGGATCGTGGCCGGAATTCCGGGGCCCGGGCCGCTCGGGTATCAGCAGTGAAACTACGGCACTCGCCCGCACCTGGCCGGCCGGCGGCCCGCGGGAACTCTGGGGCATCGACGTGGGGGAGGGCTATGGCGGACCCGCGATCCAGGACGGGCGCGTCTTTCTCATCGATTACGATCGCGACCGCCGGCAGAGCGCGCTGCGTTGCGTCTCGCTGGCGGACGGCCGCGAAATCTGGCGGTATGCGTATCCGCTCGCGGTGAAGCGGAACCATGGCATGACGCGAACCGTGCCAGCAGTGGCCGGCGACGCCGTCGTGGCCATCGACCCAAAGTGCAACGTCGTGTGTGTCGATGCGAAGACTGGCGGGCTGCGCTGGGGCGTGAACCTCGTCTCGGCCTACGGCGCGACCGTGCCACCCTGGTACACCGGTCAATGTCCGCTCATCTCGGGCGATCGCGTGATCCTGGCGCCAGGTGGCAGCGAAGCGCTGCTGGTCGCGGTGGACCTCGCGACCGGCAAGTTGCAATGGAAGACGCCGAACCCGCGCGGTTGGAAAATGACGCACTCGTCGATCATGCCGATGGAGTTGGGCGGACGACGCATGTTCGTCTACTGCGGCAGCGGCGGAGTGGCCGGTGTCGCGGCGGACGACGGCGCGCTGCTGTGGGATACGACCGACTGGAAGATCAGCATCGCGACGGTGCCGTCGCCGCTCGTGCTCGGTGACGGACGGATCTTCCTGTGCGGTGGGTACAACGCAGGCAGTGTCATGCTGCAAATCAACGAGGCCGCGGGGAAGTTCGCGGTGCGCACGCTCTTTCGGCTGCCGGCGGAAACTTTCGGCGCGACGCAACATTCGCCCGCGAGCCTCGGGGGCCAAATCTACGGCATCCGCGCCAACGGCCAGTTCGTGTGCCTCGACGAGCAGGGCAAGCTGAGGTGGTCGAGCGGACCGGCGGCCCAATTCGGGCTCGGCCCTTTTCTCGTGGCCTCGGGCCTGGTGTACGCGTTGAGCGAGAACGGCGCGTTGAGCCTGTTCGAGGCGTCGCCCGACAAATTCAACCTCCTCGCCCGCAGCCAGGTCTTGCAGGGCCGGGAGTGCTGGGGGCCGATGGCCTTTGCCGCTGGCCGGCTCGTCGTCCGCGACCTGACCAGGCTCGTTTGCCTGGACGTCGCGGCGCGGTGATCTCACGCCTGACCGCGCTCGCGCCACCCTGGAGTTGGCCAACGGCCGGTTGATCGCAGAGTGTAACGTAATACGTTACACTCTGGCCTGCGCGACGAGCGGGCCACGGGGTTCTCACCGCGAACTCGAGGTGGCGATCACCGGTTTCGGATGACCTTCATTCTCGTGCGTTTCCGCGCCGCCGCGACTCTTTACAAGTTCTGCGCCGAGCTCCGCAAACTATGCGGAGTTTTGCGGGCGGATTGTTGGCATGATGAGCCCGCCAACATCGCGCGGCTTGCTGCGAGCTGCGCGTTTCCACCATGAGCAGGTTTGCCGGCATCCCCATCACCCCGCGTCGCGATTTCATCCGCGCCGCGCTGCGATATCTTGCGCTCGGCGGTCTGGGCGTGCTCAGCGCGCTGGCGGTGATTCGCGGTGGCTCCCGGTGCATCAACGCGCCGGCGTGCAACGGTTGCCCGCGCGAACGCGACTGTGATCTGCCGCGGGCCCGCATTGCCGCTGCGCGCCGGCGCGGCGATTCGCCATGAGCGACCTCCCGACACCTCATTCCCGCCGGCAATTCTTCGGCAAGCTCGCCCAAGGGGCGGTGGCGTTCGGTGCCGCGCCGGGCGCGGTGTTTTCCGCCACCAATCCGTTCGCCTACGATGTCAGCCGATTCGGGCGAACCGATCCGGCCATGATTGGCTGGGAGGAAATCTCCCGCCGGACGACGCCGCTACCGGAGGCACGCCGGATCGCGATCGGCACCGGCAACATCGTGCACGTCGCCGCGGGAAGCGAGATTGTGCGCTGGAAAACCGACGGCGCGCTGCCGTCGCTGAAGGCGGGAGCGATGGTCACGTGTCTCGCGCTCCCGCGCGACGAGCTCGTGTTCGCCGGCCTGCGGGATCGCATCGTGTCGTTCGATACGGAGGGGCGCGCGCGGGTGATATGGCAGGCGGAGAACGACGGTTCGTGGTTCTCCGGACTCGCCGTTTCCGAGCACGACATCTGGATCGCAGACTCCGGGCTTCGCGTAATCTGGCACTGCGATCGCGCGGGAAAAGTGTTGGGGCGCGTTGGGCAGAAAGACCGCGAACGCGATCGCGCAGGCCTCGTCGTACCGAGCCCGTTTCTCGACGTGCGGCTTCATCCCGACGGATTGCTGCGCGTCAACAATCCCGGCCGGCATCGCGTCGAGGCTTACACGCCCGAGGGCGACCTCGAGTTTACTTGGGGAAAACCCACGGCGGCTGTCCCCGGCTTCTGCGGCTGCTGCAATCCCATCGCGCTCGCGATTCTGCCGGACGGCCGGATCGTCACCGCGGAGAAAGGTCTGCCGCGCGTGAAGGTCTACGCGAGCGACGGCACCTTCGAATCGGTCGTGGCCGGCACGGAGACGTTTGCCGAAAACGTGCGGCGCTGCGGCAACGCGAGCGATTGCACGCGCGGCGGGCTGGACGTCGCGGTCGATTCGGAGGGCCGCATCCACATCCTGGATCGTGTCACGGGCGAAGTTCGCGTGATGCGTCCGAAGGCGCGGGCATGAAACCAGGCGTCGATCCCGAACCGCGCGGCCGCCGTCACTTCCTGCGCGGTGGCGCGCGGCTTATGGCCCTGACGGGTCTGGCCGGAGTTGCCGGTCGATTGGCCCCGCGGACCAGCGCGCAGACGAGCGTCTGGCAGATCGACCCGCTGAAGTGCGTGCACTGTTCGAACTGCGCGACCGAGTGCGTGCTCAAGCAGTCCGCGGTGAAATGCGTGCATGCGTTCGCGATGTGCGGCTACTGCGAACTGTGCACCGGCTATTTCGAGCCCGAGCCGAACGCGCTCACCACCGCGGCGGAAAACCAGCTCTGCCCGACGAACGCGATCAAGCGCACCTACGTCGAGGATCCGTACTACGAGTACGAAATCGACGAGGCGCTTTGCATCGGCTGCGCCAAATGCGTCGAGGGCTGCTCGCGCTTCGGCAATGGCTCGATGTTCCTGCAAATCCGTCATGACCGCTGCCTGAACTGCAACGAATGCGCCATTGCCCGGTCGTGTCCGGCCGAGGCGATCAGCCGGGTGCCGGTCGGTCATCCTTACCGGCTGAAGACCGGAGGCCATTAGCGTGGCGCACCGCGCATGGCTTCTGCTCTTGTTCGCGGCGGCGGCGCTCGGCGCGGAGTCGCGCTTTCCTCCGCCGGATTTCGAGGGAGGCCACCAGGTGCCCGTCCCAACGACGCCGGCGGCGCGCGCGCTGACGCTCGAATATCTCGATGTCGTCGTGCTCGTCGCGGCGCTCGGACTCGCGACGTGGCTTGTCTATCGCAGCCGTTCGCGCCGGGGAATCACCTGGCTGTCGCTGTTCAGCCTGGGGTATTTCGGATTTTACCGCCGCGGCTGCGTGTGCGCGATCGGCGCGATCCAGAACATCGCGTTCGGCGCGTTTGAGCCCGGCTACGCGATTCCGCTGACGGTGCTGGCGTTCTTCGTCGCACCGCTGGTCGTCGCGCTGTTTTTCGGCCGGACGTTCTGCGCCGCGGTTTGCCCGCACGGCGCGCTGCAGGACCTCGTGCTCGTCAAGCCGCTGAAGGTTCCGTCCTGGCTCGAGCACGGGCTGGGTGTGCTGCCGTTCTTCTTCGTCGGTGCCGGCGTGATCTTCGCGGCGACCGGCAGCGCGTTCCTAATCTGCCGATACGATCCGTTCGTGCCGCTGTTTCGGCTGACGGGCTCGGTCGGGCTGCTCGGGCTGGGCGCCGCGTTTCTCGTCATCGGCACGGTGATCGGCCGGCCATATTGCCGTTTCTTCTGTCCGTACGGGGCGCTGCTGCGACTCGCGAGTCTTGCGGCAAAGTGGCGCGTGCGCGTCACGCCGGACACGTGCACGCAATGCCGGCTGTGCGAGCATTCGTGCCCGTATGGCGCGATGCGCGAGCCGAGCGGTGGTGCGGCGGCGGCTGAGAGTCCCCCCATCGAGCGGCGGCGACTCACGCTGCTGCTGCTCGTGCTGCCGGTGTTAATCGGACTTGGCGCGCTCGCCGGCTACCAGCTCGCCCCGGCCGCCGCCCGGCTGCATCCGACGGTCGCGCTCGCCGAATTCCATCTCCGCAATCAGGCGTCGCCCACAAAATATCCGGCGATGACGCCGGAGGCGCTCTCGCTGGAACGCGCCGCCGCGGATCCCGAGACTCTGATCGCTTCCGCCAAGAGGGTTCGGCAACGCATCACGCTCGCGAGCTGGCTGCTGGGAGCCTGGGTGGGGCTCGTCATTGGCGCGAAGCTCATTGCGTTGTCGGTCCGGGTGACGCGCACCGATTTCGAACCCGATCGCGGTGGCTGCGTGGCGTGTGCGCGCTGTTTCCTCTCGTGTCCGAACGAGCGCGTCCGGCGTGGGCTGCCGGTCGAGGCGTTGCCGGCCGCGGCCGCGGCGGAGCCGGCAGTCGCGGCCGTCGCGGCGGATGCGAAATGATGCATCTGGATTCTCAATCACGAACGAACGCGCGCACGCCGAGAGGTGGACGGCGTCCTCCCGTCTTCGCCCTGCGGGCTACGACGCGGCGGGAGACTGTCGGCGCGCCGAAGGCCTGGCGAAGGCGGCCGGGCGCCGTCGGCTGGTTTCCGCAGCCAGAACGCGCCCGGAGGTCGCGTTCCACCTCGATCCGATGGGTTAACTCCGGCTGATCATGCGCGCCGTATCCGCAGCGACCCGACACCGAATCGCGCTCACGACGGCGGCGATCGCCGCCGCGTTTGTCGTCACGGTCGCCGGCGTCCTCCTTTACCAGCGCGTCACCGCGACCACCAACGATCCGTGGAAGTCGCCGCAATTGCTCGCCCTCAAGGAGCGGCTGCGCGCCGCGCCGGCCGACGCCGCGGTCAAGGAGCAGATTCGCGTGCTCGATCTGCAGTTCCGCCGCGATTACCGGCAGCGACTGCGGCTCGCCGGTTCGGGCGGGTGGCTGATTCTCGGCGGCGCGCTCATGCTGGTCGTTTCGCTGCAGGCCGCCGCCAAAACGAAGGAGCGCCCGCCGCAGCCACGGCCCGATCCCGAGGCGGGCCGGCGCGCCGTACACGTGGCGGCGCGCTCGCGTACTGCCGTGGCGATCGCCGGCGGCGTTGGAGTCGCGGCGATGCTCGTGATTGGACTTGGCGTGCGTTCCTCGCTCGATGCCGGGCGCAACGCGGCCCAGCCCGCGCCGATTGCCGAAAGCCTGCCATCCGCGGAGGAATTTGCCCGCAACTGGCCGCAGTTCCGCGGCCCGGGCGGCAGCGGAGTCGCGGCGGGACCCGACGCACTGTTGCAGTGGGATGCACCCGGCGGCCGCGGCGTTGTCTGGAAATCGCCGGTCCCGGCGCCGGGTTTCAATTCGCCGATCGTCTGGGGCGATCGCGTCTTCATCTCGGGCGCGACCGCCGACGTCCGCGAAGTTTTTTGTTTCGAAGCGGCGACCGGCAGGCTCGCCTGGCGGGCGCGGATCGATCCGCCGCCCCGGCCCGCGCCGAAAACGAAGGTGAGCGAAATGGCCGGGTTCGCGGCCTCGACCATGGCGACGGATGGACGCCGCGTGTATGCGATTTTTGCGCGCGGCGAAATTGGCGCGGTGAGGTTCGACGGCACCGTGGCCTGGACGAAGAACATGAGCGTCACCGAAAATCCGTACGGTCACGCCAGCTCGCTCGCGGTGTGGCAGGGACGCGTGATCGTGCAGTTCGATCAGGAGGGCCGCGGCGGTTCGCGGCTGGTGGCGCTCGACGGTGCGACGGGTCGGGTCGTGTGGGAGAAACCGCGCGAGGTCAGCAGTTCGTGGGCGTCGCCGATCGTGATCGAGGCGGCGGGCAGGACGCAGATCATCACGGTGGCCGAGCCGTGCGCCATCGCTTACGCGTTTGGCGACGGGAGCGAATTATGGCGGGCCGAGGCGGCGCATGGCGAGGTGGTGCCGTCGCCGATTTTCGCGGGCGGACTCGTCATGGTGGTGCATCCCTCGGCCGCGCTGACGGCGATCAAACCCGATGGCAGCGGCGACGTAGCCGCGACTCACGTCGTGTGGAAGGCGGAGGACAACGTGCCGGACGTCACCAGCCCGGTGAGCAACGGCGAACTCGTGTTCATGGTCGAAAGCGGCGGCATGCTCGCGTGTTTCGACGCGAAGAACGGCAAGCGGGTGTGGGAACATGATCTCAAGGAGCAGGTGCAGGCTTCGCCGCTCATCGTCGGCCAGCGACTCTACGTGCCGTGCGCCGAAGGACTGACGATCGTGGTCGAGGTCGGGCGCCAGTACCGCGAGCTGGCGCGCAATCCACTCGGTGAAAAGATTCTCGCGAGCCCGGCGGTGCTGGGCGGCCGGCTCTACCTGCGCGGCGCCGAGCACCTTTTCTGCATCGCAAACCCGGAGGCGAAACCGTGAGCACCGCGGTCCGCGAATTCGATCCGAAGTTCGTCGAGCTGGTGGTGGCGCAGATTGGACGCGGCCCCGAGGCGCTGATTCCGATTTTGCAGCGACTGCAGGACACGCATGGCTACCTCCCCGCCGAGGCGTTGGAAAAGGTGTGCGCGATCACCTCGATTCGTCCGGCCGATGTGACCGGCGTATCCAGTTTCTACGACATGTTCCGGCTGGCGCCGGTGGGCAAGCACATCGTGCGCGTCTGCACCGGCACGGCCTGTCACGTGGCTGGCTCGGACAAGGTGGTCGACGCGCTGCGACTGCACCTGCGGATCCCACCGGACGGCGACACCGATCCCAAACGGCAATTCACGGTGGAACCGGTGGCGTGCCTCGGGTGCTGCACGCTCGCACCGGTCGTGAGCCTCGACGGAACGATTGTCGGCCATGCCAGCGCCGAGAAAGTGCCGGAGATGATCGGCAATTTCCTCGCGAACGCCGCGAAGCCGGCCCGGAAGGAATCGACGGAGACGTTGACGAAGCATGCCGCCCGGGCGGGCACGACGACGATTCATGTCGGACTCGGCTCGTGCTGCATGGCGAAGGGCAGCGACAAACTCTTTCACGCGTTGCGGGCCGGCGCGCAGGCGAGCGGCGCGCACGTGAACGTCAAGCGCGTCGGCTGCGTCGGCATGTGCCATCGCACGCCGTTGATCGAGGTCGCGCCGGCCAACGGCGCCAATCGATTCTTCGCGGACCTCACGCCGGAGCACGCGACCGCGTTGCTGCGCACGCAGGTGCCGCGCCGCGGCCTGCTGAACCGCGCCACGCACCTGTGGCAGAGCGCGGTGGATTCACTGTTGATCGACACCGAGGCGCCGGCGGCCGAGGTCGCGCGCGCGGCCATGAACGTCCGCGATCCCGGCGTGCACGCCTTTCTCGGCCGGCAGGTTCATCTCGCCACGGAACACTTCGGCCGGATCGATCCGCTCGATCTCGATGAATACGTCGCGCACGACGGCTTCGTCGCGCTGCGCCACGCGCTGGCGGATCTGAAGCCCGACGACGTGGTCACGCTGATCGAGCGCTCCGGCCTGCGGGGACGCGGCGGTGCCGGCTTCTCCACCGGGCAGAAGTGGCGAACGATGGCGGCGCAGCCGGGCGAGAAGAAATTCGTCATCTGCAACGGCGACGAGGGCGACCCCGGCGCGTTCATGGACCGGATGATCCTCGAGTCGTTTCCGTTTCGCGTGATCGAGGGCATGGCAATCGCGGCGCTCGCGACGGGTGCGGATGCCGGCATCTTCTACATTCGCCACGAATATCCGCTCGCGGTGAAGCGCGTGCGCATGGCGCTGGCGACGCTCGAGCGACGCGGCTGGATTGGCGAAAAGCTGCTCGGAGCCGCACGGCCGTTTCACGTCTCGATCATGGAGGGCGCGGGCGCGTTCGTCTGCGGCGAGGAGACCGCGCTGATTGCCTCGCTGGAGGGCCGGCGTGGCATGCCGCGGCTGCGACCGCCGTTTCCCGTCGAAAGCGGGCTCTGGCAGAAGCCGACGTTGGTCAACAACGTCGAGACGCTCGCGCTCGTGCCATGGATCCTGCGCCACGGGCCGGACCGATTCGCGGCGATCGGCACCGCCAAGAGCAAGGGAACGAAAGTTTTTGCGCTGGCCGGCCAGGTGCGGCGCGGCGGGTTGATCGAGGTGCCGATGGGCACGACGATCCGCGAGATCGTCGAGGAGATCGGCGGTGGTGCGCCGGAGGGGCGACGGTTCAAGGCGGTGCAGATTGGCGGGCCGTCGGGCGGTTGCATCCCCGCGCGGCTCGCGGGCACGCCGATCGACTTTGAGGCGCTGGGCGAGGGCTGCGCAATCATGGGATACGGCGGGGTGACGGTGCTCGGCGACGCCGCCCAGCTCGTCGGCCTGGG
>Ga0080064_1003199_pt1 | contig 24776 bp, 18 predicted proteins | sample Subgrocontami54m_FD_69260 | JGI IMG/M metagenome (GOLD analysis project Ga0080064, IMG submission 69260) | Subsurface groundwater microbial communities from S. Glens Falls, New York, USA - GMW46 contaminated, 5.4 m (SPADES assembly) (version 2) ...
GAGGCATTCATTGCTATGTGGAATCGAGATCCCACGCCGTTCGTATGGACGAAGTCAGCACATCGCATCGTTCGAGATCATCGCCGCCTTATGAAACGGACTTCGCATACGTCATACTAGCTGCCTTGCGGCGGGTTGCCTAGAGCTTAGAGAGTCGCTCGCAGGCGTTCTGGAGTTCGACCTCCGTTTTCGCGAAGCAGAATCGCACGAACCGATCGCCGGCATGCCCCTGATAGAACGCGGAACCGGGGACCGTCGCTACGCCGGTGCGCCGCAGAAGTTCCATCGCGCGGTCCTTGCTCGTGGTCCCTGCGACCCGGCCAACATCGGCGAGAACATAGTATGCGCCCTGAGGCACGATTGGAGTGAGTCCGGCGCTCTCCAGCGAGGCGCAGAGCATGTCACGTTTCAATGTGTACTCGCGCTTGAGATTCTCGTAGTAGTCCGCCCCGACCGAATCGATTCCGCGCGCGACTGCGAGCTGGAGCGGTGCTGGCGCGCAAACGTACACGAGGTCGTTCATGTAGCCGATCATGCGCGACCAGCGCTCGTCCGCCACTGCGTACCCGATTCGCCAGCCAGTGATACTGAAGGTCTTCGAGTAGCTGCCGATCGTAATGGTTCGGTCCGCGAGCGCAGGGATGGATGCGGGACTTATATGCTGACGACCATCGTACAGCAGGTACTCGTAGACCTCATCGGTGAACACAAAGAGATCGTGCTTGCGGGCGATCTCACCGATCGCCTCGAGTTCGGCACGCGTCCAGACCTTGCCGCACGGATTGCAGGGAGTGTTGATCATGATGCCCCGAGTGCGCGGCGTGATCGCCCTCTCGAGGGCGGCGATGTCACAGCTCCAATCGGGGGCATGCAAAGGGACGAACTGTGGCTCGAGATCGGCCGACTGGAGGGTGTTCAGATGGTAGCCGTAGTACGGCTCGAACAGGATGACACCGTCGCCGGGATTCAGCAGGGCAAGACAAGCGCAATAGAACGCGCCGGTCGACCCGGCGCTGATGATCACGTGCCGATCGGGATCGACCTCGAGCCCGTTGTACGATTTCAACCGCCGCGCGAGAGCTTGCCGCAACTCGACGAGCCCGTCGTACCGAGTGTAGCTGTTGTAGCCCTCCGCGACCGCTGCGGTGACCGCTCGCTCGACAAGTGGCGGCAGCGGCGTGTCGCACACGCCTTGCGATAGATTGATCCCGCCGACCCGCTCGCACTCGATCGACATGTTGCGGATCTCGGATTGATGGATGAAACTGGCTCGTTTGCTCAAGGCTAGCGTCATGGCAAGTCGCTCCTACGTCGCACTCGCGAAGAACTCACGGATCGTAGCGCATGTTGCGTCGACGTGGGCTTCCGTGAGTTCCGCGCTCATGGGGAGTGAGATCACTTCCCGACACAGTGCGCTTGTCTCGGACATTTCGTGTTTGCCGAGCTTGAGCGCGGCGTGTTCCCACACCGGCTTGGGCCAACTGACCAGCGTCTCGACGCTCTGCTCGCGTAGATGGGCACGCAGTGCATCTCGTCGTTTCGACCGAATCACGTAGTTCTGGAACACGTCCGCGAAACGCTCCCCGGGAAAATGCGGCAGACGGAGGTCCCCGACGCCATCGAGTTGTCGGCGGTACCGCTCCGCCATGGCCCGACGGTGCTCGATCCACGACGGGAGGTGCCGCAACTTCACATCAAGGACGGCGGCCTGGACGTTGTCGAGCAGCGCGGTGAACCCATGACAGTGGTATTCGCCGGTCTCGCGATCCTCGCCGTTGAAGCGCAGCAGCGTCACCATCCTCGCGACGGCGGGGTCGTTCGTGGTAACTGCACCGCCGTCACCGTACGCGCCGAGCATCTTGAACGGGTAGAAACTAAAGCATCCCGAAAGACCGAACGAACCGGCGACCTGGCCGCCAAAGCGGGCACCGATCGCTTGGGCGGCATCCTCGATGATCGTGAGTTTGTGCCGGTCGGCGAGCATCCGGAGGGCGTCCATGTCGCATATGCGGCCGTTGAGATGAACGGGAACAATCGCCCGCGTTCTTGACGTGATCGCGCGTGCGGCGGCGTCCATGTCCATGTTGTGGTCGGACCCCACGTCGACCAGCACAGGGGTCGCGCCGCAGTGAACGATCGCGGAGATCGTGGCGACGAAGGTGTGCGCGACGGTGATGACCTCGTCTCCGGGACCGAGGCCAGCCGCCAACATCGAAAGTGCGAGCGCGTGATAGCCGCTGTTGAGGCCCACACAATACTTTGTGCCACAGAACTCGGCGAAGTTCGCCTCGAAGTCTCGCAACTGTCGTCGGGCGATCAGGTCGCCGCCGTCGAGGCACTCGTGTATTGCGGCGTCGATCTCCGGCTGGATGCTGCGATATGCCTGCACCGGCTGCACGAATGGGACTCTCCAAACCATGTCTCAACTCCTATGCGCTGACATTGCGATCGCGTTCCGCCGACGCCTGCGGAAGTCGCGCCACGCAATGAATGACGTAGTGGGCCAGATCGGGTCCCGTCCCGGCGATCCGAGCGGGAGTGCGATACGCGGCCATCTCGGGCGTGAGTTCGCCTGGAATCGGAACGAGTTTCCCGAAGGCAACCCTCTTGAGCAGTTCCTTTCCCCGCATCGTTTTCGGCATGAGTCCCAGTCGCACGACCGCCGCCTTCGCGCCACGGAGAACTCGATTGCTCAGCGTTGGCGTACCGACAGGCGAGTCGCCATAGAACTCGGTCTCGAAACCTGCTGCCACCAGCACGAGCCGCAGTTCGCTGGCGCCGAGATAACGCACGGAGAATGGACTCGGATTGAAGTCGGGGAGGTCCTTGTTGGCGGTACACACGAGAAGCGTTCCGCCCCGCCGAAGGACTCTCCGAGCTTCTGCGACAAATCGTTCCACATGAGGCAGGTAGTAGATCGCCTCATAGAGTACGACAACGTCGAAACTCTCATCGGAGAATGGCAACCTCTCGGCGTCGCCGAGGACGAGTTCGATGTTCTGTCGACGCGCATACGTCGCGCGCGCGATGGCGACGTTTCCCGAATCGATGTCAAGCCCGACGACTCGTCTCGCCTCCGACGCAAGAATTCCGAGCCCTTGCCCGACCCCGCAGGCAACTTCGAGGACTTCTCGATGTCGACAGTACGATTGCGCGAACCGGTATCGCGTAACGGCTCGCTCGAGCTGGGCGCGCGAGCCGCGCTGTCCCGGTCTCTCGGTGACGCTGGCGTAGTCGGGTGCGGACATCGCCTGTCTCAATCGATCACGGCAAAGCCGATGTACGGATCGAAGTGGACGCGCTCGATTCGCAGTTTCCCGAATCCAAGCGTGTCGAGGACGGCGCGCGTTTCCCCTGGCCACAGGGGGTTGTCCAGCTCGTCGAAAGCGATAATCGCTCCGCGGGGCATTCTCGGTACGAACTGTTCGATTGCGACGCGTGTCGGTTCGTAGAGATCGAAGTCGAGGTAGAGAAGACTGACGACGAGGTGCGGGTTGGCTACCACGAACTCAGGAATCGTCTTTGTGGCATCCCCGCGGACCAGATGCAGCTTGTCGATGTGGTTGAGCAGCCGATTCGAATCGTGAATCTCCCGCAGCTCGACGAGTTCGTCGTACACGTCAGCGTACAGATCGCCGGCTCGCACGTGTTTGGACTTCTCGCTCACGTCCTTTTCGCCGACGCCGGGAAACCCGCCGAAACTGTCGAAGCCGTAGATGCGACGCGTAAAGTTGATGGGTTCCATGATCGCGCTGAAATGCGCCCACGCGAATAAGCTGTGCCCGCGGAACACTCCGCACTCCACGATCGATCCCTTCACTGGCAGAATGCGCTTGAAGATCTCGTACTGTGCGAGGGTCTTGGTCAACGCTTGGCGTCGAATGAATTTCGTGAACGAGTCGAGTTTCTTCTCCCATGCGTCCGGGGAGCGATCGAAGACTTCGTGGAGTCGCGCGCCGACGGTCTGCTCGGCATTCGTTCGAAAGCCGCCTTCAACTTCGGCGCCCTGCTTGTTCTCCTTATCCATCGAACACCTTCGCGAGACGTCGAGCGATCGACTCGTCGTCCAGTTCGTAGCGCCGCCGCAGCCACGGCAGCGTGCCATGCGTGTCGCAGTACTCGTCGGGCAGCGCGATCTTGGCGAAACGCCCGACGAATCGGGTCTCGAAGAGCAACTCGGCGATTGCAGTGCCCAGGCCGCCAATCACGCTGTGCTCCTCGACGGTCACGACCGCGCGAGAAGTCCGCACGATTTCCCGGATTCGTTCCGCGTCGAACGGTTTTAGCGTCGGCACACTGAACAGCGAAGCGCCGATCCCGTTCGCTTGCTTCAGCCGGTCGACCGCGGTGGCCGCTGTCGCCGTAATGTGCCCGGTGCTGAACACGACGAATCGATCGTCGCCGTTGCGCACGCGGATGGGCGACGCGACACTCGCCACGTCGTTCTCGTGAACGTTGGGGTCGTTGTTCTGTCCAACTCGGATGTAGGTGGGACCACTCGCGGTCAGTGCCCAGCGTAGGGCGGCGGTCAGCTCACGAGGGTCAGCAGGGGCGATCACGCGGAGACCGGGCAGGCTGCGCGCCATCGCCAAGTCCTCGATGGCATGGTGGGTAACGCCTTCGTGCCCGTAGCTCAACCCGCCACCCACGCCGATGAGTACGACGTTGAGACGCGGTGCGACGACGTCGACTCGTACCTGCTCGAACGCGCGAAAGAACACAAACGGCACCATCGAGTAGCACACCGGTCGGATTCCCGTCATCGCCATGCCACCGGCGATAGACACCATGTTCGCTTCCGAGACGCCGGCATTCGTGAACCGGGCCGGGTGCGCGTCACGGAACGGTTCGAGGACTCGAAATCCGAGATCCGCCGTGATGAAGTGCAGATCCACACCCTCCGTCGCGAGTTGAGCGAGCGTCCGCACCGCCGTGTTACGCATTGGGCAACTCCGCGAGCGCGGCTGCGAGTTCCGTTGGGTCTGGACAGCGGTAGTGCCAAAGGAGCGAGTTCTCCATGAACGAGACCCCCTTCCCCTTCACGGTGTCGGCGATGATCGCACTCGGTTTGCCAGGCTCGAACGGAACTGCATGCAGCGCGTCGACGATTTGCCCGATGTCGTGACCGTCGATTCGGCGAGTGGACCAACCGAACGCACGATACCGCTCGTGAAGCGGTTCGATCGAATTGATCTCCGCGGTGTTCCCGAGCGCCTGGATCTTGTTGAAGTCGACGATCGCGACGAGTTGATCGAGCTTTTGGTGTGCCGCGAACGAGGCGGCTTCCCACACCGCGCCCTCCTGTTGTTCTCCGTCGCTCATCAACACGACCGCGCGCCAGTTCTCCCGGCGCAGGCGCGCCGCGAAGGCGAGCCCAGCGCCCACGGACAGTCCATGGCCGAGTGAGCCGCTGCTCACCTCGATTCCCCAGTCTGCATGTCGGTCGGGGTGGTGTCCGAGTGGACCGCCTTCGATCCCGTAGGACGCGAGGACGTCTGTTGGGAGCCAGCCGCGCTGCTCGAGACACGCGTAGAACGGCACGCACGCGTGTCCCTTGCTCATGATGAATCGGTCACGCTGTGGATCTCGCGGCGACTCGATGCGCAGGAAATCGAAGTACGCGGCCACGAGCAAGTCGACACAGGAGAGCGATGATCCGATGTGTCCGGTCTTCGCCGCGTGTGAGAGTTCGACGGTCAGGCGCCGTATTCTCCGAGCCCGGGACTGGTGCGCGGCAGTCTTCTCGACGGTTCGGGTCACGACGGCGATCCACTCGATGCCACTCGCGAGTCGACGTCATATGTCGCGCCGGTCGACGAGGGTGGGTGAGCGACGGACCCGGAATTGCCGACAGTTGCGACGCGCGTGCGAAAAATTGTCGAAATCGTCTGCCAGATGATTGACAGGTCGATGGCGAAGCTGCGCTCGTGAACGTACTTCAGTTGCAGTCGCAGCTTCTCTGGTCGAATCAAGTCGAGGTACGCTTGGTCTGGGTCTGCGTATCCCGACGCCTTGATGATCTCGCCCTCGTTGTGGAAGCGAAGCGACGACCAGTCCGTGATGCCGGGACGCACGGTGAGTATTTCTTTTTCGTCGTCCGTGTAGAGATCCACACACCACTTCACCTCGGGCCGCGGACCGACGAGGCTCATCTCACCGACTAGGACGTTGATCAGTTGCGGAAGCTCGTCAACCTTGAGTCGTCGTATCACCCGACCTACTCGCGTGATCCGGTTGTCGGTATCGCTCGTCGTGTCCGGACCTTTCGTTTCGCGAACGAACATGCTGCGAAACTTGAACAGCCGGAACGGACGGCCGCGGAGTCCGATGCGCTCCCCACGGTAGAACACCGGCCCGTCCGACTCGAGACGAACGGCGGCCGCCACGCCGAAGAGGGGCACCGCGAGCACGGCGAGCCCTCCGGCCGACGCGACGATGTCGAGCGCGCGCTTGGCGATATCCTGCGCGATGGAGCGCCGTTTCGTCATGGGTGGGTCGGTGAAAATGGGGCACAACGATGTCATCCGGCGCTTGCTGGCGTCAAGACCGCGGAATCGCAGACATCCGTTGCGTCGGCGACGTGCTAGCGTTCATCGAGTGACGTCGCCGGGTGCAAGCGGCGCCGCGACGACGCAGGACGCTGCCGATGCTCGCATCGCACCTGGACCCGGATCGACTCGCGGACTGGATCGCGGCCACACGAGCGCGCACCAGCGTCGTCGAGGTCGCGATGGCGCTCTCGCGTTTTCCTGATCTTCAGCTGCTCGTATTCAAGGGTGCTCACCTCGCCGCGCTCGCCGGCGACGCACGGACGTACCGATTCTATGACGACGTTGACGTTGCGGTCGTTCGCGGTTCGTTCGACGCGGCCATCGGTGCGCTTCGGGCGGACGCACAGTTCTCCGTGTCCGGAGCGCGCCAATCCGCGCTCGTTCGAGTCCGTCCGAGCGGCGGAATCGTCGACCTGCAGCGCCGCGCGCTTCCTCGGTTCCTGGCTCCCAACACGAACCGACTCGTCCTTTCCCGGGCGCTCCGATTCGATTCGCACTTCGGGCCGCAGACGTGGGTTCCGCGGGCGGCGGACGCTGCGGTGATCTCGCTCGCACACCTCGCGAAAGACGGATTTCTCCGGCGACGCGTCGAGAACGCCGTCGTCGACCTCAAGATTCTCTCAGAGCTCGTGACTCCGGCGGACTTCGCCGTCGCCGTCGCCGCGCTCGGTGCTCGTCGCGCCGTGATCGCGTCGCTTGCAATGCTCGACGAGCGCGCGCCGGCCGGTTGGCTCAGCGCGCTCGCCGACGCGGCCGAGGTGAAGCGCATCCGCCGCGTTGCCGAGTGGGTGCGTTCGACGACACCATCGTCCTGGGGTACCAACCCGTTCGCGCATCCTCTTCTCGCCGACCGGATCGCCGACCGGCTGGCCGGGGTGGCCTGGGGCGTAGTTCAATCGGTGCGGTTTGCGACCCTGAGACGCCTCGGCAAGCTCTGACCCTGCAGTCCGCACCTCGTTTTTCATGCTGAGTTCGCATTGTAACGCGGATCCAATGTGGTATGGATCACGACACCTCGGGCGCCGGGGCTGCCGTGTTGGGTGCTTGATAGTTCTCACGCCAACACGCAACTCACTCCGGCGAGGGCTGCATGGTGCGAATCGTCACGCGAACCGCTCAATTTGTCGTGGATCTGCTGGTCCTCGCGGCTGCGTTCGGTCTCGCGTTCTTCCTGAGATTCGAGGGTGCGATTCCCCGGCCGATGTTGACCCGCCTCGGACTGACCATCGGCGTCGTCGTCGCATTCCAGTTCGCAACGCTCGTACTGTCCGGCGTGCACCGTGTTGCCTGGCGGTATGTCGGCCTTCCTGATGTCACACGAATCGCGGGCGCGGTCGGTATCGCGACGACCGGACTTCTCGCGAGCCGCCTCCTGTTGGGCGCAATGCTCGCGAGCCGGCCAGGCCTCGAGCGGGTGGCGATCCCGCTCGGCGTGATCTTCGTCGACGCGGCATTTGTCTTCCTGGGAGTCGTGGGAGTTCGAGTCCTGCGTCGCTTGGTCGACGAACACTCGCACGCGGATCGGCGTGCGGACAGTGGCGACGCCGTCCCGACCGTGCTCGTCGGGGCCGGACGCGCGGGTGTGCTCGTCGCTAAGGAAATCGCAAGCCGCCCCGATCTTCATATTCGCCCGGTCGCGTTCCTCGACGACGACCGCTCAAAAGTCGGCGAGATGGTCCACGGCATCCGGGTCGTCGGGACGACGAAGGACCTCGCCGCGGTTTGCCGCGATCTCGGCGCGACGCAGGCGTTGATCACCGTCGCGAGCGCCTCGGGAGGCGACATTCGCCGGATCGTCGAGTTGTGCAAGGAAGCCGGCGTCGTACCCAAGGTGATTCCGGGCTTGTTCGAGATCGTCGCAGGTCAGCTAAACCTTTCCCGAATCCGGGAGGTGGCGATCGAGGACCTCCTCCGACGCGAACCCGTCACACTCGACAACACTGAGATCGTGCGCCTCGTGGAAGGTCAGACGGTTGTTGTGACGGGCGCAGGTGGGAGCATCGGGTCGGAGCTGTGTCGTCAGCTCGCGTCGTTTTCACCCGGTCGGCTCGTGCTCGTCGAGCGGTCTGAGAATTTCTTGTTCGCGATCGACCGCGAATTGCGCGAACGGCGTCCGGACCTGAACGTCTTCGCGGTGCTGGCGGACATCGCGGACCGCGACCGAATGAAGGAAGTCTTGGGGCGATTTTGTCCGAGCCTGGTGTTTCACGCCGCGGCCCACAAACACGTTCCGATGATGGAGATCAATCCCGTCGAGGCGCTGCGAAACAACACGCTTGGGACCCAGTCGCTGGCGGATCTCGCCGACGCGCACGGAGTCTCTCACTTCGTGATGATTTCGACCGACAAGGCGGTGAACCCAACGTCGGTGATGGGCGTCTCGAAGCGCGCGGCCGAGATCTACATCCAGGCGCTTTCCCAACGCAGCAAGACGAAGTTCGTCGCGGTGCGATTCGGGAACGTGCTCGGCTCGAACGGTAGCGTGGTTCCGATCTTCCAGGAGCAGATCGCTCGAGGTGGCCCCGTCACCGTCACGCATCCTGAGATGACGCGATACTTCATGACCATCCCCGAAGCGTGCCAGCTGGTGCTCCAGGCAGCGTCGATGGGCGATGGTGGCGAGATATTCATTCTCGACATGGGGCAGCCGGTGAAGGTCGTCGACCTTGCTCGCGACTTGATCGAATTGTCGGGCTACCGCGTCGGCGAGGACATCGAAATCGCTTTCACGGGGATCCGTCCGGGCGAAAAGCTGTTCGAAGAACTTTCGACGGACGACGAAAACACCGCAAAGACGCTGCACCCGAAAATCTTCACCGGGCGCATCAAAGCGCATGAGATCGCCGATGTCCGGCGGCACTTTGCTGAGCTGCAGGAGCTATTGACGGTGGGCGATCCGGACGCGACTCGCGAGGCGTTGCGTCGGCTGGTTCCTGAGTACCAGCCGAGCCGACGTCTGACGGCGGTTTCGGGCACTGCCCCGGCTCCCCGGCCGGAGCGGAGTGCGCGTCCCCGACGGACGACCGCATCCGGTCGTCGCTGATCGCGCTCCGTCGCGTCGGAGGGTTCGTGTATACTCGCCGCGGGAATGATGGAACGTATACGCATCGGCAGCCTGCGGAGAATCTGGGTCGCTGCGAGTTGCATCGCAGCGATGCAGGGCTGCGCGATTCGTCACTCGTCGACGCGGGACGCGGCGGTTGAGATCGTCACGCAGGATCAAGGACCGGAGCGTCCTGACACGGTCCAGGTCTTCGATGTGCTCGATGCGCCCGACGTCGGGCAGGACAGCCCAGACTCCACGGTCGCAGACGTCGCGGATGTCGGCGACGGTCTCGACGTCGTCGACGCCTCCGACACGCCGGACATCGTCGTAGTCGACGTCGCTGACGTCGTCGACGTCGTGATGTGTAGCGGCAGCGACGTCCTTTGCGCTGGGCGCTGCGTGCCCGTGACACTGTCGTGCGGCGTGGGTGCGTGCGCTCGGACGACGCCGGGCTGCGTCGGAGGGTCGCCCGCGACGTGCGTGCCGGGCGCAACTGCCCCCGAGGTCTGCGACGGTATCGACAACAATTGCGACGGCATGGTGGACAACGGAGTGCCTCCCCCGACTTGTGGGTTGGGCATCTGCCTGCGTACGGGTGGCGCATGCAGCATGGGCGTGCCCGGAGCGTGCACCCCTGGGCGACCGAGTACAGAGGTTTGCAACGCGCTCGACGACGACTGTGACGGGATGACCGACGAAGGCGTCACGGATTCGTTTGATGGGACGACCCTGCGTCCCGAGTGGGATCCTGTGGGCGTCGGCGCAGCTCCGATGTTTACGCTCTCCGGCGGATGGCTACGAATTACCGATTCGCCGCCGGCACCGGCGCCGTCCCGCGTCGGCTACTCGTGGTTGTACGAGCCCGACACGGATCTCGGGAATCAGATCATTTCGCGCGTGTCCGTCGGCACCGCAGACTTCGACTTCTACACGACGTTCGATTGGAGCAGCAACGCTGCAGAATTGACGTTCGCGGGGCTAGCACTCACGAACGCATCGAACCAAATCGAGGTCTTCGTCGGCATGGTGGACGGCGACGGCGTGGGCCCAGGGGGTCCGACGGCGTTGATTCGACAAACAGCACCCACGAGCGACCAGCAGTGGATTGGGCCGCGACTCGCCGCGGGCGCGACATCGTATCGCGTATTCCGATCCTCTGGAGTGTTGGTCGTGCAGAATGCCGGCACCGAGGTCCTTCGCGCCGCCGGGAGTGTCCAAGACATCCGGCGCGTGGCAATCGTGACGGTCAGCTACCGCGATCCGGGCGGTGTCACGGCGGTCTTCGGCAGCTTCGGCGTCGACCGTGTCCAGCTTTGCTACTAGTCGTCCTGTCTCGTGAGCGAGGAATCCGACGCGTGAGAATCTGGTTGGTCACCGTCGGAGAACCCATTCCCGCCGACGCAGGAGGACAACGCCTCCTGAGAACAGGCATCCTCGCCCGCATGCTGTCGCAGCGCGGCCACGACGTGACGTGGTGGAACTCGACCTTCGATCACTCGCACAAAGTGTCCCGTTACGAATCAACGACGGAGCTGACGGACCGCGACGGCTATCGGCTCGTTCTGCTGCACGGACGGCCGTACGGCGGAAACGTCTCGCTGGCCAGAATCGTCAATCACTGGCAAGTCGCGCGCTCGTTTCGACTTGAGGTCGCTCGGCGCCCTGAACCCGACGTCATTCTCTGCTCCCTTCCGCTCCTCGAGCTGTGTGTGGAGGCCGTGCGATACGCTCGTTCCCACGACATCCCGTGTGTGCTCGATGTGCGCGACTTCTGGCCGGACATCCTGGAGGAGATGGCTCCGATCGCGTTCCGTAGAGTCGCGCGGCGCGCATTGTTTTGGATGCGACGGGAGGTACGGTTTGCGACGCGGCAAGCGACCGCGATCACCGGAATCACGGACGCCGCGGTTGACTGGGCTCTTGGCTACGCGGACCGTCGGCGCCACGAATCCGATGTTGCGTTTCCGCACGCCTATCGCGACGCGGCGCCGGACCAGCAACAGCGAGTCGCCGCGGAAGCGTTCTGGGACGAGAAGGACATCGTCGCGAACGCCGGTCCGATCACCGCCTGCTTCATCGGGAGCCTAACGTCGCGCGCCGAACTCGACACCGTGCTGGACGCGGCGGAGCGCGTCGGGGCGGGGGGCGGACCGAAGATTCGCTGGGTGATCTGTGGCACCGGGGAAGACCACGCCCGACTCGCAGAGCGCGCTTCGCGAATTCCGAGCGTGGTCATGCCGGGGTGGGTGACCGCGGCCCAAATTTGGGTGCTCATGCGTCGGGCACACGTCGGGTTGCTGCCGTACCGCAGTTCGTTCGATTTCGTGCGGAGCTACCCGAACAAAGTCGCCGAGTACCTGTCGGCAGGGCTCCCCATCGTCAGCAGTTTGCGAGGTCAGGTGGAAGCGCTGATCCAGCAACGGATGTGTGGAGTGAGCTATCGCAACGAGGACGTCGCAGCGCTGGCATCAGCCGTCCGTGAATTGTCGGAGCACCCCGCGCAACGATTCGACATGGCGAGAAACGCGCGCGCCGTGTTCCTGGCGGAGTTCATGGCGGAGACGGTCTACAATTCGTTTTGCGAATATCTCGAGGGATTCGGTGCCCGCCGTGCGCGTTCTGCCCCGAGCGATTCCGGTGGCGGACGAGACTCGCGCGGCGCGACTTCCGGCCACCGTGCTGCCTCGGCGACGCCTCGCGCGCAGGGCAACTCGAGATTGCCTGACGCGATCGCGACCACGCGCTCGACAAGCGACCATTCACCTCGCCGGGCGCCCAGCTCCGGTCAAGAGCCCAACTATGATGCCTGAACGCCAGATCGCCGGATTGGTCGAAGAACTCAAGCGCGCCGCCACTCGAACGAACGAGCAGTGGATGGCGTCTCTCGACGAACGCAAGCGGGCAGAACTGGAGTTCCACGACAAGTGTCGTGATCCGAACGGAAAGCAGGTGCTCCCGCAGGACACGTACGAAATGTTGCATGGCAACAAGAAGTACTATTCCACCGTTGCCCTCTCCCGGGAGTTCGTGACGGGGTGGATCAAGCGGCACGCGGAAGGTCGAGTCTTCCTCGACTACGCGTGCGGCAACGGCGAGAACGCGCTTGCGGCCGCACGGAGCGGAGCGGCGCTCGCGATCGGGATCGACATCAGCAGCGTTTCAGTGGAGAACTGCCGACGCAAGGCACAAGAACTCGGACTTGAGTCGAACACGTTTTTCCTGCAAGGCGACTGCGAGAATACGGGGCTGCCGGCCGGATCGATCGACACGGTCATCTGCTCCGGCATGCTCCATCACCTCGACCTGAGCTACGCGTTTCCGGAGCTTCGACGCGTGATGAAGGCGGGTGCGACCTGCCTCGGCGTCGAGGCACTGAACATCAATCCGATCATCAAGGCCTACCGCCTGCTTACGCCGTCCATGCGCACCGACTGGGAGAAATCGCACATCCTCGGGCCGAAGGACCTCACGTTCGCTCGGCGGTTCTTCGATGTGCACGACGTGCGCTACTGGCACCTTCTCAGCATCGGTGCCACGCCCCTCCGGAATACGCCGCTCTTCGAGACTGCGCTCGGCGTCGCGAACGGGCTCGACCGCGTCTTGCTCCGCGTCCCGGGATTCGCGCAGCTGGCATGGATGTTCACATTCGAGCTGGTTCGTAGACGCGACTAGCACCATTCGCATCGGGATGACGGCACGACACTTGACGCTCGCTGAATCGTGGCGACGTTGGCCGCACCTGGACATGGCATGACGCGGGCGCGAGTTGAATGGACGGTTGCTCACCGTTCCGCGAATGTCGTCCGGTTCGTGATTCTGTTCGGATGCGGTGCTGCGTGTTCACCGCGGGCGGTTGAACCAGCAGACGCAACCGACGATGCGGCTGCGCTCCGCGAAATCGACAGTCGCGGCGCGGACCGAGCTGACGAATTGGCGATCGACGTTGCATCGATCGACGCCGCCGCGTCCGATGCCAGCGCCGACGGCCCCGCGACGGCGACGGATTTGGCGACGCGATCCTCGGCGAACGCGCGCCGAGCGGCGCGGGCGGGCTCGAGGTGTATTTCGGTTCGCGGGGCAGGTTGCCTTCGACTCCGACGTTGCGGATCACTCCGACGTGGTGCTGCATGCTTTCCCGATGCCCCGAGAGTTGTGACAACCCGCGCCTCGGCGATCCGCTGTATGGAGACTGATCGTATCAATGAACTAGGCGGCGAGACGGTGCGACGAATCGCGAATAGACGGGTAGCATGGAGTGCATGAGGATGGTGAGCCACATGACCATGTCGCGCGAAGGCGAACACGAACGTAGCGGTGATGGTCGTGTCGGCCGCGAACCTGCGATCGATCCTCACGACCTGCGCAGCACGCGACGGCCGGGCGGCGCCCTCGTGTCGGTCATGCTGTTGCTGCTCGTCCCGCTCGCGTGCGGCCCGCGGTCCGTCGGCGGCGACGGCACTATGGACGACACGGGAGTCGACACGGGCGGCGGTGACCTCGGCGCAGTGCTCGACGGCTCGTCTGACGCCTCATTCGATTCAGGAAGCAGCGAAACGCTCGACGCATATTCAGACGCGCGCGCCGATGCTGGGCCGACGGATTCGACGAACGAGTCCGGATTCGACGGAACCGCCGACGTGTCGGACGCCGTCGACACGATCGACGCACCTAGCATTGATTCTCCTGTCCCGGACGTAGGACTCGATGTTCCCCGAGACGTTGCGGCCGACGTTGCAACGGACGTCTCGACCGACACGCCGAGCACCGATGTCGCTCCGGACAGCTTCATGGACTCGCCCGACGTAGTCGATGCGCCCGTCGTGTCGGATGTTCCAACCGACACCGGTGGTGCCGTGACGGTTCGGTTGGTGTCGCCCGTCGCCGGGATGCGCGTGGGCGTGCGCCCGGCACTGCGTTGGCTGCTCCCAGCCGGCGCCGACGGCGCGCGGATCGAGTTCTGCGTCCAACGCACATGCGCTGTCGTCGAGCGGACGGTTGATGTTGTTGGCTCAACGACGGTACTCGCCACGGCACTGCCCGCGGGACTTCACTACTGGCGCGTCCGACCGATGATTGCCGGCGTGCCGACTCGCGGGCCGACGGCGCCGTGGCATTTCGTCGTTTCGATTGCGACCCGCGTCGCGAGTGCGGGTGACTTCAACGGCGATGGCCGTGGCGATCTCGTGGCGGCGTTTCGCCACGCCGACGTGATGCGCGCCGGCGTGTCAATCTACTCGGGGCTGTCGCAGACGCCGATCGCGTTCCTGGATTCGGAGAATTCCTCCTCGATGGCCCCGTCAGCGGTCGCGTACGCGGGTGACGTCAATGGCGACGGATTCGATGACCTCCTCACGCGTCACTCGACGCTTCCAAGTTGGTTCGCGGGAGGTGCACTCGGACCGGGCGATCCGGGCACGATGCTCTCGACGGGCCGAAGCGCGGTCGCGGGCGCGGGCGACCTCAACGGCGACGGCTTCGACGACCTTCTCACATCGGACGACACATCGAGTGTGGCGGGCATGTCGTCCGCCGGACGCGTGTACTACTACCCGGGCGGTGCATCCGGGCCTCCGTTCATCCCGACCGTAACGCTCGTCGCACCTGTCCCGATGGCAGGCGGGCGATTCGGCCTCTTCGTCGCCAGCGTCGGTGACACGGATCGAGACGGATTTGCGGACGTCGTCATTGGTACGGCCATCGGACCGGCATACCTATTCCGCGGCTCCGCATCCGGTCCATCCGGTTCGCCACCGATCGCGCTCACAGTGCCCGGCGGTGGTCCGCCGCTCACGGACGGCGCGCGGGCTGGCGACGTCAACGGCGACGGATTCGACGACGTGATCCTGTGCGCAGGCGATTCGAGTGGATCGGCGGGCGGCACCGGACGCGTGCACTTCTATCCGGGCGCCAGTGCGGGGATCGCAGGCTCGCCGACGGCCTCGTGGGCGGGCGTGGGCGCGTTCTGGGGCGGCCACTGCGCCGGATCGACGGACGTGAACGGAGACGGCCTTGCGGACATCGCAGTTTCCTCGCTCGCTTCGGTCAGTGTGTTCGACGGCAGCGCCGGTGGCCCGGTGACTTCCGGAGCCGCGGTTCTGACCATACCCGGAGGACGGTTTGCGGCTGCCGCGGTCACGGGTCTCGCCGACATCGACGGCGACGGATTCGGAGATCTGGCGGTGGGTCAACCCGAGGCGGCCGTGAGCGGCCTCTCCAGTTCAGGAGCCGTGTACGTGTTCCGCGGCGCGGCGAGCGGCGTGAGCACGTCTTCGACGGAAATTGACTTCAACGGTGGCGAGGTCAACCTGGGAACGGTGCTCTCGAACTTGGGAGACATCAATCGCGATGGACTTGGGGACTTCGTCGCGCTGCTGTACGCGACGAACCGGACACTCGTGCGCTATGGCGTCCGCGGCTCGGCGTCCGGGATCGCTGACCTCATTCTCCCTTACGCCGCGAGCAGTGCTGTCATCGCGGACGTCAACGGCGACGGCTTCGGCGATGTTGTGCTCGGAGTCGCCGATGCGTTCAGCGGCGAGGGCCAACTCGTCTGGTTCCGTGGGAGCGCTGCGGGCATCTCGGCGACCGGAACATCCGTGTTCGCGCCCGACCCAGGCGGCTTCGGAAGTGCAATGTGCGCGATGGACGTGAACCGCGATGGCATACAAGACATCGTCGTCGGCGCATACCGAGCGCTCACGGTGGGTCGCGTGTATGCCTTCGCTGGAAACATGACGGGACTGGCATCTTCGCCGGCGCTCTCGTTGACGAATCCCGCGACAACCGGACGCTTCGGTCAGACGATGCAGTGCGGGATCGACCTGGACCGGGACAGCAACCCGGACCTCGTCATCGGCAGTCCGGGCTTCACGTCCCTCGGATCGAGCGTCGGTCAGATCCTCGTGTATCGCGGCACTGCGACGTCGCTCGCGCCGACGGCGGCGGTCATCATCGTCGGTCCGGGCGCACCGGACGGGCCAATGTCCGGGTTCTCGGAATCGCTTCTGGGCGTCCGCGATCTGGACCACGACGGCTACGACGACCTGGTTGTCGGCGCGCTGAACGCGCGAGTCGGTGGGGTCAACACCGGGCGAGCGTATCTCTATCGCGGTGGGAGTGACGTGCTGAACGCAGCGCGGGTGCAAGCAATCGATGGGTCATTGGAACTCGGTGCGAACTTCGGCAATTCGCTGGCGTCGACCGGGGACCTCGATGGCGACGGATGGTTCGAACTCGCGATCTCCGGTCCACGCGGGACCACGGGCGCCTTCATTCGTGTGTTCGAGGCGAACGCTGCCGGTCTTGCTACGACGCCTGTGTCGACGCTCGTGAACGCGACCGCGACCGCGATCGGCCGCGGTGACCTCGGCGCGGGGCTCGCGGGCGGAATGGACGTGGATGGCGATGGCTTCAGCGATCTCCTCGCGGGCTCTCCAGTGCTGAGCCGCGTGTTCGTCTTCCGAGGGCGGTCCGCGGGATATGCGTCGAACACCTACGGGGCCGTCTACAGTCCGCCGCGGATGGGCACACTGTTTGGCAACGCGCTGGCGAGGTAGCGGAGCGACGACTCGGGCGCACGCGTTGCTCGGGCTCGCCGCCGGCGAGAGCGTGTGAGCGCGACGCACGAGACAGTGTCAATTCCCCCACACAGCACCGCCGGAACCCCGATCATCGCACCCCATGGGGACAGCGAACGCGCACCACAGAAAAACCTCGTCGATCGTTCCCCACGAGCCTTCGCCACCGCGAAAAACAATCGTTCGAAAACCCACGCCGCTGGAGGCGATCACATCGGTAATGCCATCGCCGTTCGTGTCGCCAGCGGCCACCGGGAGGCCGTCCGAGCCAGGACGTGACGGGAGAACTCCCGGAACGGAGGCAAAGCCGGCGCCGACTCCGTAGTAGATTCTCGTCGTGATCCCCCGGCCCATCGTGACGAGATCGACTCGACCATCGTGATTGAAATCACCGACAGATGCCGTTTCGAATCGGAATACGTCACCAATGCACGGCAACGGATCGGCGGTGCAACTTGGAAGCACATTGATCGGTGTGGGTCCGGTGGGCGAACCGCTTGATCCCAAGTAGGCATACAGCATCGATGGAAGCCGCGCGGTGCCTCGAGTCATCACCACGAAGTCCGCGCGGCCGTCGCGGTTCAAGTCCCCTGTCGCTACAACTCGATTCCAATCGAGGGCCGGAATAGACCCGTCCGGAAACGGGATCGTGCGCATTCCACGTGGGCCAGCCGGAGACCCGTAGACGACGACAAGGCTTCCGGGCCCCTGGAGCAACACGACATCGTCCGAGCCATCGCCGTCGACGTCGCCGACGCCGGAACCGCTAACGGCGTTCGGAATCGAGAGCCAACTACCGGTGAACGGTGTCGGTCCGCCGGGCCGGAGCGCACACGACGTCGGTGTCGCGTCGCAAGCAATCACATCCGCGTATCCATCGTTGTTGATGTCGCCGGCGGGGAGCACCGCATCGGCCGGCAGCGGTGACGTCGGAGCTGCCGCGATACCTCCGGGTTGACCACGGAAGAGTCCGCGAGAAATCGCGACGTCGACGAATCCATCGCCGTCCACGTCGCCGAGATTCGGAACGTGCATCGGATCGGTCCAGACCCGGGGCATGTGCGAGGCATACGCGAGCCCCGTGGTCGCCCCATGGTCGAGCATCAGCGCGTCGTAAGACTGCGCGTTTGCGATGACATCGTCGATCCCGTCCCCGTTCATGTCCAAGCCGCCGATCGGCAGCGTTGCGCGGTCTCCGGCCATGCGGTCGACGCGAAACACCCAGATCGGGCTGAACGCGCCCGCGGGCAGTCCGCCGCGGAGGGGTCGTGCGCGCCAGAAGTGGACTCCCGACGGGAGATCTATCGCGGGCGAGTACGTCACTCCGGTCACGTCCCATGACGCCTCGACCAGCGCGCAATCACGAGCTGCGCACACCTCGATTCGTGCGCTGGTGTCGCTTCCCGTATATCGCCAGCGAAACGTCGGCCGCATCGGCATCACCGTGGAGGGCAGCGGTCGCACGAGCCGGACCGGAAACGCGTCATCCCCGACCATCGGCGCAACGTCGGACGGGACGTCGAGCAGGGTCAACGGCGAGTCGGGGCTCGCGTCGACGGGCGTGTCCATCGGTGGGACATCCATGATCGGCGAGTCCACTGGTAGCGCATCGATACCCGAGTCCACGAATGGGACATCGACATCGATCGCGGCCGTGTCGACTGGCGCGTCGACAATTGGCATGTCTGCCGTCGAGTCCAACCTCGCAACGTCGCCATCGTCGAGAGAGGAATCGACCGCCGCGTCGATCGGGCTGTCGTTGAGCGCATCGGCGCCCGATTCCAACGCACCATCGAGCGCGCCGTCGGACGGTCCCCCGTCGAAGGCCGACTCGTCGCCGACGAATCCCGTCGAGAAGTGCGTGACCCCTGCCGTCAACACGGCGCCGATGCGAGCCGCACCGAGTCGGTCATATCCGGTGACGCCGTCGCGCGACCAGTAGAGGCCCGCGCGGTCGGAGTCGCCCTCGAACGCGATCGTGACTTGAATCGGAGTGGCGAAGTGAAGTCCCTCCGGCGAGAATCGGAACAGCCGCGAGTAACCGACGTACGGCGATGGGGGCGACCCAACGTCCTCAATCCCGATGATGACCGGATCTCGCAGCGCACCGGGTGAGAAGACAAGCGTGGTGCCGCCAAGGCTCACCGTGCCGCCGTCCGGACCGATGGTCGCGGACGCGTGGCGGGGTTCGGCATCGGCGCCCACGTCGGGCGAGGCGGCCGAATAACATCCGCTGACTCCGATGACGCTCGCGAGCGCAATCGAACCGAGCGACCAGGCCCAAGCTGTGCCTCCGGACGCACACATTTGGTTGAGGTTGCGGCTCGCGAGCACGTGCATTGGGCATCAGACTACCGCGCTCGGCGCGATTCGTCGAGGGAGTGCCCGAGGCGCGCGAAGAATATCGCGATCGCGATCCGAGAAGTTCGCAATCCAAGCGCGAGGGCGGTGGAACTGCGGCGCCCATCATCGAGCCGTGCCGGAGTATTCGCGATCACCGCGGGGGGGGCACGACTCATTCCGACAAAGTTCGCAGTGCAATCCCTGCGTGCCGTACGAATGCCCTGCGCCGCGCGCCGTGCTTGCGAGCGAGGAACCGCGCCGCATCTTGTGTACAATTCGCACAACGTGAATGAGGTTTCCGACCGGCACATACAGTGCTTGTGTCTGGCTCATGACGCGTCGTCTGATCACGGTGGCGCTCACGGCACTTGTCGGCCTCGGAGTACGAGGGTGCGCGGCGCAGCGTGACTGGGCGGATGTCTCGCCCGGCGACACCTGCCGCCGGCGGATACTGCAGATGCACAAGGCGACCAGACCACGCCGCGGGATACGACGACGGATGCCGCCGACATCGCTTCGATCGACACCTCGATGGACGATCGTCTCAACTTGATGGATCGCGCCGACTTCGACGCCAACGTCGACTCCCCGCCAAAGGAACTCGACGCGGGACTCGACTCAAGTATAGCGGATTCTGGTGTGTCGGAAGTTGGCGACTCGGCTCTCGACGCCGTCAAGATTGCGACTCCGGACATCGTCGACGTCATCGATTCTTCGGTGCCCATCGACTCGCGACCCACCTCTGGACAGTGCGTGTTCGGCATGCCGAGCATGAGCTTCGGGTGCAATTGGACGTGTTGGTGGCGGCCGGGCGGCGGCGGCCCGGTGTGCTCCAGCTCGCCCGTCGGCCCGACGCGACCGTGCGGTGCGATCTTCTGCGGTTCGCGTCGTACCTGTACCGACGACTGGGCCGGCATCTGCACGTGCAGTTGAGGCCGCTTATTGCGGTGCGCGAATCAACCGACTCGCTGCGGTGCCGGCGATTCCCGACGCATTCACATTCGACGACGATCGAGCGTATTCCGAGTGAGCCGCGTCGGGACGCGAACGAGCGTGCTATGGTTCGCAACAATCGGATGACTGCAGTGAGGAACCCCGAGAGTCTGCGCCGGTACCCGTGGGCGTTCGCCGTCGCGGTGTCCGTCGGAGCTTGCGCGACTTCGACTTCGTCGCGCGATGCTGCGCAGCCTGACGTGTCCACAGTCGCCGTTACGATCGGTCCCGGCGGCGGCACCGTCGCGGCTTCCGGAGCGTCACTGCTGATTCCCCCGGGCGCGCTCGCCGATGAGGTCATCATCACGATTGCGAATGTCGGGACCGCTCCGCCACCCTACGTCGGGTTCAGCCCACGATTCCGGTTCGGTCCCAGCGGGCTGCATTTCCGGACGCCGATCGTCGTCGCGATTGCATACGAGGGTGATCCGGGACTGGCATCGTTGTATTGGTCGCGGGACTCGGGACCCGGCTTCGACCGTGCGGCGGCTCGCCCGGTCGGGCGCGTCATGACGGCGGACGTCGATCACTTCAGCGAGGGATTCGTTGGGTACGAGTCCGCCACGCCAACTCCGGATGTCGCCGTCCCGGACTCTGGAGTCGATGTGCAAGATGAAATTGGATTCGATGTCAGATCGGACTCGACACCTGACGCGCTCACTGACAACTCTATCGAAGTTCGCGATGGTGTGTCGACAATGGACGTGGTCGACGCCGCCGATGGCCCGCTCATGGACACCCCCGATGCGCCGTCGGACATCTTGTTCACCGACGCACCTGCACCTGGCGCGCGGCTAATTTCGCCGACGAGTGGCGCTCGCACAAACCGCCGACCCCTCCTCCGCTGGGAGTTGCCCTCTGGCGCGGACGGCGCGCGGGTCGAGATTTGCGCACGTCGCGATTGTGCTGCCGGAGTTGAACAGTCGTTTGTCGTGCCCGGGACCAGCGGTGTGCCATCCACGGATCTTGCGTTTGGAAGGCACTACTGGTCTGTCACGCCACTTCGCGCGGGCGCGGCCGTCGGCCCCGCGATTGTCAACCGCTGGGCAATCCGCGTGGCGCGGCCGTCGGCCCCGCGATTGTCAACCGCTGGGCAATCCGCGTGGCGCGGCTCGTCTCGCCACCGCTCTCGAACGCGATCAGCGCCGCGCTGGATGTCAACGGTGACGGACTTACCGATGTCGCCGTTGGAACCGGTACGCCATCGGGTTCGCCGATGGGCGCAGGATACGTCGCAGTCTATCACGGTGCGCGATCCGCCATCGGATCGCCGCCTTCGACAATCCTCGCCGACGCGGACGGTGTCGCGTCGCGCTTCGGCTCGGTCGTCGCGGCCGCTGGAGACGTGAACAACGATGGATTCGCCGACCTAGCAGTCGGAGCGCCTCAGGCGGGACGTGTGTTCGTCTACCTTGGCAGCGTCGGAGGACTCACGCCGGGGTCGCGATTGACGATTGACGCGCCCGCGTCGATCGGTACGACCTTCGGCACGACGCTCGCGGGACTCGGCGACGTGAATGGAGATGGCTTTGACGATCTTCTCATCGGTGCTCCGGCGGCCGGTGCCGCGGCGGTATATCTGGGGTGCACTACGGGGATCGGGACGACTGCGGCCGTGACGTTCGGCCCCGAAGCTGACTTGGGCACAGCGGTCTCGGCCCTGGGTGACGTGAATCTCGACGGTTACGACGACTTCGCGATCACCGTGCCCACGGGCGTGCGTCCATCGAGGCTCGACGTGTTCGCGGGCGGGACTTCGTTGTCGACAACGCCGATGGCAACTCTCTCTGGACTCGGCACGAATTCGATCGGTGCGGACACGGCGTCCGGTGGGGTCGACGTGAACGGCGACGGGTACGCAGACGTGGTGAGCGCTGCGCCAGGAGTTCCATGGCCGACGGAGCCACTCATGGTTCACGGTGCCGTACGAGTGTTCTTCGGGCGCGTGACGGGAGTCGATCCGCTGTTTTCTCAAGTGCTCGGTGGCGACATCGCCGTGGGCTGTGGCGACTCCTGCCGGTTTCCGGCGGTGGTCGCATCGTTGGGTGACCTCGACGGAGACGGATATGGCGACATCGCGGTCGCCAACAGCGGTGTCTTGTCGATCCCGCCATCCGCACTCGGACTGCTCTTCGGCGGCGCGGACGGCGTACGAGCGAGTCGCTCCCGCGGCATCGGTGGGCCCATGGGACTCGGCCTGGACTTCGCGTGCGCGGGAGACATGGACGGCGACGGGTTCCTCGACGTGGTCGCGGGCGTGGACTACCGCGCACCGGCGTTTCCGCCGAACGACGATGGGCGAGCGATGATCTTTCGGGGAGCCAGCGGCGGTGCGTTGGGCGGCCCGTCGATTACGCTGGATCCACCGATGCTGAACGCGCTGTTCGGTCGGAGCGTGGCCGCGTTATCGTTGCAACGCGGGCCATGCGGCGGGCTTCTGCGGCCGGCGCTCCGCGGATTCCCGAATTCGTGAGACCAACGCTCGAGCGCATCGAGGGCTCGAGGGCTTCGGAGGATTGACCGCCAATGCAACTTCAACGAAGCTGGAGTGGATGCTCCCGCGCCATGAATCCGGATTGACGCCCACGCGACGAACGGCACGTGGGTACGATGGATTGCCTCCCGACGTGACACGCTTTGCGTTGGGCGCACGCCACCCGCCCGGTGGAGCGAATTCGAAAACGACCGTTCCGGAGAAAAAGAGGATGCGATCCATGGCCCCGCGCGCCTCGACTGAACGTGACTCCGATGCTCCACCGCCGACGCGCTCGAGTGTCGGTGCGGCTGGCATGGCGTTTCTCATTGGAGTGCTCGCGCTCGCCGCGTGCAGCCCCGGAGACTCGTCCTGCACGCCGGGACGCAGCCTCGCCTGCGCCTGTCCCGGCGGCGGCAGCGGAGTACAGACGTGCCTCGCGGATCGCACGTTCGGCGCGTGCGTGTGCGGGCCGGGCGGCGAGGCTTCGACGGATGTTGTCGCGGTCGATACCGTTCCGCCCGACACCGCTTTGGCCGACGTAGTGGACGCGATTACTGCGGATGCGATCACGATGGACGCGATCGCAGATCTCGCGGACTCGCCGGTCGACACGCCAGTGGTGGGCGCGGAGATGACGGACGTCGGCGACACGAGCGTTCCCGACGCGCTGTTGCTCGACGCTGCCAGTGATGTGAGCGACGGCGGTGGCTCGGATGGCGCTCCTCCGGTGGGCGTATTCTGCGGTCTGCCGGTGCGCCGTACTCTCGCCGCGGGGCTTCGGCCCCTGTTCTCCCTGGGTCTCGCTGGACCCCCGCAGGACGTGCAGCGGACCCCGGCGCGCGTGCTGACCGTGGAGTACATCACCGGTAGCGATACCAAACACTGGATCCTCTGGAATGCCATGATGCGAGTTCCCGTGGCCGAAGGTGAATTTGTTTGTCCGGTTCCCGGGATGTGTTTCAGCAACCAACTCGCGGAACTTCGGGGCGACACTCTTGCGATCCAGCCGAATTGGGGGGCGGACCCCATCGAACTGCGATCGGCGACGGATGGCAGCCTGCTTGCGTCGACAGTCGGCGGTCGGGCGGCACTCGCGCTGTCGGCCGACGGAAGTTATCTTGCGAGGTTTTCACTCACGAACGTCACGGTGTTTTCGCGATCGGGCGCGATGCGATGGACGCGTCCAGGATCGTACACGTCGGACCGCAGTCGCGTTTTCGCAGCGCCGACTGTACTTCGGGTCAACGACTCGCCATCGACCATCGAGAACCTCGACGCGGCAACCGGTGCGCGGACGACCGCATCCTTCGTCGGGACGTTCGTTGCGTGGACCGGCGACGGTTCACACTTCGTCACGGACAACGGCGCCACCGTGTACGTGTACGCACCCGACGGGACTCGAGAATTGATCCTCCCGATTGCGGCGTCCGCCGTCCTCGGCGGATACGGGAACTATCTTGTTCTCCAAGGCTCGGGGCTCAACGGCATCTACGACATACGGACCGGCGGCGTCGCGCTGCCTCGGGCCGGCCTGGTGTCCGGGTCGATGGTCTTCATAGGGCCCGGAACAGGCACGCCACCGTTCGACTTCGAAGTCGTCCAAATCGGCGCCGGCGGTTTGTCGTCGACGCGCCACACATCCCGCTGGCCGTCCGTCGGGGGGTTCTACGCTGACACGACTGGACGGTGGCTAGTGTGACGTTCGCGAACTGCGATGAATAACGAGAGCTCATGATGCGTCTAACACGTCATGGCTCGTCCCGCCGCTCCCCTCGCCGGCCCTCCCTCGC